>Ga0210392_10000598_pt1 | contig 21315 bp, 17 predicted proteins | sample IncBWC30OmetaG_FD_161057 | JGI IMG/M metagenome (GOLD analysis project Ga0210392, IMG submission 161057) | Forest soil microbial communities from Barre Woods Harvard Forest LTER site, Petersham, Massachusetts, United States - Inc-BW-C-30-O ...
CGTCATCAACACCAGCGCCCCCAGGCAGAACCCCGCGGTAATAAATGCCACCCGGCGCGAAAACAGAATGCTGGCCACGATGATCACCAGCAAATACAGCGATGTGAAATAACTGTCCTGCAGACCGGTGGCATAAACGATGCCCGTGATCATGACGACGTCGCACGGCACCTGCAACGCCCCCAACCACTCGTTCTCCGGGAGCAGCCTGACCAGAATCAGATGCAGAATGCTGATGGTGATCCACAGAATCACGATCGGAAGGAAAAAGCGCGGAGAAGCGCCGGAGGGGACATACGGCCAAGCCACGCCGACCGCGAGGATCAACCCGATCATCAGCAGCCGGACTCGTGTGAGCCACTCTAACCATTCACGGCGATTGAACGTATGTTCCATCGGCCAAAGCCTGTCGCAGAACGACCTTTCTTACCCCCATCTTAAGCAGAAAAATGGAGGGCCGGCTATGTTCACCAGCCCTCCATTTCCAGAATGCTGGCTTCTTAGTGGCCGCTCAGTTTGCCGATCAAGGAGAACAACGGCAAATACATGGAGATGACCACGCCGCCGACGACGACGCCTAGGAAGACGATCATAATGGGCTCGAGTGCGGTCAGGAGGTCCTTGACCGCAGCATCCACTTCTTCTTCATAGAAGTCGGCGATCTTGGACAACATCGCATCCATGGCGCCCGTCTGTTCACCCACGCTGATCATCTGCGTCACCATTCCGGGAAATACTTGGGATTCCTTGAGCGGTTCGGTCAGCGATTTGCCTTCTTCCAGTGACTTGCGAACGTGGAACAAGGCTTTCTCAACCACCGCATTTCCCGACGTTTTCGCGGTAATGTCCAGGCCTTCCAGAATCGGTACGCCGGAAGAAATCAACGTTCCCAGCGTCCGCGTAAACCGCGCGACCGCAATCTTCCTCATCAAAATCCCAACCACGGGCAGCTTCAGAACTATGGTGTCCATTACCATGCGTCCCTGTGTCGTGCCGTACCACGCTTTCAACGCCACGATAACTCCGACGAAAGCGGCGGCAATCAGAAGGCCGAAAATGCTTCCGACAAAGTTGCTTAACCCAATCACGATCTTCGTCGGTAGCGGCAAATCAACACCCAGTCCAGCAAACAACGTGCTGAAAATCGGCACCACTTTCCATAGCAAGAGGATGATGACGCCTGCCGCGATGCTCAAAACGCCGATCGGGTACACCAACGCAGACTTCACCGCTCTCTTCAGCTTCACGTTCTTTTCAATGTACGTCGACAGCCTCTGCAAAATCGTGTCCAAAATACCGCCCGTCTCCCCCGCCTCCACCATGTTCGAGTACAACGGATCGAACACTTTCGGATACGCCTTCATCGCTGTGGATAGCGTGCTCCCGCCTTCCACCGCTCCTCGCGTCCCCGTCAGCACTTTCTGAAACATCTTATTCTCTTGCTGGCTGGCCAGAATCTCCAGGCACTGCACCAGCGGCAACCCGGCGTCGATCATCACCGAAAACTGCCGCGTGAACACCGCGAGTTCCTTGGGCGTCACCCCACCACCGAAGGTAGGCAGATTGAATTCCTTGCCCTTCTCCGACATTTTTGTGGGTGTGATCTGCTGGCGCCGCAGCATGCTTTGCAGTTCGGTCTTGTTGTTCGCCGCGATTTCCCCGGCGACCGCCGTCCCCGCACGATTGGTTCCTTTATACGTAAAGGTCTTCATTGCTTCTCCTCCACAGCGATCGATATCCCGTGCTCTTCAATCCCTCATTGCTTTCGTCATTTCGAAACCCTAGCGTTTTGCTCCTACCTTCCCCATCGACGGCGTGGTCGACACTCCCCGATTGATCATGTCCTGCAGTTCATCCGCATTCGACGAACGCGACAGCGCCATATCCAGCGTCACAAGCTTGGCAAAGTACGCATTCGCCAGACCCTGGTTGAATGTCTGCATGCCCGTCGTTCCCGTGCCCGTCTGCATCGCCGAATAAATCTGGTGGATTTTATCTTCGCGGACCAGGTTGCGGATTGCCGGCGTCGGCACGAGCACTTCCATCACCATCACTCGTCCGCGTCCATCCGAACGTGGCAGAAGCGCTTGACAAAGAATTCCTTCCAGCACCATGGAGAGTTGCGCGCGGATTTGCGGCTGTTGGTGCGCTGGAAAGACGTCGATAATTCGGTTGATGGTGGACGAGGCGGAGTTGGTGTGCAGCGTCGCGAACGTCAAGTGGCCGGTTTCCGCGATACGCAGCGCGGACTCAATCGTTTCCAGGTCGCGCATTTCTCCGATCAGCACCACGTCGGGGTCTTCACGAAGCGCGGCGCGCAGCGAATTCGCAAACGAATGAGTGTCCGCGTGTACTTCCCGCTGGTTTACCAGGCATTTCTTGTGGTTGTGCAGAAACTCGATCGGGTCCTCGATCGTGATCATGTGCTCTTCGCGTTCCGCATTAATCTTGTCCAGCATCGCCGCTAGCGTGGTCGATTTCCCGGATCCCGTTGGTCCCGTCACCAGCACCAGACCGCGCGGCTTATCGCACAAACCCCGCACCACCGCAGGCAAACCCAGGGCGTCAAATCCCTTGATTTCCCACGGGATGGTACGAAACACCGCTCCCACTGCTCCTCGTTGGTTGAATACGTTTCCACGGAAGCGCGCCAGGTTTTTCAAGCCAAAGGAAAAGTCCAGCTCCAGGTTTTCTTCGAACCGGTGTTTCTGCGCGTCTGTCAACACGCTATACGCCAACGACTTCGTGTCTGCCGCGGTCAGCGGCGGCATGTCCAGGGGGCGCAGGCGCCCGTGTACGCGAACTCGTGGCGAACTGTTCGTGGTGATGTGAAGGTCGCTGCCTCCCATCTCGATCATCTTCTTCAGCAGTTCACTTAATGTTATGCCAGCCATAGTCGCTTCCTCTCCGGCCTACAATACTGTCTCGCGCAAAACCTCTTCCATCGTCGTATGGCCCAACGCCGCTTTCTCCAGGCCGCTGCGGCGCAGGGTGAGCATGCCCTGTTCCATCGCCTTCTTCTTCAACTCCAACGCCGACGCTCCCACCAGAATCAGTTCGCGTAACTCGTCGTTAATCTCCATCACTTCGTACAAACCCGTGCGCCCTTTGTATCCGCCCTTGTTGCACGTGGAGCAGCCCCTGCCGTGATAAATCTTCGTTGTTTTGGCTTCTTCCGGTGTGTACCCCGCATCGATCAGCGCCTGCTCAGGAACCTCCAGCTCTTCCTTGCAGTTCACGCAAATCCGCCGCACCAACCGTTGCGCGCAGATCAGGTTCACTGACGTGGCCACAAGAAATGGCTCGATGCCCATATTCATCAACCGGCTGATCGTCGATGGCGCGTCGTTCGTGTGCAACGTTGACAGCACTAAGTGTCCCGTTAATGCCGCCTTTACCGCGATTTCCGCGGTTTCGAAGTCTCGAATCTCTCCAACCAGAATGATGTTCGGGTCTTGCCGCAAGAAGGCACGCAGCGCGGCGGCAAAGTTCAGTCCGATCTGCTCCTTCATCTGCACTTGGTTGATTCCGGCCAATTGGAATTCCACCGGGTCTTCGGCCGTCATGATGTTGGTATCGACCTGGTTCAGCCGCGCCACCGAGGAATACAGCGTGTTGGTCTTGCCCGATCCCGTCGGCCCCGTCACCAGCACCATGCCGTAAGGCCTTAGAATGTTGCGCTCGAATTTCTTCAGTGACTCTGGTTCGAAACCCAGCTTGGTCATATCCAAGCGCAGGTTTTCCTTGTCCAGCAACCGGAGCACGATCTTTTCCCCGTACAGCGTCGGCACGGTCGAAACGCGAAAATCCAATTCCTTTCTCTTTCCTTCGGCCTTGTACTTGATCATGATGCGGCCGTCTTGCGGCAACCGCTTTTCCGCAATGTCCAGCTTGGCCATGATCTTCATACGGCTGGTGATCGCGTCTCGCAGCTTCATCGGGGGATTCATCACCGTCTGCAGCACGCCGTCGATGCGAAACCGCACACGCATTTCGTTCTCATACGGCTCCACGTGAATATCGCTGGCCCCGCGCTTCACGGAGTCCGTCAAAATCAGGTTCACCAACTTGATGATGGGCGCCTCTTCAGCCGCCTTTTCCAGCGTCGCCGCGTCCAGTTCCTGTTCGTCCGCGGTTAACTCCAATTCCTGGTCGTCCTCCACCAGGTCCTTCATCAAGTTGCTTAGTTCTTCGTGACTCGACCCAGCGCCTCCGTAGAAGCGCGCGATGGCCTCGGCGATCGCGGATTCTGACGCTACCACCGGTTCCACATTGAAACCGGTCATGAACTTGATGTCGTCCATCGCGAATACGTTGGTGGGATCCGTCATCGCAATCGTCAGCACCGACCCCACGCGCGATAGTGGAATCACCTGGTAACGCAATGCGGTGTCCTGCGGGATCAACTTGATTACGTTGGGATCAATCTCGTAGTACTTCAGGTTAATGGAGGGAACGCCATACTGCCGCGAAAGCACACCCGTGATGTCATCATCGGTGATATAGCCCATCTTCGTCAGGCAGCTGCCCAACTTACCGCCGTTGGAACGCTGAAACTCCAGCGCTTTATCCAGCTGATCCTGAGTGATCAGGCTTTCTTTTAGTAAAATCTCACCTAAACGGACGGACATCCGCTGCACTCCCTAACAGCTGTGCACCTACCGCCAAACATAGCAAAGGGACGGATACGGCGTCGTTCGATTTTGACCCATCGTTGTGAATTCGCTAATACCTGTACACCGGGACAGGCAGATGCTTCTTCGGACAGGCTCGCAACCTTGACTTGCCATCTCTCCGTCGCTATCTTCCGAAAGAGATGTCTATTCCTTCTCTTCTGCCAGTTCCCGATGAGCCTCGGGCGGACACCTTTCGGCCCATTCGCCGAAAGCCGCAGCCTGGCCCACTCCCCGCACAACCCGTTCTCCATACCTATTACGATGCGCTCTTTGCGGCTCACGGCCCGCAACACTGGTGGCCTGGCAGAACACGATTTGAAGTCATTGTCGGCGCCATCTTGACCCAGAATACGTCCTGGACGAACGTCGAGCGCGCCATCACCGTCTTGCGAAAAGAGAAACTCCTCACCGTCAGCGCCGTGGAACGCGTCTCGCAGCGCGAGCTCGCTCGGCTGATCCGTTCGTCCGGCTACTTCCGGCAGAAGGCCCGCAAACTGAAAGAGTTTGTACGGTTTTTGCGATCGCAATATCACGGCTCACTCACCAAAATGTTTCAAACGCCAACCGCCACACTTCGCGACCAACTCCTTGCCGTTCATGGCATTGGTCCGGAAACTGCCGACTCCATCCTGCTCTACGCCGGCAAGCTTCCTGTTTTTGTCGTGGATGCCTATACGCGCCGAATCCTCCAGCGGCATGGGCTAGCTCGTGGAAAAGAGTCGTACGAGGACATCCGGAAGTTGTTCGAGAAAAGCCTACCTGCTAATCGCCAACTGTTCAACGAATATCACGCGCTGATCGTCCATGCCGGAAAGCACTTCTGCCGCGCGAAGGCCCCGCTCTGTTCCACTTGCGCCCTTCGCCCGCACCTACCGGAGACTCCCGAGGGCGCCCGATGAGTCCCTCGAATCATAGATTGCGGCTGCGCTTGGCTCTCGGCGGCATCTTGCTTACCCTTCTTCTGGCCGCCGTCTTCACTCTGGGTTCGCTGGACGTGCCCGTGGAGCCTCGTTCCTGGCGCGAAATTATCGCCCTCTATGCTGTCTCCACCCTCATCACTGCGGCTCTTTTGGTCTTTGGCCTCATTCTCACCCGCTCCGTCATTCGCCTTTTGATGGAACGAAGCAAGCAGCAACCCGGCGCGCGCTTCAAGACAAAAATGGTCCTTGGCGCGATGGCCATCTCCCTCTTGCCCGTCATCTTTATGTTCTTTGTCAGCTATTCTTTGTTGAACCGCACTCTGGGCCGCTGGTTCCCTCGGCCCCTTGAAATTGCCTCCGACGAAACGCAAAAGCTCCTGAACGACTTCGGCCTTGGCACGCGTCCCCGACTGCATACCCAAGGATTCCAGGCCGCGCTCCACGCCCAGGAAACTCCCGAGGCTTTTCTCGAGCATTCCGTCGCTGCAGGCCTCGACGCCGCTTGGCTTTTCGATGCACAAGGAAAATTCCTGAAGGGCGGCGTCGCCTGCGACAATCAGCCCGAAAATCGCTCTCTGGAATCCTGCACCGTTTCTGGCGTCCCAGGCACCCTCAATCAGACTCTGCCTAGCGGCATCGAAATCTGGGAGGCGGGCGGCAGAACTTATTTCGCTTCACGCGTTCCTGTGGATCTCGCAGGGCAACCGCCCGGAACTCTCGTTGCTGCCTATCGCACCAGTCCGGACTTCCTGAAACGCTGGGCCACCATTCAGGCTAATACCCACGAATATGGCGCCATGAAGCAAAATCTCCGCGCCTTGAAACGCCAGATGCTCCTGATTCTTTTCTTCTTCACCATCCTCGTGCTCTCCGCCGCAACGTGGGTGGCCCTTTTCCTCGCCAAGCAAGTCACCGTTCCCATCCAGGCGCTCGCGGAAGGAACCCGGGAAGTTTCCGCTGGCAATTTCGCTTATCAGGTCCCAGACCAGCCGCAGGACGAACTCGGCATGCTCGTGCGCTCGTTCAACAACATGACTTCCCAACTCCACGACAGCCGCTCGCAGATCGACGAATTCACCCGCAACTTGCAGCAAGCCGTTCAGGAACTCGAGCGCCGCCGCCAGCTCATGGAAACCGTCCTCGAAAATATTCCGGCCGGCGTGATCTACCTCGATGCCAGCGGCGCCATTCTCCGCACCAACTCCGCATTACTCCGCATGTTCGGCAGGGAAGGCCGCGGCGTGGAGTCACTGGAATCCCTCTTGGACTCCGACGCGCTCCGCACTTTGCAGCAATTGATGAAACGCGCGCTGCGTATGGGCGTCGTCTCCCGCGAAATGGAGGCCGTTGTCAGCGGCCGCATGTCTCACCTCGCCGTCACCGTCAGTTCGCTGGGCCCGCGCCGCGCTAATACCGGCTACGTCCTCGTGTTCGACGACCTCACCGAAGTTTTGCGTGCCCAGAAATCCGCCGCGTGGCAGGAAGTTGCGCGCCGCATCGCGCACGAAATTAAGAATCCGCTGACGCCCATCCAGCTTTCCGCGCAACGGTTGACGCGGCAAATCGAGAAGCGCGCCGGCGAAGGCGCAAGCCCCAAGAAAGACGACGACCTCATGCAGATCGCACGCGAAAGCGCCAGCCTCATTGAGCGCGAGGTGGCCACACTGTCTGCCCTCGTCAACGAATTCTCTCAGTTTGTGCGTTTCCCCACCGCCAAACTACTTCCGACCGACGCCAACACCACGGTCTACGAAGCCCTTGGCGTCTTTTCAGGTCGCTTGGACGGCATCACCTTGAAGATCTCTCTGGAGGACTCTTTGCCTCCGGTGCGCGCCGACGCTCCGCTTCTGCGCAGCGTCATCGTCAACCTGATCGACAATGCCGCGGAAGCCCTCGAGGACTCTAAGTTCCGCGAGATTACGGTAACCACCCATTTCCGTCCGGAATCCGATACTATAGAAATCGCTGTCGCTGATACCGGACACGGTATTTCCCCGCAGGACAAAGACAAATTGTTCCTGCCGCATTTCTCCACCAAGGAACGGGGCACCGGTCTCGGTCTCGCGATTGCCGCCCGCATCATTTCCGAACATGGCGGTTCTCTTCGCGTGGAAGACAACCAGCCGGTCGGCTCCCGCTTTCTGATTGAATTGCCCGTCGCGGAGATTTCCGCCGCCACCACTTCGGAGCGTGCCGGGCTGGATTCTGATCGATGAGTGCGAAACCAAAAATCCTGATCGTCGACGATGAAGAAGGTATTCGCGAATCGCTGTCTTCCATTCTTCGCGATGAACAATATTCGGTCGATGCCGTTGGCTCTGCTGAGGAGGCGCTCGAGCGCATTAGCGGTGGCGATTTTGAAGTCGTCCTTCTCGATATCTGGCTGCCGGGCATGGACGGTCTGGAAACGCTCGGCCGCATCCAGTCGGTTTCCCGACCTCCCGAAGTGATCATGATTTCCGGGCATGGCACCATCGAAACCGCTGTGCGTGCCACGAAGCTGGGCGCCTTCGACTTCATCGAGAAGCCCTTGTCTCTCGAAAAAATCATTGTGCTGGTTCGCAATGCCGTCCAGCAGCATCGCCTAGAAGATGAAAACATTCTGCTGCGCAGCGAACTGGACCAGCGCTATCAGGTCATCGGCGAAAGCGTGCCCATGAAAGCGCTGCGCCAGCAAATCGCCGTCACTGCTCCGACCAATGGCCGCGTCCTGATCTATGGCGAGAGCGGCACCGGTAAGGAACTCGTGGCTCGTGCGCTGCACGCCGCCAGCCTGCGGAACAAGGCGGCCTTCGTCGAGGTCAATTGCGCTGCCATCCCGGAAGAGTTGATCGAGTCGGAACTCTTCGGCCACATCAAAGGCAGCTTTACGGGAGCCTCGGACGACAAAATCGGCAAATTCCAGAAAGCCGATGGCGGCACGCTGTTCCTCGACGAAGTCGGCGACATGAGCCTGCGCACGCAATCCAAAGTTTTGCGTGTCCTGGAAGAGCAGCGCTTCGAGCGCGTCGGCTCCAACCAGACCCTGCGCGTCGATGTTCGCGTTATCGCCGCCACCAACAAAAATCTCGAACAGGAAATTTCCCGTGGCGCCTTCCGCCAGGATCTTTTCTACCGCCTCAACGTCATTCCCTTTTTTGTCCCACCTTTGCGGGACCGCAAGGAAGACATTCCCGTGATCGCGCGGTTTTTCCTGAATGAATTCAGTGCTGAGTATGGCAAGAAGACCCGCGAGTTTGCCGACGCCGCGATGGACATTCTCCTGCGTTATCCCTGGCCTGGCAACGTCCGTGAATTACGCAATCTCGTCGAACGCCTGGTGATCGTCTGTCCGCAAACCCGCATCGAGCCGCATCACCTGCCGCCGGAGCTTTTTCGCGGCGTCTCCGAAAGCCCGCAGCACCCGTACTCCACGCTCCACGAAGCCCGCAGCGCCTACGAACGCGAATTTATCCTGCGCAAACTTCAGGAGCATCGCTGGAACATGACGCAAACCGCCACCGCGTTAGGCCTAGAGCGTTCCCACCTCTACCGCAAAATGAAATCCCTGGGCATCGCCGCACCCGAGTAGTTGTTTGGGAGTGCGGCAGCTTGTTGCCGCACTTTGCGGCCTTAGCCTCTCGCACCGTCCCGGATCAAAAACAAGCCCTGTCATTCCGAACCGGTCCGCGGAGTGAGGACTCTCTTCCAGCTTTTGCCTCTACTTCCCGACGGTTGTCATCCCGAGCGAAGCAACGAATCTCTCCTCTTTGCCTCCCACCTACTCCGCTCCCTCTTCATCGTCCCCGTGCTGATCCTCCGCCAGATCCTGCAACTGTGCGTGCCAATCCAATTCCCTCACCTGTTGGGGATTATCCCGCCAACCCGGTGCCACCTTCACAAACAACCCCAGATAAATCTTCGTCCCCAGCAGCGTCTCCAGTTCTTTGCGCGCTTCCGTCCCCACCTTCTTCAGCATTTCTCCCTTTTTGCCAATCAGAATCTTTTTCTGCGAATCCCTCTCCACGTTCAATGTCGCTTCAATCCGCAGAATCTTCGGCGTCTCCTCAAACTTGTCGATCATCACCCGCAGCGCATGCGGCACTTCGTGATACGTCAACTGGATGGCCTTCTCCCGCACAATCTCGCTCGCCAGGAATCGTTCCGGCTGGTCCGTTACTTGGTCCTCGGGGAAAAATGGAACGCCCTCCGGCAGTTGTTTCAAGATCTCTATCAGCAATTCGTCGCACCCGTTTCCTTTCAGCGCAGAAATGGGCACCAGCGCTGCAAACGGAAAGGCTTTCGAAAACGCCTCCAGCAGGGGCAACAGTTTCGGCTTGGGCACGCGATCCGTTTTATTTAGCGCCAGAATCGCTTTCCCTTCGAACCGCTTCGCCTTGTCCAACAGCAACCGGTCCGCATGCGGCTGCGTGGCGCTGGCATCCACCATCATCAGCAACACATCGATTCCTTCCAGTGCCGCCGCCACTTCGCGCATCATCTGTCGGTTCAGCACCGTATGCGCTTCATGCAGCCCCGGCGTATCAATAAACACGATCTGCCCTTGCGGCCTCGTCACGATCCCCTGGATGCGGTTCCGCGTCGTCTGCGGCTTCGAAGTGACAATCGCCACCTTTTGCCCCACGTAACGGTTCAGCAGCGTCGATTTTCCCGCGTTCGGACGCCCAATAATCGCCACGAATCCCGCGCGATGCTTTCCCTCTCCGGGGTTTTCTCCTTTGATCCCTGGCACAGTGCCTCTCTCACTTCACGATCGGGAGCTCCAGCATGCTCGGATGCTCTGCGTCGTGCAACAACTGGATATGCGCGGTCTTCGCGTCCTTGCCGGTTTCTTTCGCCACCACTCCGCCGCTATTGTAGTTCTTCTCCGTGCTTGGCGTGTTCAAGCTGGCCACGATCAATCGCAGTCTGCTGCCCTTCGCGATTTGCCGCGAGAAAAATTGGAAATTGTCGAACACATATTTCTCCGGCTTCCCCGGCATAACCAGTTTTTCCACGCGCAACGAATCCCGGTAGCGCGCCCGCATCGTCGCATTGCTCAAAAACGCCGCGCTGGCGTCCGGCAGTAGTTCCCACAATTCCACGCCCAAATCCGTATCCGGCACATCCATCATCAGCCACAAGGTCAGTTTCACGAATCCGCTGATCTCCGTTGCCGCCGGAAATCCCTCGCTATGGTAAATCGCGCCTTCGCCAAACAGATTGAACGCCGATCGCTGCGAAATTAGTGATGCGGCATCGTCCGCTTGATCGGCGTCGCCCGCCTCCGTGCGCAACGGATCGTAGGTCCACGAATCCGCGGCCATCGAGCCGCCCCTCGCCGCCTGCAGCATGCCCGAGTGAAAGACGTCCGTGGCGTTGTTGTTCGACGCCAGATACAGCGTCAGCTTGTCACCCGCCAATGTTTCCAGGTTATCCGCATATTTCCACTCTTCCGCGCCCATCACGTAGTACGCGATGCGCTTTTTCAGGAACGCCGGCTTCGCCCCACTCTTCATCGTCCAGTCATACCATTCCGTGTGCAGCTTGTTCAGGTCCAGCACGCTCGCTTCGGCAAACTTCAATCCATTCAACTCGCGTTTCGGCGTTCGCGTCCCCGCATGGTCCCACGGCCCGATGACCAGATAGTGGTTCGCTTTCGCTTCCGCTGTGCCGTACTGCATGTGCCGCTTGTAGTAGGTAAACGCACCTGGCTGATCGCCATCGTAATGGCCGGTAATCGTCAGTATCGGCACGCTCATCTTTTTGTATTGGTCCGCGTTCGGCACCATCGCGTCGTAGTACGCGTCCGGAATCGGGTGCTGCAGCCACTTCTGGAAAATCGCCGACGGATTCCCCACAATCTTGTCGTATTCCACAAATGCCCGATGTTCCTTATACAGTTCCATCGACTTCGCCGACCAGAAAACGCTGTTCCCGAAGGTGCTCGCATTCCCAGTCGTGCCGCTGGTAAACGTCAGCCATTGCATGTCGTACGGCGCAAGAATATTGTATTGAAACGGAAAATCTAACCCCGGATGCGCCGCGGCCGCCGGAACGATTGTCACCAGATGCGGCGGAAATTCCTTCAACACACTCCATTGATCGAACCCCGCATACGACCCGCCCCACATCGTTACCTTGCCATTGCAATAGCTTTGCTTCGCCAGCCATTCCGTCACATCGAATCCATCGCGTCCTTCATTCACGAATGGCTCGAACTCTCCTCCGGAATTTCCGCGCCCCCGCACATCCACCAGCGCGTACACATATCCATGCCCGGCAAAGTACATCGCGCGATCGGTATAGCTGTCGCCGATATACGGGGTGAACGTGAAAATCACCGGCAGCGCTTCCTTCTGTCCGTGCGGCTGGTACACTGTCGCGTTCAGGTTCACTCCATCTCGCATGGGAATCTTCACCTCCCATTGCATGTCAACATTGTTCGAACTCGCCGGCGGCGCGTCCTCCGCCCTCGCGTTTCCCGCCGCGACCGCAAGCATCCCCAGCATCCCGCAAAGCACACCGCGCACAATCCGCCTGCCAAGCTGATTCCGTTGATCCATCCCGTCCACCTCAAGGCCACATGTTTTTCGGCTGCGCTATCCTATCGCGCTATTCCATCACCGTGCATTTTTTCTGATCACTTTCTTCTCACTTGCCCGCTGATCCCCACCCTCGGCCTGATCTGTCGCCTTTGCTTTTGCTCTTGTAGTGGCTGCCTTCTGAGGCGGTTCGCTTACGTTGCTCCATGCGCCGCGTAATGTGGAAGTACGCATCCGCCAGGTGGACCAGGACGGAATCCTTAAGGATTTCATTGGGGATGAGTTTCTTGTCCGCGAGGATCATAGGATGGTCACCGTAGATTCCAGAGGGCGCCGCCACTGCGGCTGATCAATGTGGCCAGGAGACTTTTTGCCGATGGCGATCACCATAACGATTTCGTGACTCGCGAAGAAAGGCGAAGGAAGCGGGCAAGCCGGCGGGCATCGAACCGTTCCAAGTGGGCTACGAAGAGCACATCGCTTGCGTGCGAAAATCTGATGATTGCGGCGGAATCGCTTGGTCTGAACACCCGCCCGAAAAGATAGAATACGGGCAAAAGCAGGCCGGGACGAGCGGGACAGGGCCAGGCCTTCTGCGGCTCGGAGCCGAACGATCGCCGCCGCAGCCGATTCCTGATGACTGATCAGTGATCCCTGATATCTGAGATCCGTCCGCGGAAGGCAAAATTTGGAAATGGAGATTAGGACCGCGAACGCGTAGCAACCACAGACGCCACAATCGGCCGGTGGGCAAATTGCTCTCCCGCGGGCGAAATTAGCATTCGAGGCGAAGGCGAAGAGCGTCGCGGCCACTGGGCGGAGTTGGGCTTGATCAGCCGAACCTTGGCGCTTTTCAGGTCCCCTTGTGCCTGCCGCAGTGACCGGATGCGGCGGAGACGGCGCTTCTCGCCATACACCCACTGGAACAGGGCCACCAGCAGGAAATCGCATCCCAAGGTGCTGAGTGCCAGGAAGATTGTGAGTGGCGACATGACGGTGACGCTACCTCCAACAAAATGTAGTCGGGTTGGCTAAAGAAAGTACGGAGGAAGTTGTTGGAAAGTCGTAAGGGAGCACCACGGCGCAGGGGCGGGGCGCGCTGCAACGGGCGAAGTCGGGATGCTATGATGCGCGCGGAAGGAAATTTCCGAAGCAGGAGACTGCGATGAAACGGATGATGATTTTGGCCGCGCTAGGGCTGGCGATAGGAATGACCTGGGCGGCAAAAGCGAGCGCGGCGCAGGAGAAGCCTCCGCTGCGAGTGGCAATCGCAGGATTGGTGCATGGGCATGTGGACGGATTCTTCCGCGGCGCGCTGAAGAGACAGGACATTCAGATTGTGGGGATTGCGGAACCGGACCGCGCGCTTTTTGCGACGTACGCGAAGAAGTATGGACTCGACGAAAAGCTTTATCACGCGGACCTCGAAGAGATGGTGCGAACGACGAAGCCGCAAGCGGTCCTCGGCTACACCTCGACGTATGACCATCGCAAAGTGGTGCAAACCTGTGCGAAGTTGGGCGTGCCCGTGATGATGGAGAAGCCCCTGGCCGTAAGCACCAACGACGCCTATGCGATCGCCAAAGCCGCAAAGGAGGGAAAGATCACAGTGCTGGTGAACTACGAAACGTCCTGGTATCCCAGCAACCACGAAGCCTATGACCTGGTCCATTCGGGTGCGCTGGGAGACATCAGAAAAGTAGTGGTGCACGACGGGCACTCGGGTCCAAAAGAAATTGGCGTGGAACCAGAGTTTCTGTCCTGGCTGACGGACCCCAAGCTGAACGGCGCAGGCGCCCTGTTTGATTTCGGCTGCTACGGCGCAGGCCTGATGACCTGGCTGATGAATGGAGAGAAACCGTTGACGGTGACGGCGGTGACCCAGCAGATCAAACCGGAGATTTATCCGAAGGTGGACGACGAGGCCACCATCGTGATCACGTACCCGAAGGCGCAGGCGATTATCCAGGCCTCCTGGAACTGGCCGTTTGACCGAAAGGACATGGAAGTTTACGGCGCCACCGGATCCGTGGTGACGGTGAAGAGAGATGGGTTGCTGGTACGACGCAAGGGTGAGCCGGAAGCAAAAATGGAGAAGGCCAAGCCGGTGCCCGCGCCGTACGACGATTCGTTGACGTATCTGAGGGCAGTACTGCTGGATGGCGCGAAGGTCGATGGCTTGTCGTCGCTGGAAACGAATGTCACGGTGACCGAAATATTGGATGCGGCCAGGGAGTCTGCAAAAAGCGGGAAGCGAGTGTCCATCACCCAGTAGGTCCCCTCTGTACGCCGAATTTGCGATTGGCACGCAGGGGTGGGACACTAGGCTAATGCAGAGACCAAACACTTTAGCGGTAACACTACTGACTGGCGGGATGCTGATGCTGGCAACGGCGCAGGCACAGACTCCCGCTTCCACAACAACACAAACACCGGCAGCGGGTTCGCAGACTACGCCCGCGGCGAAGAAGCCTGCTGCAACCGGAACGGCGAAAACGGGAACCACCGCGGGAACCACGACGGCCGCGCCATTGGTGCTGAAGACACCGAAGGACAAGGCCAGCTACGCCATCGGCCAAAACATCGGTAAAGCCATGAAGAAAGACGCGGTGGAGATCGATCCCAACATTCTGGCGCGTGGCATCAAGGATGCGGTCACTGGCGCAAAGCCCGCGTTGACGGACCAGGAAGAACAAGAAGCACTACAGGCCTTCCAGATCGAAATGAAGGCCAAGATGGAAGCCAAGGCCGCAGCGGCGGGAGCAGCGAACAAGCAGGCAGGCGACTCGTTCCAGGCGGCGAACAAAACGAAGCCCGGCGTAACTACAACCGCCACCGGACTACAGTACAAGGTGGTGACGCCTGGCACCGGACCGAAGCCCAGCGCCAGCGACACCGTCATCTGCCAATACCGCGGGACATTGATCGACGGCAAGGAATTCGATAGCTCCTATAAGCGAGGCCAGCCGGCGCAATTCCCGGTTACCGGAGTCATCAAGGGTTGGACGGAAGCTCTCGAAATGATGCCGGTGGGGTCGAAGTGGCAATTAGTGCTGCCGCCCAGCCTGGCCTACGGCGACCGCGGCGCGGGTCCGGACATCGGGCCGAACTCAACGCTGGTCTTTGAGGTAGAGTTGGTGGGCATCGCGCCGAAGACAGAAGCGAAGCCAGATGCCAAGGCCGAGCCGAAGGCGGACCCTGCGCCAGCAAAGCCGGATGCCAAGGCTGCCGAACCTAAGGCGGATGCAACGGCAACACCGACGCCAAACAAGCCATAAAGAAAGATCCGACAAGAGAGTTAGCGAAAAATCCCTCCGACCGGGCGGAGGGATTTTTTTGTGCACTAGCACGCGGCGAAGATAGGAATCAGGCGCCGGGCAGTTGCCACTGCGACTCGCCGAATCCTTGACGCAAGCTTCTTAGCCGGCTCCGGGACCACCGACGAAGGCATAGCTGTCCCAACCGGGAACCGCTGTTGAAGTGGAGCTGTCGTAGTTGGCCATACTGCCATCGCGCCGAGTCTGTGCGCGAAGATTATGCATGTAGCCAGACCAGGGCCAGCCCGCCTCAGCAAAATAACCGCCGCCCATGTCGGTGGAAGTTCTGCCGTCAACGTCCTGAGTCAAAGCTTCACCCGAAAAACCGATGTGGCCGGCGTGATCGCCCAGAGTCGAGAATACGCTCTGGTTACCCACGAACAGACTGACGGGGTAGTAGCACCATCGAGAGACCCTCACACGCGAACCACCAATTGTCAGCCTCGTTTCAGCAGTTCAGAGTACTCCGATCTGGTGGGATACTCCGCGATACGGCAAGGCCGGGACGATTCTGCATCAGGAAGCGCAGCCCGAATGAGATCTTACGAGGCATGCATGAGCGCCAGCGGAAATTGCGACGTTGGTTTTCGCGGAAGTACCGTACAAGCCGGAATCGCGAAGGGTGCGCGGCACAGGTTCTACTCAGAAAAACGGTGCGAAATCGGATCCGGATCGCAGGACTCTAGCACAAATTGGCGAGTCGAAAGGGCAAGAAAGGGAGAGATTGGAGGATAGAAAACGGAAAATCACGACACTGAAGAGAACGCTGGCACCGGCAGCTTTGCGGTAGCTACAAGAGCATTTGATAAGGTCCAAGGACAGGATTAGGATGAGTTAAAAGAACCAGGTTGCCGATGATCGGAAAACGCGTTTCACACTACAAAATTGAAGAGCAGATTGGCGCGGGCGGGATGGGTGTGGTGTACCGCGCGCATGATGAGGAGTTGCAGCGCAGTGTTGCTCTGAAGGTGCTGCCCCCTGGGCTGTTGGCGGAGGGGTTGGCTCGCCGTCGATTCCGGAAGGAGGCGCTGGCGCTGGCGAAGTTGAATCACCCCAATATTGCCACGGTGCACGAATTCGGTAACGAGCAGGATCTGGATTTTCTGGTGACGGAGTATATCGCGGGGGAAACTCTGGACCAGAAGTTAGCGAAAGGGCCGCTGGCGGAGAAAGAAGTGGTGCGTTTGGGAAGCCAGTTAGCGCAAGGACTGGAGGCAGCGCACGTCGAAGGGATTGTGCACCGGGATTTGAAGCCGGGAAATCTGCGCATCACGCCGGACGGACGTTTGAAGATTCTGGATTTTGGACTGGCGCAGTTGCTGCCGAAAGCAGGAGAGACGGATGCCGCGGCAACGTTGACGCAAACACAGGCGCTCGTTGGCACGTTGCCGTACATGGCGCCGGAACAGTTGAGGGGAGAAGAGAACGACGAAAGAAGCGACATCTGGGCGGCAGGAGCGGTGCTGTATGAAATGGCGACCGGACGGCGCGCGTTTCCGGAGACCAACGGGCCGCTGCTGATCAGCGCAATTCTGAATCACGATCCACAAGTGCCTAGCAAATTAAATCGAAAGATTTCGCCGGGGCTGGAAATCATTGTGCTGAAGGCGCTGGCGAAAGATCCAGCGCACCGCTACCAGAGTGCGAAAGAATTGGGAGTGGATCTAGAGAGGCTTACGGCGGGAGTGACGCCCCTGGCAAAACCGCCGAGAGATCCGGCAAGAACCTGGCTAATGGCGGGATGCGTCGTCGCGGCGGTGCTGCTGCTGGCGGCGGGCGGATATTTCTACCGGCATTGGACTCCGGTGACAAAGCTGATTGGAAGCGCTAGCGGAAGCGCGGCGAAAAAGACTCGGCGGTCTGTGGCGGTGCTCGGTTTCAAGAATCTGGCCGGAAGACCAGACATGGCATGGATGTCGACGGCGCTCTCGGAAATGCTGACTACGGAATTGGCAGCAGGAGAGCAATTGCGAATGATTCCAGGCGAAAGTGTGGCGCAGATGAAACTCAGCGTGGCGCCGCCGGAGACTGAGAGCTACGGCAAAGAAACACTGGCGCGCATCCGCGAAATCTTGGGGACCGATGAAGTCGTAATGGGAACGTATGTGCCGGTGGGTGAAGGAGAAATCCGCCTGGATGTGCGGCTGCAGGACACAATAGCGGGCGAGACGCTGGCGTCCGTATCGGCGAAGGGCACGGAAGACCATCTGGATGAATTGGTCAGCAAGGCGGGAGCGGAGTTACGGGAGAAACTGGGAGTCGCGGGAATCTCGACGAGCGAATCGGCCCAGGTCAAGGCGACTCTGCCGATGAATCGCGAAGCAGCCAGATTCTACGCGGAGGGTCTGGCAAAGCTGCGTGTGTACGACAGTCTGGGCGCACGCGCGCTATTGGAGAGGGCGGTAGCGCTCGAGCCTGGGTTCGCGTTGTCGCATGGGGCGCTGGGGGCAGCATGGTCAAATCTGGGATCCGACGCGAATGCGAAAGACGAGGTGAAAAAGGCCTTCGAGATGTCGGAGGGCATGTCGCGGGAAGACCGTCTGCAGCTGGAAGCCAAGTACCGCGAGAGCGCGCTCGAAGGCGATCGGGCCATCGAACTGTACCAGACGCTATTCAATTTTTTTCCGGATAACCTCGAATATGGGCTGCAGTTGGCGAACGCGCAGCGCTCCTTCGGAAAACTGGAGGGATCAGCGGAAACGATTGGGGAGTTGCGTAAACTACCCGCCCCGGCAAAGGATGATCCGCGAATCGATCTTGCAGATTCGATGACCAGCCGGGCACGGGGAGATTTCAAAGGCGTATTGAGCGCAGCCGAGCGAGCGGCGGAGAAGGCTCAGCCACGAGGTTCACAATTGCTCGTGGCGCGCGCCCTGGCATTGCAGTGCATGGCGCAAAGAAATCTGGGAGAAGTGCCAAAGGCAATAGAATTGTGCGCGAGAGCGAAAGAAATCTTTGCCGCGACCGGGGATCTGAGCGGAGTGGCGCATACCCTGAACAATCTTGGAAATTGCTATTACGATCAGGGAAATCTGGCGGGCGCGAAGAAAACCTATGAGGAAACCCTCACGATCTACCGCAAGATCGGAAACCAGAGCGGGTTGGCCGGAGCTATGGACAATATTGCCAGTGTGCTGGGAGACATGGGAAAGCTGGAGGAAGCCAAAAAACTGTCCCAGGGCGCGCTGAAGCTCTACCGCGAGATTGGGGATTACACCGGTGAGGGCGAGACGTTGAATAACATCGCGGCGCAATACGTAACCGAAGGAAACCTTGTAGACGCTGCGCTGGCGTTCGAAGAATCACTGAATCTCTGGAAGCTGAAGGGCGACAAGAACGGGATGGCTACGGCGCTCACAAACCTGGCGGAAATGCTGCTGGACCAGGGAAAACTGGCAGAGTCAAAGAGCAAGTACGAAGAGGCGCTGGCGATATTCACCGAAGCTGGGCAAAAAGGAAAGACCACCTACCAATTGATCGGCCTGGGCGCGGTGTTGTACGCGCAAGGTGAATTGCCAAGCGCACGCGAGAAATACGAAGAAGTGGTGACCATGGTCCGGGAGAATCAGGATAAGCATCAGCTGTCGGCGGCATTGGCGGGACTGGGAGCGGTCTTGCTCAGCGCGGGGGATGTAAAGGGCGCGAGCGAAAAATACGAGGAGTCCTTGAAGATTCGAAAGGAAATTGGAGAAAAAGCGACGGAAGCGGAAAGCGCTGTGGGCTTGGCGCAAGTAGCGTTGGAAGAAAAGAGAGCGGGAGAGGCGGAGAAGCTAGCGCGCGCCGCACTACAAGAATTTCGTAAGGAGAAGTTGCGCGAGGACGAAATCGCGGCGCGGGGAGTGTTGGCGGAGGCGCTGCTGGCCCAGGGAAAGAGCAGGGATGCACGGAAAGAGATTGAGGCGGGCGCTGCACTTGCGGCGAAAACGTCGATGGTGTCAGTGCGGCTGGAGTTTGCAATTGCGGAAGCGCGGGTGCGTGGTGCCACAGGAAATGTGGACGAGGCTGTGAAGAGTCTGCAGGCAAGCCAGGCCGAGGCGGACGAATATGGCTACGGCGGAAATTCCTATGAGATTCAGTTGGTGTTGGCTGAACTGGAGATGAAGTCGGGTAAAGCGGCGGCGGGAAGAACCAGAATGAAGAGTCTGGCAAAGGTTGCCCGGGCGAAGGGGTTTGGATTGATTGCAGACAAGGCGGCCAGGGCGTTGGGGAGCGAGGCCTAGCGTAGGAAAGTTCGGGCGGCATCACGCTGGCTAAAACCGACGTATAATGGCCGCAAGTTTCAGCACCCATTCGGGTGCCCGGGCGGAAGACGACACCCAACGTGAGTGGAACGCTAACGATCGAGCTTGCCCTACTCATGACGATTGCGAGCCCGCGCAGCACCGATCTCGGGACCAGCAAAGAGGTCCGTGGGTTTGTCGAGAATGTGAATCACATCAGCGCGACGGAAGTGCTGGAACACGAACGAATCAATAAAGATGGCGTGGTGATCGAACAGAAGCACCACAAATTCAACTATGTGGCGGAGATCCAGGAAACGTGGCCGGGAATATTGAATATGGGTGAATACCGGGATGGCAGTCCCGGGCAAAGCGGTTTTCCTGGCGAGCTTTCAACCGTGGGAATCACGGCGCTGGTGTTGATCTTTCATCCCTATCATGTGAAAGAGTTCGAGATGACCTGCGAGGGCACAGAGAACCGGCAAGGCCGCGAGGCTTGGAAAGCGCGCTTCGAGCAAAGAACGGACCAGCCAGCCCGAATGAGTGCGTTGCGCGTGGGCGCGATCTACTCAATCTTTCTGAAAGGGACGCCGTGGATTGCGGCCTGAAACCGGGAGATGCGGAGTAGCGTGCGCCTCAATTCAAGAAAGCCGCATCCATATAGAAGGTCAGGCGCACAGGCAGGCTAGCTAGTTTCCTTCCCGTGATAAACTAGCCAGATAATCCAAGGAAGAGGAACCGAACCGTGGCAGAGAACAACCAAGAAGACAACTTTCGGGTGATAGACCGCCGGCCATTCACGTCTGAAGGGGAGTTGCGCCCCGACGTGGTGGCGGAGCAGGAAAAAGAATCGCATCGCGAAGAAATAAAAGAAGTCGCGAAGGAGAAGGCCAATGCGGCCGCAGCTGGACCCGGTGGCGAAATGGCGGCAACGCCGCCGAGCGCAGATGCGCCGAAGAAGTCGCCTGCGTTTGAGAACCTGATCCGCATGATCGGCAGCAATGCCGCCATGGTTCTGGGTGCCTACGCCGACCCGCGGACCGGCCAGCCGGTGATCGATCCGGACGCGGCGCGCGAATTAATCGACATGCTGGACGCCCTCCATGAGAAGACCAAGGGCAACCTGGCGCCTGAAGAAGACAATCTGCTCCTCGATCTGCTCGGAAAATTGAAGATGACCTATCTGGAAATCAATCAGGCCATGGCCGCGGAAATGGCCAAGGTAACGGCCCAAGCCAAGGGCGGAAAAAAATAGTCCCCTGTCTCAAGTTTCCGTGGTCGAGGGCCTAGGTTTTACTCTTGAATGTAGCGCTCGCTTTCATGCCAGCCATGATTCGCTCACCCCTTCAGGGGTGAGGCCGTACTTTGCGCGAACTGACCACCTTCCAATGTGAGCTTCCAGCTCACCGCGTCGGTCTGCACAAAGGCGCCTCTACAAATGCGAGAGGGAAGCCAGATAGAATAAGGGCATGGCAGACACGATACGCTTGACGGTCCTGGGATCCGGCACGTCCATGGGCGTGCCGACCCTCGGATGTCACTGCGCCGTGTGTGATTCCAGCGATCCCAAGGATAATCGGCTGCGCACGAGCGTCTTGTTGTCGCGTAGCGAACAAAACGTGGTGATCGATACCACCCCAGATTTCCGCACTCAGGCG
>Ga0210392_10000599_pt1 | contig 21304 bp, 28 predicted proteins | sample IncBWC30OmetaG_FD_161057 | JGI IMG/M metagenome (GOLD analysis project Ga0210392, IMG submission 161057) | Forest soil microbial communities from Barre Woods Harvard Forest LTER site, Petersham, Massachusetts, United States - Inc-BW-C-30-O ...
CTGGATCCCCCGATCAGGGCCAGGGTCTGGAACGAGCTGGTGATCCGCGCCGAGAAGGAAGACAAAGTTCTAACGGTCGAGGATATCCGCCGTGCCGTCGAGGTAGCCGAGCAGGCCGCTTTAACCCGTGACACTCGTGGGCCCAGTGACGCTGATCATGGAGTCGAGGTGGACCTGGACATGGACGCCAATGGAGCGGAGCCCTCGCCAGCCAAGAAGAAAGCGCCGGTTCAAGAGGCCGTCCTGGTCTTGACCGAGAAGGGCGAAGCCGCGTTAACACGGGTGCGCAAGGTGTGCGGGGATGAGATTGCCGAGGCCATTGCCAGCGGCACCAAAGCCATGACCGAGCGGGACCTTCGCAACTGGGCTGAATACGATAACGAGATGATGAGGCAGTTGGTCTTCTTTGTCTTCGACCAGGGCTACCCGCTCTCCAAGGCCGTCAACTTTATCAGCAAAGGCATCGACGATTCAACCGACGTGCATGACCTGATTCTGATCGCCAGCTCTCGCGGAGGGACAGCGATGATCAATCATGACCGGGCCAAGATCGTCATCGAACTGAAGAGCACGTAAACCATTGAAAATCAACGGAAAATCGCCTCATAATGATTCTCTTCTAGCGTTGCGCATGGAGGTAGATAATGGATAAACAGTACCTAAAAATCGGCCAGCCGCTGTACGTCACTGTCCACTGGTACGACAAGGTGCCTGAGCCGCCCAGGAGTGAAACCTATGAGGGCGAAGTGGTGGGCTGGCGCGAAAGCCAGATGATCGTCAGGGTCCCCAATTACAGTGTGATCCGAATTTGGAAAAAGAATGGTTTGGAAGTTGGCAACCCAGATTGGCGGCGAAGGGGTTTCAGGGTGGACCTATCCGCGCTTGCCGAATCCGTCCAGAAACCTAACGGGGAGGTCGAGATCGACTTGCCGGTGGCAACCGATACCGACGCGTAAGATGGCTAGATGCCCGTTTTGTAACGAGATCTTATCAGACGACTGGGTTAAAAAGACAGGGGCAGCGTTAATGGGAAAGGAAGGAGGACTGCGCAAAGCCCGGTCCAAGCGGGTCAGCCGCAAGGCCGCCAATCAGCGATGGGAGAAAGAAAAGAAGAAGACCCCCTGAATTTCCCACTTGACAAAGTCGCAGGGCACCGCGAGGGTGGGGGTATATGCAAGACATTCCGAATCGGCTACTCATGGGCCGAATCATAAATCCTAAGACTTCATGCTGGGAGTGGACCGGAACCGTGGACAGCGGAGGCTACGCACAGATTTCGGTGAACAGTATCACGCGACTGGCTCATCGGCTTTCCTACGAGCTTTTCAAGGGTCCTATTCCGCAAGGTTTAGATCTCGACCACTTATGCCGCAACCTTCGGTGTATTAATCCAGATCATTTGGAGCCTGTCACTGCCAAGGAAAACGTTCATCGTTCTCCGATTCACAATGCGAGCAAGACTCATTGCCCCAAAGGTCATGAGTACACGCCTGATAACATCTACTGGGACAGCAGGCATCATGGGCGTAAATGCCGCGCCTGCACTATGGCTAGGGCGAAGGCACAATATTTCAGGAGGAGATCCGCGTGAAGACGTTCAGGGACTACCAGCTAAAGGCCAGCCGTGAGATCCTCAAGGCGTGGCAGAATCACCAGACCTGCATTGCGACGGTCGCCACCGGCGGTGGCAAGACCCTGATCGCGGCAGGCACCAGCAAGTATTTAACCGATCAGGGTGGCCGAGTTCTGTTTTTGGCCAACCGTAACGAGCTGTGCGTGCAACCGCACGCCGTCTTTCGCGACCAGGGGATGATCGCCGCGCTAGAGAAAGCCGAATCTAGGGCTCCCTTGTCTGCCAAGGTGGTGATCGGGAGCGTTCAATCCCTGACCCGGCGGACCCGGCTGGAGCGGTTCCCCAAGAACCACTTCACCCACATTTTTGCCGATGAGGCGCACGGCAGTTTGGCCCAATCCTGGCAGCGGATCTTCACCCACTTTGATACCGCCAAAGTCTGCGGGATCACCGCAACGCCCTTCCGCGCTGACGGCAAAGAGCTGAGCGAGATCTTTGAATTGGAAGCCTTCCGCAAAGACCTCTTCGACTTGGTCGATGAAGGTTTTCTGGTCGATCCCGATCACGTCGAAAAACTCTCCACTGCAGTCTCCCTGGCCAATGTGCGGATCCGCCGCACCCCAGAAGGCCGGGAGTTTGATGCCCAGGACGCCGCAGACGCCATCCAGCCCTATTTCCGCGCCATCGCCAAGGAATTGAAAGCCCGGTTCGATAACCGGCATATCCTGGCCTTCCTGCCCCTGGTAGCCTCGAGTAAGAAATTTGTCGAAGCATGCTTATTGGAAGGGATCAACGCCGTCCACGTCGATGGGGAAGATCCCCAGCGCGACGAGAAGCTGCAGGCTTTCCGCGAAGGCCGAACCACGCTGCTCTGCAACGCCAACTTGCTGCATACCGGGGTCGATATCCCTTGCTGTGACGCGACTTTGAACCTGCGGCCCACCCGCTCCAAAGTGCTCTACACCCAGATCGTGGGCAGGAGCACGCGGACCCATCCAGGCGTGATCGACAGCTGCCAAACGGCAGAAGAACGACTCCAGGCCATCGCTGATTCGCCCAAACCGCACTCGATCATCATTGACCCCTTGTGGCTCTCCCTGGACCACGACTTGGTTTCACCCGCCTTTTTGATCGCCGGTGAGCAGGAGATTGCCGAGGAGATGGAATCAGCCATCAAGGGTAAGTCGAGCTACTCTTTGCGAGAGGTCAAGGCCAACATCCAGGAACAGAGGGAGGCGGCGATCCGACGCAAGCTGGAAGCTGCGGCGCGCTTTCGCCAAGGCATCGTCCATGCCCAATATTTCGCAGCGTGTATCAAAGACGCCGCTCTCGAAAACTGGAAGCCGGTCTACACCTGGGAAAAAAGGGTCCGTCCGACCAACTTCACCAAGACGATGCTCCTCAACGCGGGGATCGACCCGGCCAGTGTCGAGACTGAGGCCCATGCACGCCAGGTTCTTAAAGCGGTGGGCAAACGTCGCTATAAAAAGCTGGCGGAAATCCGCGACTTGGCTGGTCTCGAAGGGCCCGATATTTGGACCTTGACCAAGCAACAGGCATTGGCCAGAAGGAGGGCTGCATAAAGCATGCTTCCTATGGGCTGGACAAGGAAACAACTGACTCCTGAAATCATCGCTCGAATGAGCCCCGAAGATCAGGCCAAGCTGGGAGTGGAGGTGCCGCAGGCGCGGCCCTCCTGGGAGGAGGATCCGCATCCTCCGTTTGTCACCGACAAGCTGGAGCGCGAAGAGCAACGGCTTTTCGCCAGCGACTGTATCCGCAAAGGCTACGCCATCGTCTGGCATTCCACGGCGCATCGCTCCAAGGCCAGTGTCGGATGTCCTGACTTCATCATTGGCCGCAAGGGAGTCTCCTGGTGGATCGAATTCAAGCGTGCCCCCAATCCGCTCTCGGAGGATCAAAAGAAGTTCAAGGAGATCCTCGAAGGCCAGGGGATACGATACTACATCGTTTACTCCTGCCAGGAAGCGATTGCCCTAGTAGAGTCTTACATTACTGGCGGGTAACGGATACTTCTACATGATGAGCGTGCTCGTTCCATCGCTGGTGGGCTTTGCCCTGATGCTGGGGGTTTTCTGGACCGGGTTTCGGCTCCTGCTGCCTGGGAAAGTTACCCAGATCATCGCCCTGGCTTTCATCCTGGTCTGGGTACTATTTGCTTGCAACCTGATGATGGCATTTCTCAATTAATTAAGTTGCGCATGCGCAACGCTTGAGATAAAAGCTCGGAAGCGTATGCAAAAGAAAAAAACCGAAACTACTCAAATCGACATCGTTAAAATCAGCTTTGGGGTGCTGCATTTTAATATTGTCGGTACTACCCCTCTGATCATTAACCGGCTGGCCGAAAAAGCTCGTCACGAGCTGTTGCTCCCAGCCCTGAAAAAGAACGCAGCTGGGCGCGCCACTACCTTAAAGCACGACCCGATCCAGGAATTCCGAAGCTCGCTTTACCGGACTGCGCTAGAGGCAGCAGCCAGGCTTTATCTTCCAGGGTCAGGCTTTGCATCCGCGATTGCAGATGTCGCGGTTGATATCCCAGGCAGCTCCCGAGCGCAAGTCGAGCGGCTCTGTAAAGTGCCAGTGCAAAATATTCCGATCTTTGGGATTCCGAAGCTCTTTATGGCTGTGGTGCGAACCCTCGGAATGAATAAAACTCCTGATATTAGAACCCGTGGCCTATTGCCCGAATGGGCGTGCCCGGTCGATGTCCGATACGTCAAAGGACTGATTACTGAGCGGTCAGTCACCAACCTTTTTGCGGCGGCTGGCGTTATCGGCGGGATGGGTGACGGGCGCGGTAAAATGGGTTACGGACAGTTCCGGCTCGCGGAAGCTAACGACAAAGACTTCCTGCGAATCACGAAGACCCAGGGGCGAGTGCCCCAGGATAAGGCGATCCTGGCCGCAGAACCTCGTGCGGATGACCTTGAAACCGAGGAATTATTAGCATGGTTCAAGGCCGAATTGATCAACAGAGAGAAGCAGGGGCAAGATGATCCGGTGCTTTCGCGAAGCCACAACAACCAGGAGGTAGAGGAGGTCGAGGCTGAATGATCACGATGCAGGAAAAGGCGAAACTCCTCGAAGCTATTGCAGAGGAGAACGACGGGGACTTAACCCCCGGCGCTGTCGTCGAAACCGCCCGAAACCCTCGCCATCCTTTGCATCAATGTTTCGACTGGGATGACAAATCCGCAGCCGCCAAACAGAGGCTTGCCACCGCAAGACAGCTCATCTCAAGCGTCCAAGTCGTAGTCGAAATAGATGACGTGATGATCAGCGCAATTAGCTATGTGCGCGATGTGCGTAAGGGCAGGCATGAGCAGGGCTATTGCACTGTCGATGCTTTAGGCAAACGCCGGGAAGATTCGCGACAGACGTTAATGATCGAGCTGGAACGACTTGAAGGTGGCATCAAAAGAGCGCGAGCAATCGCAGCCGGGCTAGGGTTGGGGGAGTTTTTAGAAGTGGCTTTAATGGACATCATCCGGGCGAAGATCCGGGTTCAGCGAAAAAAGAAAGCTGCTTAAGATTTCGCGGAGTGGCATGGCGAGTCGATGGACCGGATTGGAAGAGCAGAGGAATGGAACGGCAGGCATGGATCGGCCAAGGATCGCCTGGGAAAGATACGGCAAGGAACGGATTGGATTGGCAGGAGAGGCACGGCTAGGACAGGAGGGGACAAGCAACGGACGGTTAAGGCAAGGAGTGCAAGCGGATAGGATAGGAGTGGCAGGACCGGAGGGAATCGGCGCGACCCGGATTGACCAGGATTAGCGCGATTTGGATTCGGCACGGAGCGGCAGGCGCGGAGCACATTGGCAAGGAACTGGACAGGACGAGGTGCGGAGCGGAGCGGATGGGACGGGCAAGGACTGGCAGGATAGGCTGGGATTTGCTAAGGCGTGGAATGAATCGCGGCGGCGTTGGCACGGATGGATCCGGGATGGATCGGAGCGGCAGGCGGGGTATGGAAAAGGAAGCGAATCGGACAGATTAGGAATGCGTGGGATGGGACTGTTGTGGAACGGCAGGCGCGGCAGGGATTGGCCTTGGATCGAACTGACGTGGATCGGAGTGGCGAGGACGGGCCAGGCAGGAGCCGCAACGAAACGGGAGCGGCAAAGGATCGGCAGGCAAGGCAACGCACGGACTGCACTGTTTCCGGCATGGATTGCACTGGATAAGGAGGGTAATGGAACGGCAGGCAGGCTATGGACCGGGACCGATGTGAACTGAAGTGAACCGGAACGGAATGGCAGGAGCGGACGGCAGTTGGATCGGAAAGGATAGGATGGCTGCTGGAGCACAGTGAAACGGAGCGGCAGGACCGGAAAGGATAGGATAGGCCCGGAAGCGACAGGGAATGAAAAGGAGTGACCGGGACAGGATCGGCGACGGATTGGATTGGCAGGCACGGACGGCATGGGAAAGGCACCGAGCCGGAATGGATTCGGACAGGCTAGGACGGCAACGGATCGGACTGGATGGGCAGGCGAGGCTGGGAGGGGCGGGGATTGGAGCAGGCGGGGACTGGCGAAGCTGAGACGTGGATTGGAACGGAGAGGCAGGCGCGGACAGGGATCGGAGAGAACGGGGCGTTCAATGGTACGGATTGGATTGGCAGGCGGGGCGAGGAGAGAATGGGACAGGCTTGGTTGGCAGGGGTCAGGATGGGCACGGCAGGCTTGACTTTCCGCGAAGAAAAGCGGATAAACAAAAAGGCTGGGTGCGGTCACCGTTTGGAACAAAGACTTTGGCGAGTTTTTTTCTTCTTGACCCTCCCAGTCTTTTTTTGTCTACTGACATCACTCGCCACGGTATTTGAGGAATCGAAAGGTTCCTGGTTTTCCAAGCGAGGGTCCGACTGACGGGGATTCGTACCTACCCAGAGGAGGGACTTAATAAACCTTTCCAGCCCCTTCTTGTTTGTAAGGAGGGGTTTGGGGAGGTTTACTAAGTCCTCCCTCTGAGGATCCGTCTACGAGGCTTCGAGTAGGATCCTCACACTATAGATCCACAGCTTCTTCATGCCTCTTTCCACCTATGACAAAGAAAGAACAGAACCACGTAGGCCAGCAGCCATTACCAAACCTCTCCCAATACGACGACGATCCCGACCCCGATCCTTTTTTTGAACACTACGCAGAGGTAAAGCTCCCCCGAGGAATGCCAACCCTGGCAATGATCAAAACTGAGACTACGCTATATGGATTGCCTCCTTCCGATGCCGAGCATTTATTCAACGTCTGGCTGTCAAACGGCTTCAAGACGGCCAGGCATCCAGTTAAGAACTGGAAAGCGGTGGTCCGAATCTGGCATCGCTGCCGTTATTTTCCCAGCCTGAGAGAAGCCGACACTCGACCCAAACCGAGCGAATTGATGAGCTACCAAATTCTCGATGACATCGCGACCTGGACGGCGTTTAAGAAGCTCGACGTGCATAAGCTTGGTGCCGAGTTCAAAGAATGGTGCGAAAAACATGACCGCCCCAAACTCGTCAGCAGCTTCATCAAACTTCTGAACGCCAAGCTATGAGCGAAGAATGGGACGTTGAGAACTGGGAACCCGCGCCGGTCAGGCCCAGCCTGGAAAGCATGCTTAAGCATGCTTCTCCGTTTCGCGAGGACAAGAAAGCCAAGGAACGGCTGGAGAAATGCGTCAAGGCTACGAGCAGGCGTTTTGAATGTCCTGGATGCGGAATCCCACGGCACGTCGATCCGGTCTATTCCGGCTTGGAATGGCATTATTTCGGGCAATGCTCCCATTGCGGAGCAAAGTGGTGCAACGCTTACCGGATCATGATTAAATGCGAGGACTGCGGAAAGAAGAACCCAGTCACCTCGAAGAACCCCGATGGCAAATGCAAATGTTCCGAAGAAATCGCAAGGCCGTTTTAATGGACGCTGAAAGTCAACAGATTGAAGACCTCAAAGCCGAGATCGCACGGCTCAAAAAAGAGAACGAGATCCTTTTGGCCTCGGTCACCAAACTGAGTGGAAAGAAATGAGCGACGACTCATCCACAGCGCACGGGAGGCAACCAAGCAAGAAGCATGAATGACTATTATCAAGGCCCTGAGATTCAACCATGGTACGGATCTCAGGCGTATCATCCACCGCGCACGGGAGGACACCAAATGAGCTTTGACCCAATGGGTTATCCAGAATTCGGAGAGGTAACTGACGGCCAGAAAGATGCCATCATTGCGGCCCAGAAAATTCACTGTAAAGGGCAAAGAGCCGAGATCGAGCGGCTGAAGGACAAGCTGAATAAGGCAGACCAGATTGTTCGTGGATTTGATCTGATGATTCGCGCTGACAGGAAGCTGATCATCGAACTCTGCGATGCGCTGGATTGCTACCAGTTATGGCAAGGCCATGGAGAACTTCTCCAACGCGCCCGAGAGGCGACCAATGCCCGAACTCTGTAGAAACTTGCTCCTCTCGATCTGGCGGGAAGATGACCCCGACCCCAAGGAGAAAGACAGGGAGCGGATCCGGGTCAAGCTGGTCAGCGAACTGGACATGGCCGAGGTCGAGGTCACCCAGCAGATCAACGTGACCACTCACCAGTCCCGCCGGTACCATGTCATCGAGGCCGTAGTGATCGTCTTGCGCAAAGCGGTCTCCGAAGCCTTCCGGGAAGGAATGATTGCCGACAGTGTCGGAGAATGGAAAATCACTAAGCCGCCCACCAAAGCCAGTGACCAGGGTTTCGATGTCGATTTGAACGATGCTCTGCTGTAGCCTCAGAGGGCGTGGACCTAGCCAAATTTCGCAAAGATTGCGGTCAATGTACGGACGAGGAGCTGGTGCGTGCCGTCCAGGCTTTTGAACCGACTATCTCCCACCCCGATCAAGCCAAGGCTTGGATCTGGTTTCTGATCAAGAGACTCCTGGACACCGAACGCTATGCCCTGGCTGGGCTGGTTCTCTGGGGCGAAGCCTTGTGGAACCCCAACCCCAAGGCTGTCCAGCAACTCCTTCACACCGTCCGAACCACCCAGAACCTGATCGTCCTGGGCGGGGCCGCCCTGGGTAAGACCTACACCCTGATTTGCTACGTCCTCCTGGACTGGTTGCGCGATCCCGAACACACCGAAGTCAAAGTCATCAGCACCACCGGCGGCCATGCCAAATCCCAATCCTTCTCCACGTTGCAGAGGCTGTACAAGGCCGCGATTATCCCGCTTCCAGGGCTCAGCATGGACGGATTTGTCGGACTTGACCCGAAGGATCGTCATAGTGCGATTACTTTGGTCGCAATCCCACAGGGCGAAGATGGTCGCGGAGTCCTCCAGGGATTTCACCCCATGCCTCGCACTCAGGCGCACCCGGTCTTCGGCTCGATGTCTCGAGTTCGGGCCTGCCTGGATGAGAGCGAGGAAATTCCAACGGGAGTTTGGGATGGGGTGGCCAATTTATTGGCCTCCGCGTGGGGCGCAGAGGCAGTCAAGGTCATGTGTGCGACGAACCCACGGGATGTCACGTCTAAACTGGCGCAATTGGCTGAGCCGGTTAACGGCTGGACGACCGTCCACCTGGACCGGGACAAGGAGTGGGTAAGTTCCGAACGCTGGCATGTCTTGCGCCTGGATGGAGCCGATTCGGAAAACGTGATCGAGCGCAAACTGGTTTACCCAGGTTTTTTGACCTACGACGGCTACCAGAAGTTTGCCCTCGAGTTAGGCGGCCAGAGCCCAAAGTATCTCACGTTTGGCAGGGGGATGTACCCCTTAACCGCGCTCCAGAATACCCTGATTCCTTACTCCCTCCTGGAGGAGGTCATCGGCCAGTATTTGTTCACCGGCAGGACCATTGGCTGCAGCGGGATCGATCTCGCGTATGAGGGCGGGGACCGGATCATCATCTTTGTGGGCCGGTACGGGAAGGCCATCGGATTTCAGCCGCTCAGCGGCAAACCCACTCTCTGGCAGAAGCCGAGGTACACCATCCAATGCGACCAATATTTCGAGATGGGCAAAGAGAAAACGCTAGCCCTGGCGACCTCAATTGAGCTGAAGTTGAAGGCGCTAAACATCCACCCAGACTGGACCACTTGCGACAGGACGGGCAGTGGCACTGGCACCCATGATGCCCTCTGCGAACAATGGAGCGGAAGCGTGCGGGGCATCATGTGGGGCGCGGAAGCCGGGAACCGGAAGATCCTGGCTGACGACCATGACTACGCACTGGAAGTCTATGACGGCATAGACAGCGAGATGTATGCGCGGGTGCGCAAATTCCTCGAGTTCGGGTTTATGGCGTTTCATCCCCAGATCCAAACCAGTCAGCTGTTTAAAGAATTGTCGGGCCGACGATATCAACCCGCGCCGAAAGGCCCATCGGGCAAGCCGCGCATCAGATTGGAGCCGAAGAAAGAATTTAAAAAGCGCCTGGGCTGGTCACCGGACATCGCAGATGCCCTGGTGATGATGGTTCATGGCGCGGCGATCAACGGACCCGAAAAAGCCTCGATGCTGGGCTCGACCAAAGCCCCCAGATTCACCGGCCCAGATTCTAACCTGGGCCCTCGCGAGAGGACGGCTTACATCGATTTCAGCCAGGATCTTTAAGGCGCGGTATACCTGACTTCGTTGCTGGGTAAACTCTCGCCGCCGCTGTTGTATGCCGTGACCACGAAATAGTAGGTGGTCCCGCTCGATAACTGGACCGTCCAGGCCAGGACGTTTCCCACGTCAATCGATTGATGTTCGGCCCCAGGAGCAAACCCTTCCCGCAGATGAAAGCCGATAGCGCCAGGGTCTGAGTCCCAGGCCAGGGTGACTTGCGGGGGTGCAGGCGTGGGACTGGGTGTGGGTTTGCCGTGTTTTCCCCCTTTGCCAGCCAGCGCAATACTTGCCGAGAAAACTAAAAAGAACGTCAACGCATAAGGTAGAAAAAGCATGCTTCCTAATCGTAACGTGACTTTTGCATTGCTGGAAGCTACAAAGTAAAAGACCCAAACCCCTAAAACAAAAAACCCACTATGGCATTAGTTCACATCTCGATTTGGTATTACAGCGGCGACCCCAGCACACCGACTAGACCCGGCGCTCATCCCGATCAAGGATTGCCCAAGCCTCCAGGCACTCCCGACCAGGGATTGCCGAAACCTCCCGGCACACCTGATCAAGGGCTGCCCACCCCTCCATCCCCAGGCGCACCCGATCAAGGTTTACCTAAGCCTCCTGGACGGCCTGACCAAGGGCTACCAAAACCTCCCGGCGTGATTGCGCCTCCGATCCAACTGCCGCCAGAAGTCTGGCCGCCGATTCTCGTTCCGCCGCATCCCGATCAAGGATTGCCACGGCCCCCAGCGCGGCCTGATCAGGGTCTGCCGCCAACACCAGACCAAGGTTTGCCGACCCCGCCAGCGCAGCCCGACCAGGGATTGCCGCCAGCGACAGGAACACCACCGGCACCCGATCAGACCCCGCCGCAACCCACTCCGACTCCGCAATAATTCAGTTATCAGTGCATAGAAGGCACCGGGTTTCGCTGCCCGGTGCCTTTCTTTGTTGGCAATGGCAATGCGAGGGAGTATACGGACAAACAAGCGTCTCCGATTTACTCCCATGAAATCCATCCCCGCATTCTCGAAGAAAACGACTGGTGGAGGCATTGCCACTGGTTCCAAAGCTCGTTCCGGTTTCACCGACAACGTCAAAACAACCAAGCTGGACAAGCCCAAAGCCGTCGCGCATCTGGCCAGTAATTACCCGGTCAAATCCACTCTGACCCGGACCAGTGGAAAGACCAAGGCCCCGGCCTTTAAGAGCGGCAGCGGCAAAGCGGCGAAAAGTGTCGCGCCTTTTTCAAAAAAGAAGCTCTGAGGAAAGTGCCGCCGCCCCTTTGGACGGACGGCCCATCCCCTTTTCTCTTCGTTCCATTTCGGCCCTTTCCTTTCCACTCCACTTCTCTCCGTGCCGATGCCTAATCTATATCGACGACCACGCGGGGCACTTTAAGCCTATGAGCGTGCAATTTGGCATGGTGACCTCGGTGGTCATGCCTGGGGGCTGGCATTATCAACAGGTTCTGTCCAGCGGCCAGACAGTCAAGATCACGGCCTTTTCGTTTGAGGAGCTTCTCTCGAACATGCTCGACTTTCGTCGCCGCCACCTGGAATTGTGCGGAGCGGAAAAGGCCAATATCGAAGCGGTACGCGTCGATTTAAAAGAGTACCTGTGCGCCCATTTTAAGCAGAATTGCGCCGACAGCTGGACGCCTCCCGTAAGAACCCCAGGAATCGGGAACCGAGCCGATTACCAAAGGCCTATCGACCGGGCCGGAACCTGGATTGCCGAGCTGGGCAACACCCGCACCGAGAAGGTCGATTACGCCCTGGCCGGGTCACGGGCCCAGACTTGCGCCCAATGCCCTCAGAACGTCCGCTGGGTGAGCCCGTGTGCCCCGTGCAACGACAATATCTTGGTTAGGATTCAGCAGTTTAAGGGATCACTTTACACGCCCCTGGATCGGCGGCTCTTCATGTGCCGGGTCTTCGGCCACATCAACGAGGTGGCTGTCTGGCTCACCGACACTCATTCCAGCTCAGAAGAAAAACCACCAGCATTTTGCTGGAAGGCTTAATTATGGCATCAGATTCAATCGGTAATTCATTCGGGGGCGAGCAGCTGGGACGCTTCAATACCCCCAAATTTGGTGATGACGGCGAATCAACACAGGTCACCAATAAACCCATTACGAGTGCCCAGCAGGCCTTCGAGGTGTTCACCCGCCTGATGCGCGACAACCAAGCCCGGGCCAACCGCAACAAACTGGTCAGCGACAGCTACAACGGAGCGAATCCCTTCGACCAGCGCAAGCTCGATAACGCGGAACAAGGCTGGCGAGCCAACTTCAGCACCCTGGTCCTGGCTACCTTCGTAGACCGGGTTACTCCCCGGCTGACCGACGCAGTCCACGCGATGAAGTTTCTGACGGCCAGCTCATTGCCTGACAGCTTCACCGAGGCGACCAATAAGACGCAGAAGTTCAGGGAGCGAACCACCGAGCAGATCCGCTCCTGGAACGGCTGGATCGATCACGTCGAACAGGTGGCCTGCGAAAATGTGCTCTACGGGTACACCGGGGCCGTCCAGCTCGATGCCTTTGAATGGAGACCTAAAACTTTCCGCCAGGAGGACATGCTCTTTGACGAGCAGGCCCCGCAGTTAGCTGAAAAGCTCCCCTGCTTCGTGGTCAAAGCTAACTATTACATCCACGAGTGTGTCGCGATCATCGAGGATGACGAGACTGCTGAAGAGGCCGGGTACAATGTTAAGAACATCAAGGCAGCTATTGAGAAAGCGGCTCCTCCCTACGATTCGATGGTCTACAACCCGCGCCAGCTCAGTGATATGGTACGGGAAGGAAACCTTTTCTATTCCTTTCATCGGTCATCGAAAATGGTCGAGACCGCGCACGTATTTGTTAAGTGCTATGATAATACGGTTGACCACTGGTGGGTTAACCGGAACGGCAGTAAGCGGTCGAATAATCAGAGCAAGTCGGAACGCAGGAATAAGCCGAAACCGGAGCCGGAATTTGACCCCTCCGGGGATGAACCCAGGCCGATGGAGGACGATCCGTATGAGCTGGCCTATTTTGAGGCGGTCTGCGAATCGATGGCCGATGCCATCACTCTCTTCAGCTTCCAGAGCGGAAACAACCGGCTCTTCGGTTCCAAGGGGATCGGGAGATTGCTCTACAATATCAGCCTCGCCACCGAGAAAGCGCGGATGTCGTTCATCGACGCGATGTATATCAGCGGTTTGTTAGTAGGGCAAGCCGAGGAGTCCATCATCGGCAGGTTGCAGCCACATGTTAGGTCGCCATTCATGATCGTCCCGGAAGGTTTCCAGCTCCTGATGCAGCAATTCAGAGTTGATATTAACAACTGGCTTGGGTTAGATCAAAAGCTAACTAACCTTTCGGAAAACATCGCCGGGGCTTTCCTGCCCAACCCCGATCAGGTCAGCAACAACGGACAGGTAGTGCAAACCGCGACCGCCAGCTCCATTGATGCAGTGAAGGAGCAAGAGGTCCAAAGCGGCCTGCTCAGCAGATGGTGGATTCAGTTCGGTAAAGGGGTGGGCGCGATGCAGCGCCGGATCTACTCCAAGACCAATCTCAGGGCCGCCATGAAGCAGAGGAAAGCCAAACTCAAGGCGGCTGATACCGGCAAGACGATGATCGCTAAAGACCTCTACAAAGCGATGATGGAGGTTGACCCGGACACCGAAAAGATGTTCGTCGCAGCCCCTGACTTGGGCCAAGCCGACGAGGACTCTGTCGAGACCATCATGGCCCTCCTGGATGACGGGCTTTCGATCCAGGAAATCATTGTCGCAGCTCACTCACCGGCCACGGAAATCAGTGACGACACCGGGCCCGATAGCGACATGAAATTCACGATGTTTTATCAGCTTTCAAAAGGGAGTGCCAATTTTGACCAAGCCAAAGTGGATGAGATGGCCGGGAACCGGCTCCTGGGGTTCAAGACCTGCAAGGAATTGTTCATTCCTCAGCCCGGCCAAACTACAGATATTGAGGCCCAGCGTTCCCAGCAGATGGAGTGGGCAACGATGCTGGGTAGTGGGATCGGCGTTCAGGTTAGTCAGCGCGACCCTCATATGCAGCATTTTGGCACGATTGTACCGGCGGTGGCGGATCATCTTAAGATTGCTAGTCAGATGCCGCCTGTCCAGGTCCCTAAAGACCTCCTCAACGCCTGTAAGTTGGGGTGCACGCATGCCGAGGCACACATCCAAGCGATGATGCAGAGCGGGGCTAACAAACGGCAGCTCAAACCGCAGATCCTCCAGATGAAAGATCTCGAGAAAATGCTGAACGACTTGGTCCAGAAAGTTCAACAAGCCGAGATGCAGCAGGCCCAGATGCAGATGTTGGCGAGCCAGACCGGCGGGATGGCCGGAATGCCGGGTGGTCCCGGCGGCCCTCCAGGGGGCCCAGGAGGCGCTCCTGGCCCCAGTGGGCCATTGGGTATCCCAATGGGTCACCCAGGCGTGCCGCCGCCCCCAGGGATGCCTCCAGGGATGAATGGTAACGGCGCTGGTCCTGGTGGGCCTCCCGGCTTGGGGATGATGGCTGGAGCCCAGACAGGAGGTGGCCAATGAAACCGCCTGGAATCCCCTGGAGCCCATCGGAAGCGGCCAGCGTGAACGAGTTTTTGAATACCCCAGTCGGTCGCAAATGGCTGGGGGTGCTCCTGACCCGCAAACCAGTGATCGACATCGCGGCTTCTATTGAAAAAGCGGCTATGAGCGGAGCGTTCGCCGCCGGGTACGAATCGATCTTTAACGAGATCGCGGCCACCCGCGTTGGCCTTTCGTTGCCCGACAACGCGTCTGCCAAATCTATCGATCCAACCAAGGACTAGGAAGTTATGCCTGACGACGATCCCCCATTAAGTTCCACTGTCACTGAAACAGTGACCACCGACACTGGCGTTGACAAGGAAACGGCAGCCAGCCTCAACGCTCAATTCGAGGACTTCTGGAAGGATGAAGACGCCAAGACTGACGGCGCTCCAGAAGCTCCTGGGGCGGCCCAGGAGACTCGAGAATCTAAAGCGCCCAGGCATGAGGCCAAAGAGGCTCCGCTCGAGACCAAAGAGCCCAAGGCTGAGGCCAAAGAATACACCGATGACGACATCGACAAGCTGGCCCTGAGCAACACTGATCGCTCAGGGGTGATTGAGGATTTCAAGCAGATCAAGCAGCTCTGGTTAGCTGACCGGGCCAAGGCCAAGACGGAAGCCGAACGAGCCAGCAAACTTGAGCAGGAGTTGGCCGAAACCAGGAAGAACGCCTGGACCCCCGAACAAAAGGCGGACTACGAACACGCAGCAGCAGTGCGCCGGAAATTCGATTTTGCCAGTGACCCTGAATTCAAGGCCAGATTCCACACTCCGATCACCAACACCTTTCAGAGCCTCCTGGCCGAGACCGTAGAGGCCCTTCCCGACAGAGGCGCGGCTCAAGCCTGGGCTAGATACATCGCTGAGAATTACACGCCAGACGCTCTGGATAAAAACTGGTGGAACCATTCGGTGATCGACAAGATCCCCGATGAAACCGACCGGGCAGCGGTGCGCCAGGGAGTGGCCAACCTGTTGCGAATGCAGAAGGAGCGCGATGCTGAGATCCAGCGACGGAGCAACGACAAATCGAGCTACGACAACTGGATGAAGGAACGGGACGAATCCCGCGCCCAGTATACCCAAAAAGAGGTGATGGCCGAGATCGGGATCCAGGAACAAAAGCTCAAGGAGATCTTAAGAAAGGATCCGGCTGAAGCTAAGACCAAAGAAGAGCGGGAAGCTATCGAGAAACACAACGAGCGGTTTGAAAAGCTCAATGGCCATTTCCAGGAGACGATGAAAGACCTCTCTTTTAATGGCCCTCGCGCCATGGTCAGGGCTGCCGTGGAAGCCACCAGGGCCCTCTACATGGAAGGCGAATACAAGAAAATGGAAGACGAATTGAAGGCTACCAAAACGGAACGGGACCAGCTCAGGACCGAACTGGACAAGATCGGCGGGGCACGAAGGCGAATCAGCCACACCACGGGCACGCCGCCGTCTTCGTCGAGTAAAGACAAAAACGGCCAGGGACTAAGCCTGAGCAAGGATGGGTTAGATATCCATAAATCGTTTGAGCGTTTTGATTGGGGGGACGGTAGTTAATGGCTATTAACATCGACGCAGCGGCCATGGAGGCCCGATTCGCGAATAAGACGGGCGGGATGGCTCAGCCAACTCCGCTTCAGGATCTTGGCCCCACCAGTAAGCAGGGCCAGATCCCGATGGGAACCCCAGTGCCCGAAGGCCAAGTCATTCGGCAGGTTGTCGGACGAGGGCAAGCGATGGCGGTGGTGCCGCCTCAGACGCCGGAAACCAAGGCCCCGGCCATGGCGGTGGTTCCGCCTACCGGATCGGCCAGGACCAGTCTGGGCACCTACGTCGAAGTCACTCCGACTGTCAGCAATCCCTTAATTCCTCGACCCGCACCGCAGCCGGTTGTCGATGAATTACCAAAAAGGCCGCTGGACCTCACCCAATTGATTCTGGATCACATGTTTGAGCTGGGCGGCGAGAAAGACGAACGGTGCCAGAAGTTCTACAACCGCAGCCAGCAGACACTGAGGAACTGGATGCAGAATCCGGCCAATATCACGCTGGAAGCGGTCAATCGGTTCCTCAAGCGAGCGCCGGAAATCAAAGACGATATCCTCGAGATCCTGGAGCCCCATTTCGCCTATGACGGCCAGGACGGCACTTGGAGCCTGCCCAATCGCGGGAAGCTCGACATGATGGTCTGTATGCCGATCCTGGGAGCACCCACGTTGCCTTTCATGTGGACGATGCTCTACCTCGCGAAAAAGTACGAGCTGGGCTTTGATGTCCAGGCCGATACCAGGATCGAGCGGAGCCGCAACATGCTGGCTAAACGGTTCCTGGCTACCGGCTGTCAGTGGAGTCTGTGGGTCGATTGCGATGTCGCCCCGCCGATTGCCAATGGCAACTATTTCCGTTGGCTGACCGGCTCAGCTGCCATCAGCAACGAGGCTTGCGAGTACGATGTGGTAGGCCGCCTACTGGACCACAAGAAGCCCATTGTGGGCGCTGTTTACGCAAGCCGCCGCTATCACGGCGGTCTGGTTATTCAGCCCGAGATTAAACCGCGTTCGCACGAAGATAAACTCCTGGCCAATCAGATCCGGCGCGGACAGGGGCAAGGATTGGCGGGGGTCGAATGGCTGGGGTTCGGGTGCTGTCTGGTCCATCGGGAAGTGTTCCTCGAGGTGCAGCGTAGATACCCTCAACTGGCTCCGCAAGAAGAACTGGCTCCCTGGCGCTTCTTCCACGTCGAGCATGACGAGGGCGAAGATGAAGCGTTTTGTCAGCGGGTCCGAGCTTGTTCGGTTCCGATCTGGTTAGATACCCAGCTGATCTGTGGGCATGTCGGAAACATGATGTTTTTGCCCGAACACACCATGAGCCAGATGGCCCTATGACTGCCTACGCCCAGAACGGCGAAGACCTGACCTTGGCCCGGTTACTGACCGAGGTGGACACGGGTTTTTACGTCGATGTGGGCGCGGGGCACCCCGAAGAGCATTCGGTAACCAAGCTTTTTTATGACAAGGGCTGGCACGGGATCAACGTCGAGCCCAGCCCCAGTGCTTATGCGCTCCTCTGTAAAGAGCGGCCTCGAGATATCAACCTGAACTTCTGTGCAGGGGCCTCCGAGGGCGCGGATTACTTCGATGTCTTCCCTGGGATTAATGACAGTTTAAGCGCGCCCAGTGAGTATTTGCGCAAGCTGTTTAAAGGCCAGGGATTCGAGCCCCAGACGCGAGGGGCACGGACCTTTACCCTCTCTGGAATTATCTACAATCACGCCCCGCCAGGACAGTCTATCCACTTCCTGAAGATCGACGTGGAAGGCTACGAGCGCGAAGTCCTGGCTGGACTGGACCTGAAAGTTCACCGGCCCTGGTTCATGTGCATCGAAGCCACTTTGCCCCATAGCATCATGCGCTGCGATCACTACTGGAACGAGCTGCTCTTTGATAACGGCTACCATCAGATCCTCTTTGACGGCCTCAACTGTTTTTACACTGCCGAATGATGCCTGCCGAACCGGATTTACCCGGCCCGACAGGCCCTTTCCTTTTTCTTTTCAGTCCTATCCATAGCTGTCTAATCCGTTCCTATTTCCCTTCTCTCCGGTCCCATGCGCAACGCTAACATGAAAGTCTCGATTGTCTACATCAGTCGTCGAAAGGACTTGCTTTGGTTGGTTTACAGTCTCCAGCTCCTATTCAAATACCTTAAAGGAGACTTTAGGGTGGTGGTCAGACTAGATGAGGATTGCCGCCAGATAGTCACCACTGATTGGGCTCTCCCAGTCCGTTACGTTTTCCTCCAACGACCCTGGGCGGACGGGTACAGTCACAAGATGTACCAAGTCTTCATCGCGGATGATTATGTCGATCAAGACACCGATGTTATATGGTTACTGGACAGCGACCACATGCTGACGAGACCAGTGCATGTTGAAGAATTCTTCGAGGGCGGCAAGCCTCTTCTCCACTACAAGGAATTCAGGGATCTGCCAGAGGAGTATGCTCGCGTTGCACAAGCCAAATGGCGGGAACCTACCGAACGGGCCTTGGACGTTCCGCTGGATCGCGATTATATGGTGGCCCCTCCTTTTGCTTTTTGGATGGACACTTTCCGCAACTGCCGACAACGCATCACCGCTGTAAATGGCACAAGCTTGATTGATCTTGGTTATTCCGATGTGCCCTTCAAGCCGGAGAATTTCATGACTCACAAAATGCGACTCTGCGATTATGAGACCATAGGCCTTTATGCCGCTACTTTTGAGCCTGATCGGTACGCAATACGATCAGCTCCTGCCAACTGGCCAATCAGAGTATGTTGGAGCCACGGGCCGTTCCCACAGGAAATCGATCAACTACTCTCACAATGATCGCCCTCTGCCTCCAATGTCATCCTGGCGACACCCCGCAGGCGATGGATCTGGCCAAGCTGATCTGCGAGCTGGAACCGACCGTGCGAGACAGCGAATTCGTTTTGATTTTCAGGAAAGATTGCGACATCAGGCTCCCGAAATTCTTCGAGGAACTGGCCAAGATGCGCTTTGCCCGTGCTTACGCCAGGATGGCGCGCAACCATGATGTAGGCTGGCCTGGAGGCTCCAATATGCTGGCCGCCTCGGCCTTTATGGAGGTGAGTCTCTTGCGCCAGCAGGGACTGATCAAAAGCGACGGGTTCCTGTTGTGCGAACCCGATGTGATCCCGATGACCCGCGACTGGATCGACCGGCTCAGCGCCGAATGGGAACTCACCAAAGCCGCTGGGAAAGAAGCCTTTGGCCACTGGGGGCCTCCCGAGGTGCACATGAACGGCAACGCTGTTTTCGCGACCACCTTCTACGACCGGCATCCTAATTTGATGATTGGATCGGCAGCCCAAGGCTGGGACTACTTTTATCGGGAACATTACATTGCGCTTTCGCGGGATTCTGATCTGATCCTCTCGCATTGGAACCGGCAAGGACTGACTCAAACCGAGTGGGGGGAAATCACCAAAAATGGGGTGATCCCAGCTCTCTTCCATGGTATCAAAACGCCGGAAGGCCGAACGCTCGCAAGGGCCAATTTGCTTACGCAAATGCCTGAAAATCAACCAAATTTAGCTCCATAATGATTTCTTCTAGCGTTGCGCATAAGACCACATGTCGTACATAGGGATGGGTTGTTTATGTTGGTTACTTGGTATTGCTATGACCCTGGTTTTCTTGCGCATGGCCAAGAGCGATGACGATGAGTAAGTTTTCCTTGCAGCCTGAAATGCAACAGGTGTAATCTCATCACGCAGTTCGGACCCGGCCTGCCGATTGCCGGTCCAAAGCTCGTCACCGGAGCGTTGATACGGGTGCCTAAACCGTAGGTATCAAACCCAATCAAGCTCTGCCCCAGGCATATGGGGCGAAAAGGATTCAAGCAATATCGGTGACTGCATTGTAACGCCTGTACAGGCAACAGATTTCGCTAACAGGGACAACAACCGCTTAGTCGGTCAGATCACGACGATGATAATGCGCCGTGCTCCGTTTAATGACACCCTTGATGGCGGTGTGTTCGAGAACGCGATCAGTGATCAACAACGCAATGTGGTTGTTGAGCGGCCTATCCTGGGACAATCTCTAGTACTTCCAGAATACATAAATGATACTGATAGTTGTGGAACATTCGGACAAATCGCTTCCGTGGGGACAACTGAATACATCACGCGTTTAGGTACATTACGTGGCAGAGGCCCTAAGGTGTGTGTAAAACAAATGCGTTCTGCTTTCCAGAACTCATATGTAGCAGTGCAAGATAGCTTGCAGAAACAGCTCTTGTATCTGGCGAACTGCGATGTCCGTTCTCAGCTCTTCCTTCATAGCGGAGTGAAGTGCAAAATCAATCAAGGCAGGACATTTGAGCAAATGATCAATGGCGATGTGCAAATGATTGACGTTCCAGTGAACGACAGCACAGTGCCAGACGCCAACTTAACTTTCAGCTTCCTGCAATACCTCCTAGTCTTCGCGCATGAGACTCTCCTCTGCGAGAGCTTCGAGAGCGAGAAAGGCGCGGTGGCCAAATTCATTGGCTCGCAGAACCAGCTGAACGTTTTCCGCGACGAATTGAACGTCCACCAGGATCTGCAATACCTGACCACCGGCAAGTACCAGATCGGTGAGGAATCGATCACCGGCTACAGCTGGGAAGGTCCGTACCGAGGGATCGCTTTCGGGATCGACCAGCAACCGCTTCGATTCAATACCTTTACCGTCCTCAACGGGCAATTGATCCCGCAATTCATTGAGCCTGAGATTGCGGTCGCGGTCACCACCGGCTTCGGAGCCAGGACCAACCCGGCATGGCTTTACGCCCAGTTTGAGGTGGGCTTTTTGATGTTTGCTAATTCCTTCCGCAGGCTGGTGCCCGAGCAATACCTGGGCGTTGGCGACTGGAAATTCCCGGCTCAGTACGCTCAGGGAGAGCTGGAATTTACGGTTATCAGAGATAATGATTGCAATACTTACGGCGATTACGGTTATCATATTTATCAAATGATAAGAGCGTACCGCCC
>Ga0210392_10000600_pt1 | contig 21303 bp, 18 predicted proteins | sample IncBWC30OmetaG_FD_161057 | JGI IMG/M metagenome (GOLD analysis project Ga0210392, IMG submission 161057) | Forest soil microbial communities from Barre Woods Harvard Forest LTER site, Petersham, Massachusetts, United States - Inc-BW-C-30-O ...
CGAGGTAAGCAAGAAGATAGGCAACAGCCACCCATGTAGAAGGAGCCACCGCCGCAGCCAGCAACGCCCACGGCAGCCCGTGCGTAAAGAGCAATCCAACAAAGGATGCGGGACGGGAGAGACGCACCGTTCTGGCCCAGCGGACTTGATGATCCCAGAATCCCTTCGCGCCTTGTGCCGGATACATGGTCCAGACAGGCTCGCGGCACAACAACACCTTGCCTCCGGCGTGGTGCACGCGATTGCCGAGCTCATAGTCATCGGCCAGCAGGTTTGCGATGGCTTCGTAATCGCCAATTTTGGCCAGCCAGGATTTGGTTGTTCCCACCGAAGCGCCCAGAGCGAAAGTGATCCCTTCTTTCCATTCCGCGACTAGGGCACCCGCAAAAAAATCACTGGCCGTGCCGACGGCCTCAAGCTCCGCCCAGAAGCTTTTCTGCGCGATGGCGCGATAAAAGCAGCTGGCTACGCCAACCGCGGGATCAGCGAAGGGCGCAACCAGTTCACGGATGTAGTTTGGGGCGACGCGAACGTCGCCATCGGTTTGCAGCAGAATCTCGTATTTCGCTTCGCGCTGCAGGAGCGCCAGATTGTTGATCTTTCGATTTGAGCCAATCTGCGGCGCATTGGAGAGGATGCGAATGCGACGCTCCGGAAAGTCCTTCATGATTTTCTCGATCACCGGAACGGCAGTATCGGACATTTCGTTCACGCAGAACAGGATTTCGTATTCGGGGTAGTTCTGCACACAGAAGCTCGCGAAATTCTCGTACGAGCCGAAATCCACGCCTCGCACGGGCTTCAGCAAACTGACGGGCGGGTTGAACGTGGGGAGTTGTTTGGCTCGTTCTCGCCAGAAGAAACGGATGGCCGCGATAATTGCCGTGACGTAATAGCTCAGCGGGGCAAGGGCCAGCAAGAGAACGGCCCAGCGCCAGATGGCAAAGTGAATGTTCATGCCGGTAAGTGCAATCTATTCTGCATCGTCAATTGGGTACAAGCGGGCAATGCGCAGCAAGTGATTTAACCCGTGGCGAGCACCAGAATTACGCCCAGGAAGACCATGCCCACGCCCAGCCAGCGCCGCGCGGTAACTTCCTCTTTCAGAATGTACTTGGCGCCCAGCACGCCGACAATGTAGTTCGCCGCAGACGCCGGGATTACCAGGCTAATGGGCGCCCACGACAACAGGATCAGCAAGGAGTAGAAAGAAGCCGCAAGCAGGGGCAATGCGAACCACACCCAACCGCTCCTCACGGCCCGCCACAGAAAACGCAGCAACGCGCGCGGGCGAAAGCTTTCTGGTTCGCCAATCTTTTTCATGCCGTAGGTTACGGCAATTTCTCCTCCCGTCCCGCTGCAAATGAAAACTATCAGCATCAGGATAACTTTGATCATGGCGCAGCCTGGACCGCGCCCGTGGTGCTGGGTTTGGTTTGGCCGACCAACAGGACTCCCAAGACGATCAGAGCCACACCCACCCAGCGTTTGGCCACCACAACCTCACGCAGGATCAAAACCGCCAGGATGGTCTGCAGCGCATATCCAAAAGCGCCCGCAGGCATCACGTAGCTGTAATCGGCCCAGCTCACCGCGGTCATGTAACTGACGGTGTAACCGATCAGGAAGAGAATGCCAAGCCAGATGATTGGATTCTGGAGCGTAGAGAGAAAAGCATGCCACAAGCCGGGGAGGGTAATGTACACCGCGCCCATCTGCGACATGCCGCGCTTCAATAGCAGATCGCCGGTGCTGGCACACACCACCATCAGCAAGACCATCAACATGGTCTTGAACCGTAGCCTATGCTCGTGACTCATTCGGGAAAGTTAGTCGTTGCCGCTGCTGGTCGAAGATGCGCCAGCGACCGGCACCATCGTCTTCGGAGCAGGGCCGCCTTCGCGCGCCCATTTCAGCCGCTCCGCGCGGAGCTTCAGGAATTCCGTTGCCTCGTGATACAGGCGCTTGCGTTCATGACCATCCCACAAGGCTTCTTTCACGATGCGCCAAACGACCTTCGGACGGAAGTAATACTCATCGTAGAAGCGGTTCACACCCGCCATCATTTCGGCCTTGTTCAGATGAGGGAATTCGATGTGCGGCAGCTGGTGTCCGCTAGCGTCGGCCAGTGCTTCCACGCGCAGGAAGCCTTCTTTGGCCATCTGGTCGTGCAGCTCGGTTCCGGGCATGGCGTGTGCCAGAGACACCTGGATTGTTTCGCAGTCGAGTTCCTTGGCGAAATCGATGGTCTTGTTGATGGTCTCCTTGGTTTCACCAGGCAGGCCAATGATGAAGTCGCCGTGGACCTTGATGCCGACCTTGCGGCAATTTTTCATGAACTCACGGGCCATCTCGACCGTGGCGCCCTTCTTGATGTTCTTCAGGATTTGCGGGTCGCCGGATTCGAAGCCGACGATAAAGAGACGCGCACCGCCGTCCGCCATGGCCTTCAATTCTTCATACTTGCTGTGGCAGCGCGCGGTGCAGGACCACTGAAATTTCAGAGGCTTGAATTTCTGGCTCAGTTCGATGGCGCGATCCTTGCGGATGTTGAAAGTATCGTCGTCGAAGAAAATCTCTTTCATCTGCGGGAAGTAGCTGAGGGCCTTTTTGACTTCCTCCACGACGTTGTCCACCGAACGCGTGCGCCAGGCATGTCCGGAAATCGTCTGCGGCCACATGCAGAAGGTACAGAGGGCCGGACAGCCGCGGGAAGTGTAGAAGGAAATGAAAGGGTTCAGGAGAAACGGGACATTGTAGCGTTCGATCTGCAAATCGCGCTTGTAAATGTCAGAGGCGAAGGGCAGCGCGTCGAGTTCCTCCGTGTGGAGCTGCGGACGCGGAGCATTGTGGACGATTTTGCCCTCCTTGCGGAAGCTGGCGCCAAGGATCTGCTCTACCGGCTTGCCGTGCGCATAATCGGCAACGGCGTGGTCGAATTCCCCGCGCATCACGAAATCAATGTCTTCGCTGGAATTCAGGGTCTCGTCGGGCTTGATGTGCCCGTGAGGGCCGACGAAAGCCACCTTAAGCGAAGGGTTGGCTTCCTTGATTTTGCGCAGAAGCTTCACATCGCTGTAAAAGCCGACGGTCGATGTGTACAGTACCAGGAATTCGTAGTCTTTGCAGATTTCCACGGTTTGCTGCCAATTGATCTTGTGTGGGGAAGCATCGAGCAGGCGGCTGCCGGGAATCAGTCCCGCCGGGTAGGTCAGCCATACCGGAAACCAATACGACTCAATCTCTCGCGTCGCGGGCCACCGCGAACTTGCCCCGCCGTCAAAGTTTTCGAAACTCGGCGGATTTAACAGCAACGTCTTCATTACATCTGGCATTCGGCACCCTCAGCCTTTGCAAAAATTCGGGTTTGCAAGCAATCGCCCCTGGGCAGCAGCTACACACCTGCCAATCGAGTGTCGGGGCCTTGCATCCCTGACTACCGCAGCTAATAGTCTAACCGAGTTGGCTAGCTCGGGACACGGCTTTTTGCCAATGGAGCGAAACGCGCATCCAAAAGTTAAATACTGCATTGAGTGGGACTTGCAAGCTGGCCGGAGAGCGTTCTTAGTGCGCACACTCGTCCGTTGCCTGGCTCAATAACTCCCAAATCCGATCCAGCCATTGGCGGTGCTCCGGCTTCATGAGCACGGAGCGGAGGCAAGTTAGACTATTTTGGTCCACTTTGACGCCGCCCAGATTCGCCGCAAAGAACGCCACCGGTAGTTCCGCAATGGCCAGATGGAGATTCTTTCTGGCAGCCGCTGCAAAGATGCTTCGCGACATCGTGGAGGACGCACTGACAGTGTCCGAGCGCGGGGCAAACACGGCAATGTCCAGCTCTGGGGGAAATGCAGCAACGAACCGCGAGTCCGCCACGACCCTCTGGTGGAAGTCTATGGCCGCTTCCCTGCACTGCTCGAGTCCCTTGGCAAACTCCCCGGCCTTGTTCAGGGGCAGCAACTTTTGTGTAGCCCAAAGGGCTACGGCGGCGGCGCCGGGACGCGAGCATTCCAAGCTGATCTCCCCGAGATGCAATTCGCCGGAACTGAAATACGTGTAGGGTGAATCGTGGCGGTACAAACGACCAACAACCGGATCGCGAAACAGGACGCATCCGCATCCATAGGGCTGCAGTCCGTGCTTGTGCGGATCGATAACGATGGAGTCTGCTTGCGTGATGTGATCGAAACTCCTGCGCGTTTCCGGGCCGAGATTTTCCGCTAATCCAAAGTACCCGCCATACGCCGCGTCGGCATGCAGCCGGAAATTGTGCTTGGCCCGCAATTCCAGAATTTCCGCTAAAGGATCGACAGTCCCGGTGGCGGTCGTTCCCATCGTCGCCACAACTGCTCCAACATCCCCGCGTCGCAAACGTTTTTCTAGAGCGTCCACGTCCATGCGTCCACGAGAGTCGCAAGGAATCGTCTCGAACGGCAGTTGCAGTACGGAGGAGATTCGCTGGTGAGTGTAATGAGCCTGCGCGCTCGCGAGGATGGTCTTCCCTTGTTCGAGCCGCCCGGCTACCCACAACGCTTCGAGGTTCGCCATGGTGCCGCCGCCGGTAAGATGACCCAGATGTTCGCTCCAACCAAACATTGCGGCGATCTCCGTTACGGCTTCTTGCTCCATGGCAGAAGAAGCGCGTCCCCCATCAAGCGCATGATTGTTGGGATTGATCCATTGCGCCAGTCCGTAGGCAAGCCGCGCTACCGGGTGTGGAGGCTTAAGCATCTGCCCGGCATAGAGCGGATGGAAGTAAGGAAAATTGTCGTGAAGGCGTTCGGAGGTTTCCGCTAGCACTGCGCCGATTCTTTCCACGCCCGGCGGTTGCGCGTCGTTCGCAGGGAGGGCGGCAAACCCAGCATCCAGTTTCTCAAGTGCTTCACTTAGAATTTGCAAGCTGGCTTTTTCCAGCATGTCCTGGTCCTCCGTCGAGTCACCGAGACTTCTGGCTATTGCAAGACCGTGTCGACCTGACCCGCGGTTTTTAGGAGTTCCAACTGGGCCTGCTGGCGGCGAAAATTCGCATCCAGATACGCCATCCACTTTTCATTTTCATCCAGGCGAGCGCGTTCCATGTCGCGGAGATTGGCTTTGCCTTCCCCGAATTGCGATTGCAGAACGGCGACATTCTGCTGTGCCAATTGCAACTCCAAGCGCGCGACTTCTTTCGCCGCGTCGGTCTGCCGAACCTTGCGCGACCGTTGCCGGACTTCGGCGCTCACCTGCGTGCGGGTATTCGACAGATTGATTTTAGAGGCATCCAGATTGGCCTGCGCCAAGGCAATACTGGCGCGGGTTTTCGAGCTGAAAATCGGCACGTTGATGTTCACGCCGGCGTTCAGATTGTTGTAGCGAAAATTCTGGATGAAGTTGGCGTAATTTTTGAAGTTGTATTTCGCCAACACGCTGTAAATGGAAACCAGTTCCAACGTCGGCCAATAGCCGCGTTTTTCCCCTTGCAGCCGGAACTCCTTGGCTTTCACGTCGGAAACCGCAAACGCAATGCTGGGACTCGACTCCGAGGCCATCGCCACCAGGTTCGCCCCTTCCTGCTCCGCCGCGCCCGGCAAATCCTCGGCTGCCAGATCTATTTTCTGGTCCGCCACCATTCCCATTTGGTTGCGCAAATAGACTTCCAGTTCATCCTGCCGACCCTCGAGTTGCAGGATGCGTTCCACCACTTGCGCGCGCGTCAGTTGCGCCTTGGTCACTTCCACGGGCAACTCGTAGCCTTCGCCCTGCCGCTCCTGGGTGACTTGGACAATTTTTTCGGCGCTGTCTTTCTCTTTCCTCAAAAGCTCGAGCGAGTGCCGCACCTTCACGAGTTCCAGATAAGACGTCGCCACTTGCGTGACCACGGCATTGCGCGTTTCTTCCTGTGTCGCACGTTGCGCCCTGGCTTCTTCCAGCTGCTGTTTCGCCAAGCCCTTCAGCGGCCCATTCAGAATCTGCTGCGTGTAGGTGACACTGAACAGCGACGGCGGTCGGCCACCGGGAGTTTCCGGCAGTCCGTACGTATAACCAGCGCCGGAGCCTGCGTACAGATTGGGGAGAAACTCGGAGTGCGTCAGATTCGCGCCCTGCTCAGCGATCTGCACGCGCAGCCGGGCCAGTTGAATATCTTTGCTGTTCTGCAGCGCCAATTCGACGGCGCGTTTCAGCGTGAGAGCGACGGGAACGCCGCTCGAAGCAGGCAGCTGCGCGACACCTTGTGCTTTGAGCGCCGGCACACTGGCGGCGATCCATAGTATTCCGGCCGTCGCGCAACGTTTCCAAGGCATGGTCGCCTCCTGCGAATTCTATCTTCAGCTTCGGTCGCCGCTACTCGTAACGCAGAGATTCAACGGGCACGAGTTTGGCCGCCTGGCTCGCGGGCAGCCACCCAAAAAACAATCCCGTTGAGCAGGAAACCAGAAATGCTACGATGACGCTCGCACCGGAAATCGGCACGCGCAAGTTCCCCGGCAACAATTGCTGAACAAATACAGGAATAGCGATGCCGAGGAGGATTCCAATCACTGCTCCACCACCGCTGATCAGAAACGCCTCAATCAGGAATTGCCATAAGATCTCTTTCCGCGCCGCGCCGACCGCCTTACGAATTCCGATCTCGCGGGTGCGCTCCTTCACCGTGACCAGCATGATGTTCATGATGCCGATACCGCTGATGAGCAGCGCGATAGCCGATACGGCCAACAGTAGCACGGTCAACGCCCGCGAAATCGTATGCGCCGCGCTCAAAATCGCGGTCAAGGTGCGTACATCGTAGCCGGCCTCGGCAGGGTGGCGGCTCTTCAATAGCCGCTCCATCTGGCGTTCCACGCTTTCCACTTCGTCCGGACTGGTTGCCTGGGCCAACACCTGCTGCAGGATTTCCGTGCCGGTGTAGTACTTCATCAGGGGAAACGGAATCAGGACCGATTCGTCCTGCAATTCGGTCAGTCCGTAGGTCGCGGCGCGTTCGCGGAAAACGCCAATCACGGTAAAGGTCAGTTCTCCCATGCGAATGGAGCGGCCAATGGGATTGTCTACGCCGTAAACGCTATCGGCAAGTTTCTTGGTGATCAGGCAAACTTTGCCGTGCGTTTCCGCGTCCGCGCTGTCGAAGTAGCGTCCACGCAAAATGACCAGGCGGCGAATCTGCTGATAGCCGTCGGTTACGCCGATCAGGCTCACGGGCCGCGTTACGCCTTGAACGACGACGGTCATGGGCATGTCCGTAAAGCCCGCCGCCGTCGCCACGTCCGGTATGGTTTCTTTCACGGCGGCGACATCTTGCAGCGTCAAGCGGTGGCTCAAGGGCTGGACCTTATCCGGCGTCTTCACCATTTCCGCCCACACCAGGTTCGAGCCGATGGCTTCGATCTGGGAAATCACGTAGCGCTGGCTGGTCAGTGCCACGGTTACCACCAGCACGATTGAGGCGCTCCCGATAATGACGCCGATAGAGGTGAGAATCGCGCGCAGCTTGTTGCTGCGCAGCGCATCGACTGCCACGGTCATGGATTCGCGAAATTGCATTCACTTCCCGAGCTTCTTCAATGCTTCCTGCGCTAATTTATATTTCGAATTCAGTTTCAGTGCTGCTTCATATTCGCTGCGGGCCGCCGGGACATTCTGCTGTTTCTCAAACATCTGGCCCAGCCAGTAATGGACCTGCCAAGGCATCGGATAGTTGGACTTTGGCGCAGCCACACGAAGGTATTCACGCAACAATTTCTCCGCGTCGGGCAAATTTTCACCCTTCAAGATAAAGGCCTGCGCACGATAGAACTTTGCACGCGGGTCGGCAGGCGCGGCGGCCTCTCCAACGACCGCAACTGTAATGAGCTTGTCGGCCTGGCGGCGCTGGGAAAAATAGTCGCCAATGTTGTAGATCAGCTCCGCCGACTTTGGCTTGCTCTCTAGAGCCTTGGCGAAATCGGCGTCCGCGGTCGCATAGTCTTTCTTCGCGGCTCTGCAATTTCCCGCCGCATAGTGCCCCTGAGCCGGATCGAGAGTCATCAACTTCTGGATGATGGGCTGGGCCTTGTCTTCCCCACCGCCCACCACGCCCGGCGCGGTGCAGTCGTATTCGACTAAATCCTGCGCCGCGTCGAAATTCTTTTCGTCTAATTGCACCGCGGTTTCAAATGCCTTCTGAGTCTTGCGCGCCAGCGGATACGCGCTGAACATGGACACGTGGTCGGCCTTGGCACCATAGGCTTCGCCCAACCACTGGTGATATTCCGAATTTTTCGGATTGATGGCTACGGCTTTCTCGCCACTGCTCACAGCTGCGTCGTACTGATTGACTGCCAGATAGGACTTCGTCAGCAGTAGTTGAATGTCGCCGTTTTGGGGATCTTTGCTTTCGGCCGCTTTCAGAAGTTCAATCGCCTTGGCGTACTCGCCCTGTTCGAAAGCCTGTTTGGCTGTGTCGAGGGGCGCGATCTGTGGCATCGCGGAAATCAGGGAAACCACGCTTGACCAGATCAGCGCGATCGTAAACAGTCTATAAGCCCGCATCGCTCCCACCCTTCAGATTCGATGTGTCCATATTTACGATTTTCACCGCCATGCCGTCGCGGAAGTCCGCGTCTCCCGGCAGGGCCACAATTTCGCCCTGTTGTAAACCGCTGACAACCTCGTAATTGGTGGCGTCAGCGATTCCCACTTGAATGGGGCGCCTCTCCAGGGTGTCCTTGTTGACTCCGCCACCCCTTTTGACCACGAAGACAAAATTCTGCCCGCCGACGCGTTCGACCGCGCCGCGCGGAATGGCCATGACGTTCAGGCGCTCCTTGGAATTGATGCGAACATTAACGTTGGTGTTGGGCAAAAGATCGAGCTTGGAATTGTCCACCGAGCAGAGCAGTTCGCCGACGCTCCTGGAGTTACGGGGCACGACCTGCTTGGGGATCACTTCAGTCTGCCCCTGCCAAACGCGATTGGGGAGCGCGTCCCAGGTGATCTTGACGGGCTGGCCTGACTCCAGTGCACCCAACTCCGGCTCGTCAATGAACGCGCGCACCCGCACCTTGTGCAAATCCGCGAGTTCCGCGATAAGGTCGCCGACCTTCACAAAGTCGCCGCGCTTCACCGGCAAGGCGTATAGCGTTCCGTCCACCGGGGCGGTGATACGGCCCTGCCTTACTTTGTCTTCGAGCGAGGCAACGTCGGATTTTTCCTGCTGCACCGACAGCTCCCCTTGCGAACTGTCCAGATTCACGTGACGCTCAAATTCCTGCTTCACCGCGGTCAGGCGGTTCACTTCCGCTTGCATCTTTGTGATCGCCAGTTCATTCGCAGCCAGTTCGTCTTTCGTGGCCGCGCCCTCCGCCAGCAATCGCTCGAGCGAGTCGTGATTTTTCTGCAAGCGAGCGAGATCGGCTTGCGCCTTCGCCAGATCTCCGTTTACTCGCGAAGCTTCATCAGCGCGGCCGCCGGCCTTGGCTGCGCGCAAATCATCTTCCGCGCGCAATAATTTTGATTTCGCCTGCGCCAGTTGCGCCGCCGCATCCTTCACGTTCAGTTCCACCAGGAGCTGGCCTTTCTTGACATTCTGCCCCTCGGAAACATGCACGTGGTCCACAAAGGTCTCCAGCTGCGCGCGAATACTATACGGCGAGATGGGCTCCACTTTCCCGTTGCTGCTGATTGACGACACGATGTTTTGCCGCTTCGGCGTCATCGCCGAGATCTTTGCCACCGGTTGCCGGCCGCTCATGCGCACCAACACAAACGCCACAATCCCTGCGACCAGCAGGAAGATCAGCACCCGATTCCGTAGCTTTCTCTCCATAGAATCCTGAAGTTAGCCGTCCCATCAACGCGCACCGCGTTCCCCATACCGGGTGGCATGCTTCGCGCGAAGGTCTATAACTTGTGCTTGGCTTGCGAGCCGTAACTGCTGGGGAAGACGCTTCCTAAGGTAAAGTCTATCAGGAGGTTAGCTAATTTCTCTACAGAGTTCCGCCAGCCCTGTAGCGTGAGATGCCCGGCGATTTGCCTTGGATGCCACAATGCCCTGCCCCTGCTTATGCTAGAATCGGCCCATGAGCAGCTCATCCCAAGGGGCTTCGACGGAAACTGTCAAACCGGCCCAACCCGCCACGCCTCCGTCCGACAGTTTTATCCATCGCGTCTGCATCCAATGCAACAACATGTTCCGCGTTCCCGCTGATAAGTTTGATGCCAGGCAGTGCCCCAATTGTCACAAGGGTTAGCCTAAGTTCTCCGCTCGATTTCAGTTTTTTCATACCGGGGTTTCGTGTAACTTCTGTGTGGCCCGCTGCGGAGTAACCCGCAGATGGCGGTTTGCCTGCTTCATGAGGCATTTTCAATGATCGAAACTCGTGGCCTGACCAAAGTGTTCCGAGACAAGAAACGCGGAGAGATTCGCGCCGTCGATAATGTGAGTTTTGTGTGCAATCCCGGCCAGATTTACGGGTTACTGGGCGCTAACGGAGCCGGCAAGACCACCACCCTGCGCATGCTGGCCACCATCCTGGAGCCGACCGACGGCACTGCGGTTGTCTGCGGGCACGACGTGGTCGATGAGCCGCAAAAGGTTCGCGCCAACGTCGGCTTCCTGTCCGCCGCCACGGCTCTCTACCCGCGCCTCACGGCACAGGAAATGGTGGAATATTTTGGACGCTTGAATGGGCTGGACGATTCGACTCTCAAGAAGCGCGTCGACGACATCTTCCGTCGCCTGGACATGAATTCGTTCCGCGACCGCCGCTGCGACAAGCTTTCCACGGGCATGAAGCAGAAAACTTCCATCGCCCGCACCTTGATCCACGACCCGCAGGTGATGATTTTCGATGAACCGACCATTGGCCTGGACATCATGACCGCGCGCACCATCATCGGATTCATCCGCGAATGCCGTGAGCGCCGTAAGACCGTAATTTTCTCAACGCACGTGATGAGCGAAGTGGAAAAGCTCTGCGATACCATCGGCATTATTCAGTCCGGAAAACTACTGGCCGAGGGCTCGCTTGCGGAACTGCGAGCGCGTCATAACGAAGCAGACCTGGAAGAAATATTCGTGAAGATTGTGGCGCCGTTGTACGTTGAGCAGGAGGCCAACTGACATGTCTCTGCGAAACGTTGGCATCGTGTACCGTAAGGAACTGCGAGAAGCGCTTCGCGACCGGCGCACCTTGATCTCCACGCTTATCGTGCCCCTGATTCTGTTTCCGCTGCTAACCGCGGGTTTTGCGGCATTGGCAATTACCCTGGTGGGCAAGGCCAAGGAGGAGGTTCCTCGCATCATGATCCTCGGGGGCCAAGACTCCCCGCGGTTTCTCGAGGGCCTGCGCAAGAACGACAAAATTGTGGTTGCGCCGCTGGCCGGCAATTGGAAAGACCAGATCATCAACAAAGACATTCGCGCGGCCGTGGAAATCCCGCCGGGATTCCAGAGCGATGTCGCGCAGCAGAAAGCGACCGCGCTGAAGATTTATGTCTACCGGGGCGACATGAAATCTTCGTTCGGCGCCGACCGCGTGCAAGACTACTTCAAGACGTACAGCGATAGTGTGGTGAAGGAGCGTCTGGCCGCTAAGAACGTGCCTGATTCGGCGCTTAAACCCTTCGACGTGAAACAGGAAAATGTGGCCCCGCCGGAAAAGGTGGGCGGCGCGACCTTCGGCGGCCTGATCGGTTATATGGTTATTCTGCTGTGCCTGACAGGCGGCATGTATCCGGCCATGGATTTGACCGCCGGCGAAAAGGAACGCGGCACCATGGAGACGATTCTCTCCAGTCCCGTCTCCCGCGTGCATCTGGTACTGGGGAAATTCTTTCTGGTGCTTAGCGCTTCGCTAGTTACCGCCGCTCTCTCCGTGACGTCTATGGGGGTATCGTTTTGGGCGGTGGAGCGTTTCCACGCGTTCGACAAGGCCGGAAGCGATGCGGCGGAGCTTCAACTTAGTCTTGGTCCTGGTTCTGTCCTTTCTGTTTTCGTTATGGTTCTTCCGCTGGCCGTGCTCTTTTCGGCGGCGTTGATGACCATTTCGCTGTTCGCCAAAAGCTACAAGGAGGCTCAAAGTTACGTCACTCCCATGATGATGGTGGTCATTCTTCCGGCTGTCGCGGCGATGCTGCCGGGCGTCGAACTGACATCCAAGCTGGCCCTCGTACCCATCCTGAACATGAGCCTGCTGTGCAAGGAACTCGTTACCGGCACGTATCACTGGAATTACATCGCCATCATTTTCTCGTCGACGTGCGTTTACGCGGCTACGGCGCTGTTTCTCGCTGTGAAAATGTTTCAACGTGAAGATGTATTGTTCCGGTCCTAGATCGACCACGGAAATCCTGGAACTTTTCGCGATGCGTTTTCGCGATGCGTTTTCGCGACGATGCGGGTTTGCGCTGGTCGCCGCTGCTTGGAAAAACTCTGTTCGCGCCTTTCAGCTGGATGCTGGTGTCGCGCGGCGAATCGCTCACCGGATTCTCCGCCTCCATCGGCAAGCCGGTAAGCTACTTCCTCTTGGCCCTTATCGCCGGGCACACAACTTATGCGGGAGCGGCGAAAGAGGTATTGGAACACGTGTTCGGAGCGCGCCCGGGAATCGTCATAAAACTGAAAAGCGCAACCGCGCCTGGCGTAGTAGAAGCCTTTACTACATTTGATGAAATCGCTGAAGGGGTGGCTGAAGCTCGCATGTTGGGTGGCATCCACTGGCGTACCTCCAGTGTGGGTGGCAAGCGGGTCGCTCAACAGGTCGGGAACTTTGCCGTTTACCATTTCCTGAAACCGAAGAGTGAGGACTGTGACGACAAGCGATAGCGGTGTATCCACATTGTTGCATTTGGGAGAGTTTCTCCTTTCAATCAAAGCGAGCGTGAGGACACCTGAACCAGTCAGTACCCTATTGGGTTCCTGTCGTGGACAGGCGCAGCACCCCTTCACTCTGCGACCCAATCGCTAGCACTCCTGGCTGTGTCTCGACCAGCCCTGTAAATCGTCCTCGTTCCGGGTCTTGATCGACACGCTGCCAGGTTTTTCCAGCGTCGCGCGAAACGTACATTCCTCCCTCGCGCAACGTCGCGATCAGGAGATTGGTTGTCCTGAGCCAGCCTTCCAACTGGCCGGCGGGCAACCCCGCTTCGCGACGCTCCCAGCGAGTACCACCGTGGCTGGATTGATAGAGCCCCTGAGTAGTTCCTAGAAAGACGCCCAACCCGTCGGGCGTTGCAGCGATATCAATCCACCGCACCTCCGGTCCTATAACCGGCAGATCGGTCCATACCGCCGTTCCACCGGCGTCGTTGGACACGCCTAACTCTCCGTCGGCAGCGACGGCCAGGACTTGCGCATTCTCCGAGACCCAAATCGCGTTTGCACCCGTAGCCCGAGCGAAGGCCCGCAAGCGCAAACAATTGCCTGCCGGAGGGCACCGGAACAAGCCCTGATCGGTAAACGCGAACAGATCGCCATCGGCAAAGGCGAGCGACTTGCCCGCTACTCGTAGTAGCGCAGGCGATGCTGGTCGCTTGGTCTTGCCGCTGCTCTTCAAAACAGTCGCCGATCCGGGCGCCAGCCGAAGCTTCCACTCTTTCCATGATTCTGCCGCATCGTCGCACAGCCACAGGGACCCATCTCGCAATCTCACCAGCCAGCCCCACGGCGTGCCGTAAATCCGTTCGACGCTTTCCGGTTCAAGCTGCAGCGCTTTCGTCGTTCCACCTTTTGTCAATGCAACAGGCGCCCAGTTCGCACCCGCGTCCTGGCTTTCGAGGAGGCGCGCGCCACCTGTTTGCAGCAGGATCAACAGATGATTTGGTTGCTTCGGATCACCGGCAAGTTGTGTGACGACAGGATGCGTGAAGCCGGCATTTGCAGTAGAAAAGGTCTCTCCGGCATCGTCGCTGACCAGGATGCCTTGTCCCTCCGTACCGATCAGGACTCGCCCAGCTTGTGCGGCAGTGGCGCGCAGGACCACCACGCCATTGATCACCCATTCCTTGGGAGTGGTTCGCTTCCAACTCTCTCCCGCGTCACGCGTCACCCACAATCCTTCCGTGGTCGCGGCGTACAAGGTTTTGGGCTGCGCGGCATCCTGCACGATGGTTTGCGTGCGCCGCGCCGCATAGGGAATGCCCTGTAGCTTGGTCCAAGAGCCGCCCTGGTTCTCGCTGCGATAGATTCCCGAACAAGCGCTCAGATAGACGCGCTGAGGTTCAGTGGCATCCACGCGAAGGCTCATGATGTCGGAGTCATCGATTAGCCCGGCGATGACCGGGTTCCAACTTTTTCCTCCATCGACGGTCTTCCAAGGCAGGTGATAGGTCCCCGCATAAATAACGTTGCTATCGCGCGGATCGATGGCCAGGGAATCCAGGCGCCGCAATTCTTCGTCGCCCTCCGGAGAAATTCTCTGCCAACTTTCTCCCGCATCGTTCGAACGAAACACGCCGCTCAAGGTTCCGGCTACAAACTCCTTGGGGTCCCCGGGCGCAATCTCCAGCGCGCGCACGGCTTCACCTTGCAATCCCGCGAGGCTCCACGTGCGCCCTCCATCGTCGCTGCGAAACACACCTCCACCCGCTCCGGCCTCCTGATACCACACGGCGGCGAACAGCCGGCCAGTCGCGCCCGGCTCGCTGACTAGGCGCGAAACGACCGCATCGGTCCGCGTGCCAACACGCCCTCGCAATTCCCAATGGCTGGCGGCAGCTTCGCTGGCAAACACATGCCCGTCCGCAGTGCCTGCGTAGACGACCTCACGAGCGCCGGTTCCCAGCGACACCACCATGCCGCCTTCCGGACCCAGCCGCTGCCAGCGCTGCGCTCCGGCGGTCGATCCCAAGCACAGGCACAACAGCAGACCCGCGATGCAGATTCGTGCTTTCACGACTATTCCCCGCTGAGATATCGCCCACAAAAAAACGGGCTCTCCGAATACTTCTCGGAGAGCCCGGTTGATGTTTTGTCTTCAAGGCATGCCACGAGCTACGCACACTCGTTTCGCGCCCCGAGTTTCTTAGTACGTCGCGCCTTCCGGTACGAGCACGAACTCGACGCGACGGTTGTCCTTTTCGGAGCCCTTCTCGGTCGATGCCGTGCCAGTGCGAGTGCTGATCCGCGAAGCGTCGATACCTTTCTCGACGATGTACTTCTTCGCGAGTTCAGCGCGCTGTTCTGCCAGCTTGGCGGCCTTGGGTTCCTTGCCATCCGCATAACCCACGATCACGAGTTTGGCGTTGGGGTCGCTGTTCAAGCGGAGGGCCACGTCATCGCCCACGCGCTTGCAAGCGTTGTCGAAGCGGGATGCGCCCACCTTGTTGTAGCCGCAATCGCCGACCTTGGTAGCTTGCGGTGGCGGTGCCGGTTTCTGAACGTCAACGTTGGTGGTGGCGCTGGTGCTGCCGCCCTGACCATCGTCAGCCGTGCAGGTTACCGTGTAGCTGCCTGCCGACAGACCGGTGGAGTCAAATTGCGCGCTTGCGCCGGTGCCGGAAATCTGGCCGCCCGAAGCCGAGTAGCTGTAGGTGATTGGATCGCCATCGGGATCGCTGGCGGTGGAATTGATGGCTACGCGCTCGCCGGCAAGAATCGGGTTGCGTTCCGGTGCGCAGGAGATGACCGGCGGACGGTTGGGCCGCTTGGCCACTTGCACGTCGGCAGAACAAGTAGCGGTGCCGCCGCGGCCGTCGTCGACCTTGGCGTTCACCGTGTAAGAGCCGATCGCCAGTCCGCTGGAGTTCCAACGTCCGTCGGGGCCGGTTCCTTCCACTGTTCCACCCGTCGCCGTATAAGCGTAGGTCAGCGGATCGTTGTCTGCGTCGGTGGCATTCACGTGGATGCCAATGACGTCGTTAGAGCCCTGATAGACCGAGGGCTTATCCGCGGAGCAAGCTGCAACTGGCGGATGATTGGGCTTCGGCGGCGCGGGCGGATAGCCCCAGCGCAACACCAGTCCTGAACCGATGCGAAAGTTGTTTTGCCGACCCTGTGGGTTCATCAGCGGTCCGGTGAAGTTCGTCATCAGGTAATCCGCTTGAAAGAACCGCCAGGACAAATTCTTCAGGAGTACCACGTCCACGCCGCCTCCTGCCGCCAAGGCGAAGGTGCTCTGCGTGGTGCTTCCTGTAACCTGCGGTCCGCCCCGTGCGGCGCCAACCATGAATTCGACGAATGGCACGAAATGATCAAATCGCCGCAAGTTCAACCGGGGACCGAACAGCCAGGTCTGGAAGCTGCCGCTGATACTGGTGGCCGTGTAGTCGGTTCCGTTGAGCACGAAGATGCTACGAGAGAAATGGTAGGCGCCATACTCGGCGTTGAGGCCCAAATACTTATTGGCATTGTAGGTGAACGATCCTGTGGCCCCGAAACTGTTCCAATTCTTAAACGAACACGGGCAGAAGTTCACGTACTGAAACATCCCCGCGATTTCATACTTGGGCGTCAGAAGGCCCCAAGCATGACGGTTCCACGGATTGTTGTCCCAATCCGAGAAAATATCCGCTGGCCTGGCTGCCGCGGCTGCCGGCATCGGGAACAAGCTGCTCGATGCTGGGGCGATACTGAAGTCGCCCGCTGTGGCGTTGGTTGTTGCGGTATTCTCCGACGAAGTATTGCTCTTACTTGCTGTGCTCGCATCTTTCTGCTGCGCACAGAGTGGCAGAGCAAACAAAACGCCCATTGCCACAGTTGCACACCATTTGCGCATAGTATTCCTCCCTGAATTCGATCCTAAGAAACCCGTGTATCTCATGCGTCTTCACCTTTAAGCTTCCCGCTGCGCTGGACGGAAGACGCATGGCAGTACGCAGCGCTCAACTTGTTCTTCCTCTTCAATGGGCGGTATTGCGACTGAATCTCTCGCGGGACGCGAGGTACAGATCGACACCAGCCGCAGTGCCCCAAAGCATATTCCACAAGTTCATCATTCTGCAAGTGTTTCCTTGAACTTCCCCACGCCCTCCTCCCGATCCTGCGAAGCGCCATTTTCTGCATTCGCTGGTTTCTTTGCGTTACACTATTTTTCCTCCTATGAACTCCATCGTCCCGTTGGATCTGGATTGGCAAGGCCGGCCGCGTGCCATTGCCCCCGCGCTGCTGCTGTCCCAGGATTTTCGTGCGCTCGTCGACCCGGGTCCCGCGTCGACCATCGAGAATCTTCGGGAGCAGCTTGCTGTTCACCATTGCTCCCTCGGTGACCTGCAAGCCATTTTTTTGACCCACATTCATCTTGACCACGCTGGCGCCACCGGTTCCCTTGTCCAGGAAAATCCTCATCTGCAGGTTTATGTTCACGTGCGCGGCGCAGATCATATGGCCGACCCCTCGAATCTGCTCGCCAGTGCCCAACGCCTTTATGGCAACGATATGAGGCGTCTGTTCGGCGACTTTCTGCCTGTACCCAAGAAAAATCTCCACGTGCTCAAGGGCGGCGAGACTCTTTCGTTCGGCGCGCGCGAATTGCAGGTGCTCTATACGCCGGGACACGCGTCGCATCATGTCACTTACTTTGACCCTTCCGCAGGCGTCGCGTTCGTCGGCGACACCACCGGCATCTGCATTGAAGGACATCCATTCATTCTTCCGGCCACTCCTCCACCGGATATTCAGATGGAGCTCTGGGACGCCTCGCTCGAAGCCATCGGAAAACTTCAGCCGCGGCGACTGTTCCTCACACACTTCGGTTTCTCCGATCAACCCGCGCGCCACATCGCCCAGTATCGCGAACGCCTGCACGATTGGAGCGATTTCGCTGCGCGGATCCTTGGCGCCGGCCACGATGAGCAGCAAGCCATGGAAGCGTTTGTTGGCGAAGTCACCCGCGAAGCCAGCGCCACCCTGTCACCCGAGGAAATCTCGCAATACGGATTTGTCGGCGCGCTCAGCCTTTCCTGGCTGGGGCTGGCTCGCTATCATCGCAAACGGATGGCTTCCCATCCTTGAAATAATTGCGTGGCTATGATTCGTGCTTCGAATGGAGGACGCGGATGAGGCGATTCATAACGACTTCAATGACGAGCAAACGCGCCGTGGTCTTTGCGCTGGTCGCGCTTCTTAGCTTCCACGTGTCGGCCGCCAATGATGCGAATTACCAGCAATCGGTCGAGAAGTGGCGCCATGATTACCAAGCCAAACTCACCTCTGACACTGGGTGGCTTACAGTCGCGGGCCTTTTCTGGATGCACGAAGGCGAAAACAGTTTCGGCTCTGATCCAAAAAACAACATCGTTCTGCCGGCTGGCGCTCCCGCGTTCGCTGGAGTTTTCAGTTTTCATGACGGCAAGACATCGGTGCGCCTGAATACCGGCGTGGCCGCGACGATGAACGGAAAGCCCGTAGAAACCGCGGACTTGTACCCTGACTCCCGCGAAGATCGCGTTGTTGTGGGCGATCTGACATTGTTCGTGCACGCCAGCGGCGGCCGCTTCGCCATCCGCATGAAGGACAAGAATTCGCAACTGCGCAAGAATTTCACTGGCCTCAATTGGTTTCCCATCGATCCCGCCTATCACGTGACGGCGAAATTTGTCTCCTACCCGGCGCTAAAAGAGCTGGACTCGCAAAACGTGTTGGGCGATGCCATCAAGCTGAAAGTCATCGGCTACGTCAGTTTTTCCCTGAAAGGGCAGACGATCCGCTTGGACGCGGAGGAAAATGATTCAGCTCCAGGGCTGTTTATCGTGTTTCGCGATCTCACTAGCGGCAAGTTGACCTATCCCGCATCACGTTTTCTGGATACCGAGGTTCCCAAGGATGGCGCCGTCGAATTGGATTTCAACGAGGCCTACAATCCGCCTTGCGCCTACAATTCCTTCACCACCTGCCCTCTTCCCTTGCCTGGAAACCGCTTGCAGATCGAAATTCCCGTCGGGGAAAAGCTTTATAAGCACGGCCACTAAGACAAGTGTGTGGTCCGATAATAAGTTGCGACTAGCCGGCGATTCGAGCAGAATCGGCAGGCGACCGTGCTCGGATTTCTCCAACGAGAAGTGTTCGATGGCGTTTTTCGACACTTCGACAGGACGGCGCCCGTTTTTTACTCTTGTTTAAGGGAGGAGAACACAACTCATGGCGCGCAAAATAGCTTATTGGCTCAGCACTGGTCTGGTCGCCGTGATGTCGGTGTTTGCTGCATTCGTTTACCTTTCCGGCGGCCCGCAGGCAGTTCAGGGATTTGCTCACGTGGGATATCCGCAGCACCTGCGCATTATTCTTGGGATCGCGAAACTCCTTGGCGCGATCACCCTCGCTATTCCCGGCGTGGTCAAACTTAAAGAGTGGGCCTATGCCGGATTCACATTCGCGTGGATCTCGGCATGCGTTGCTCACTATCTGGCGAAAGATGGCCCCGTGGCATTCATGCCGCTCCTATTGCTGCCGCTCCTATTGCTGCTGCTCCTCGCCGTCTCCTATGTGACCCGGCCGCCAAGTCGCCAGTGGGCGACTAAAGCCACAACGGCCTGAAGGAAGTCAGAAATCATGAGGGGTGTGCCCGTTATTCCATTTGGTCAACCGACTGGGCACCTATCCAATTGCTCTTGCGAGCTCAAGCGTAGGGCAGAAGCAGTCAAGCGCGACATCATCGTTGAAATCACGCTTTTCTCTTCTCACTACGATGAAGCGCAGTGGAACATCAGCGCCCTGACCCCCGCAAACCACGTCCACTCAACCGATTCGCTTGACTGGCACAAAATCCATACACCCAAAAAGAACGCTCTCAAGTTTCAAGAGCAATATGTCCGCAAACTCGTTCGCGGGGCCAATACTTTCGACAGTGTCATCTTCGAGACCCACACCGCCCGGCACCGGCCGTGGTGATCAATCCCTATCTTCGACCTCCCGGTCGCGACACATTCCCCAATTCGGTAGAGGTTGCTGACGCGCTGTCACTCGCGCGGCAGTCTGGCGTCATGGGTTGGATCACGAGTGAAGAGTCATCCCTTCCCGACAAGCAGCTTGTCGCGCAAAATTGCTGCAATTTTTATTCCTCCGCGCGAGAACTCCTCCCTGGCGTAAGCACCATTAATTTTCACTATGCCTATCCGGAGGGCGCGCGCTCTAACGATGGCCTCGGGACCGCTCTCTCTTATGACGAAACTGGATTCCTGGGCCATGCGGATGCTGCCTACCTGCGCCAGGCCTGGAATTTCATGCTCTCAGGCGGCAGCGTCTTCGCAATCTTCCCCCAGGTGACTACGCAGCAGAGTGGATCAATGTGTCCACTGGGGAAACGACAAAACGAGAGAGATTTCAGCACCGCGACAGGGGAAAACACCTGGAAGGCCCGCCATTCGAACAAGGAATCGCGTTGCGTCTGATGCGGACGAACCCCTAATGCAACCTACGCGCCATTGGGTTTTTCCAGTTGGAACTCGCGGTGCAATGCCAGCAACGCCGCCTTCACGTTTTTTCCCTCGATCACAAAAGAGATGTTGGATTCCGAAGATCCCTGCGCAATGGCAATAATATTGATGCTCTCGCGGCCCAGCGCATTAAACGTGCGCCCGGCTATTCCGGGTATCCCCCGCATTTTCTCGCCCACCACCGCCACAATCGCGATGTTCGGGTCGACGGTGATGTGCTCCACGGTCTGGTGCGCCAAGTCATTGGCGAATTCTTTCTTCATGGCGTCGACCGTCGTTTGCGCGTCCGCGGCGGACACGATGAAGCAGATGTCGTTTTGCGAGGACGATTGCGAGATCAGCAGCACGTTGGCGCGCTTTTCCGCTGTGGTCGAAAATGTTCGGCCTACCACGTCCGGGACGCCCACAATCCCCGGTCCGCCCACGCTGATTAGCGCTACATCCCGAATCGCCGTCAGCGCTTTTACGCCCCCGCCAACGCCGCCCCGTCCCACCGGCGTAATTTGCGTTCCCAGTCGTTCCGGCTGAAAGCTGTTGCGGATCCACACCGGTATGGCCGCCTGCACCACCGGCTTCAGCGTCTTTGGGTGAAGCACCTTCGCACCGAAATACGCCAGTTCCGCCGCTTCGCGGTAGGAAATCATCGGGATCGTCTGTGCCTCGCTCACCAACCGAGGATCCGCTGTCAGCACACCGTCCACGTCCGTCCAGATGATCACCTCGTCGGCGCCGATGGCAGCACCCAGGATCGTCGCCGAGTAATCCGATCCGCCACGTCCCAGCGTCGTTAACTGGCCGCCCGCCGTCGCGCCGATGAATCCTGTCACGATCGGCACAATGCCCTTTACGAGCAACGGCCAGAGGCGTGCCTGAGATTTTTCCTGCGTCGCACCCATTTGCGGTTCGGCGCCGCCATGGAAAGCATCCGTCACAATCAATTCCGTCGCTTCGATCACTTCGCTTGGCAATCCC
>Ga0210392_10000601_pt1 | contig 21291 bp, 18 predicted proteins | sample IncBWC30OmetaG_FD_161057 | JGI IMG/M metagenome (GOLD analysis project Ga0210392, IMG submission 161057) | Forest soil microbial communities from Barre Woods Harvard Forest LTER site, Petersham, Massachusetts, United States - Inc-BW-C-30-O ...
AAAAGGTCGAAGAGCTGCGTCAGTCTGCGATTCGCCGACGCGAGGAGCAGTCCGAAGGACAGCTGAAAGAGGCTGAGGACCGGTTGCAGCAAACAGTTCTCGGCATCAGCGCTATGTCAGTGGATCAGGCTTATCAGCTCAGCCGCGCCTTCGCTTTCTATTTCGAATTGATCAACCTAGCCGAGACGAACCACCGCAAACGTCGCCGTCTGTCGCTGCAATTGAGTGGGGAGGGCGCAAAGCAGCGAGGTTCTTTACGCGGCACTTTGCGCGAGATGAAGCGGGTTGGTATTTCGGCGGCTGAAGCCCTCGACTGGCTGCAACGCATCTTCATTGTCCCGGTGTTTACTGCTCATCCTACGGAGATCGCGCGGCGCTCTGTTCTCTTCAAGCGGCGGCGCATTGGCGAGTTCCTCGAAGAGTTGGACCGGATCCCTGTTCCCGACGAACAGATTTCGCGCCTACAGGATCAGCTCATCGCAGAAATCACTGCGCTGTGGCAAACGGACGAGGTCCGCAGCCGTCGCCCCACAGTCAATGACGAAATCAAAATGGGGCTGGATTATTACGACGTCTCCATTTTCGCTACGCTGCCGAAGCTGTATGAGGAAGTGTCTGCTGCGCTGGCCAGTGAATATGAACTGCACATCGACATCTCAGAGCTCCCACTGCTGCTTGGTTTCGGTTCATGGATTGGCGGCGATCGCGATGGCAATCCTTTCGTAACACCTGACGTGACGCGGGAAGCGATTCGTTCGGCCCGGGCTCGTCTGCTCGCGTACTACCAGCAGCAGCTGCAGTTGATTATTGATCTGCTCACGACGTCGGCGCAGCAATTGCCCATCAGCAAGGAATTGGAAGAGTGTCTGGACGGGTACCTGACCGAACTGCATACGGGCACGCAACAGCTCTTTGACGCGCGCTTCGAGTTCGAACTGTACCGCCGTTTCATGGTTTGCGTGCACGCGCGTCTACTGCGTACTGCGGGTGAAGTTGCATCCGATGCCGATAGCCTGGAAGCGGCCCTTAGCGCTTTGCCTGCCTATGGCAGTGCACAGGAACTTTTAACCGATCTGGATGTGCTGCGCCGCAGTCTTGCGGAGAATGATGGACTGCGACTTGCGCAGGCGTTGATTGATCCGCTCATTCTGCTGGTGCGCACGTTTGGGTTACACCTGCACACGCTGGACGTGCGCCAGCATGCGAAGCTTCATAAGAAGGCGCTGCAAGAGGCATCAGACTGGTGCGCAGGCAATGCTGAATCCGTGCCGCAGGGGCTGAGTTCGGAAAGCGCCGATGTGATCGAGACCTTCCGCACCATCGCGGAAGTGAAAGCAGGCTGCAGCCCGGAAGCGATTCGGCAATACGTCATCAGCGGCGCCAGTAGCGTCGAAGACGTGCTCGGAGTGTTGTGGCTGGCGCGCCTGGGTGGCGTGGAAGTCGCGGCCCATGGCAATGATCCGGGGCTGATGCCGGTGCCGCTCTTCGAATCGATCGAAGACCTGCGCAATGCTCCTGAAGTGTGCCGCAAGCTATGGAACTTGAAGGAATACCGTACTCTGCTGGCGTCGTGGAACAACACGCAGGAGATCATGCTCGGCTACTCCGATTCCAATAAAGATGGCGGCATGCTTTCGAGCACCTGGGAAATTTTTCGCGCGCACCGCGCTTTGCATGAGGTAGCCCGCGAGTGTGGAGTGAAGCTGAGGCTCTTCCATGGACGCGGCGGTACGGTTGGACGCGGCGGAGGTCCGACGCACCGTTCAATTTATGCGCAGCCTGTAGGCGCGTTTGAGGGGCAGATTCGCATCACCGAGCAAGGCGAGGTGCTCAACTGGAAGTATTCGGACGTGGTGCTCGCTGAGCGCAATCTTGAATTGATGATCGCGGCGTCGCTCGATGCGCTTGCGCGTCCGAATGCGCTGGATCCAAATGGTCATCAGTCGGGAATTCTGCTTCCGGAGTGGGAAGCTGCGCTTGAAGAGTTGTCGGAGACGGCTTTCCACTTTTATCGCGAACAGATCATCGACGACCCCGAGGTACTGAACTATTTCGAGGTTGCCACACCGGTCGCTGAACTGGAGCATGCGAAGATCGGCTCGCGCCCGGCGCGGCGCAGTGGGCGGCGCAGCTTCGCCGACCTGCGTGCGATTCCGTGGGTTTTTGGATGGACGCAGAGCCGCCAGCTTGTGCCCGCGTGGTTTGGCGTGGGATATGCCATCGAACAGTATTCGCAGAAGCCGGGCGGTGCTGCATTGCTGCGCGCTATGATGGCCGATTTTCCGCTCTTCATCGACGTGATACGTAACGTGGAGATGGCCTTGGCGAAAGCTGATCTTGGTATCGCGTCGCTGTACGCCTCGCTGATGCCGGACGCGGCGATGCGTAAGCGCGTCTTCTCAAAGATAGAAGCAGAGTTCCATCGCACGCTTCAGGCGGTGCTTGCCGTAACCGGCCAGAAAGAACTGCTGGAGACAAACAGGATGCTCTCTCATTCAATCCGGCTGCGCAATCCGTATGTCGATCCCATGAGCCTTATCCAGGTTGACCTGTTGCGGCGTAAACGTGCGGGTGAAGATACTGACGAGATTAACCGTGCAATTGCCGGGACGATTAACGGCATATCGGCGGGCCTGCGTAATACAGGCTGATTCCCGAAACGGCATTTCTTGTTTCATATTGGGTTTTCGCGGCGTGAATTCTATTCGGGTTGCTGTAGATAGGCTGTGCGTCATCATAAACTCGGCGCATGAACACGCAATCGCCGATGGAAGACATTAACGCTATCGTGAGCCGCTTTCAGGCCTGGGCTGGAGCCCAGACTTCGTCTCATACAAAAGACGAGGTGCGAGAACTTACCTACGACGAGGCAATCCGATCGAGACCGCATCGCTCTCGAGTCGACGTGGCGTTGCCGGAAGCTGAGAAATCTCTGCTGGTTCAGGCGGAGAGCAGCAGGCAGCGGAAGACGGAAAAATCAGCCAAGCCGAAGAAGAGAATCGCTTCGTCACGCCATGTAAAGCACGAACCCTCGAAGACTGCCCAGCGAGCGAAGGCATCTCATCCAGTTGCTGCCGCGGAGCCGCCCGCATTCCGCCAGATACTTGCCGAAAAGGTGTCCATGTTGCCTGCGGTCCCGTCTCAGGAACTCGCGCTTGCCGAGCGCAGAACAACCGCGCTATCGCTGCGAATTTCTTTCGCAGAGCATGCGCGGTTGAAGAAGCGTGCTGCGGAGGAGAACCTTTCCGTCTCCTGCTATCTGCGGAACTGCGTGCTCGAAGTAGAGGAGCTGAGAGCCCAGATCAATCGTTTACGGGGAACAAGAGAAGCGCCCCAACAACTTCCGCATCGAGGCAGCATTCTTGACGGAATAGGGCGTTTCTTCAGCGGCATCTTCGGCGCCAATAAGAATGCGCTAAGCCTGCGAGTCTGAAGGAGGGTTTATCACCTCTGGCTGGCTTCGCCTGCGCGCACGCGCTGGTTAAAGTTGTCCGACTGCTTTCGCGGCACGGTGAGACATTTCCAATTTTCTGCCTGCAGGTGCTTGGCCAGAAAGACGATCTGGCCGCAGTGGTATGCATAGTGCGCAACCTGCCGGTTAATGGCCTGCATTACGGAATGCGCTTCGCCGCGAATGGTGATAGTGCGGCCCAGATCTGCATCGGTAAGTGGCTCCAATGCAGTAAAGAGCCGGCTCCAACCTTCTTCCCACAGGCGCATCAGCTCGGCGCGTGTCGCCGGAGGCTCTTCGAATTCGCTGTCGCGGTTGCGGTCGGGCCTTTCGCCGTCGCTGGTGAGAAAATTCGTCCAGCGCGAGCGCATATTGCCGGCCATGTGCTTCATAATGATGGCCAGGCAATTACTTTCCGGATCGATGACCGTCTGCAGTTGCTCGTCGCTTACCTGCGCCAAAGCGGCCTCAGCAAGTTTTTTGTACTGGCGGAAAATTGCCACTGAATCGGTTAAGTATGAAGTAGTGAACTCAAGCGCCATGAATTCATTTTCCCCGAAAGTTATTCGCCTTGCACGTTTGTCGCTTTGTCATTCCGAAAACTGACGTCCCACTTTTTGCCGTCAGCGTCGTAATGCACCGTGCGGTTGCCATAATTCGATGAGTCTGATTGCTGGATCATGCCCAGGGCCATCGCCACTTGCAGCTCACTCATGCCCGGCTTGGGCTGATGCTGATCGATAGACTGCCACACGTCTGCAGGCCAGTGCTTGTACATCTGGTGTGGGTCATCGTAGAAGAAAACGTCATCACAGTAATACGTCGAGTCAGTTCCCTGGATATAAGCGATGGCAGTCGCGTATTGCTTCGTATCACCGGGCATCTGAAAAACGGCATAAACCTGCTTATCGCCCTTTGGAACACGACTCGCCAGATTGGCAGGTGCTCTGGCGGGGATGATGTCTTTCACATCAAGTTTTTGAGCACTGGGCAAAACGCCGATTTTGTGGGCAAAGTTAATCGTGTGATTGGTGTAAGGGAAATAATCGAGTTCATAACCCGCCTGAATCCATACAGGTTTACCGATCAGTTCTTTCGCTGATTTCAAATCGTCGATGAGAAGTCTGCGCGGCTGGACCAGGTCATCGTCAGTCACCGGACGTTCCTGTCGCACCGTCTTCTGCATGATCGGTTCATGACGTTCTTTCCAGACGAAATAAATGCGGATACTGAAGACAGCGAGCACGAGCAGCGTACTAAGTACGAATTTTTGCCATGTCTTCATCGCGCTGGTCCTTAAGATATGCGGTCATTTTCTTAGATGCAGGCTGTCTGTGGTCAAAGCTGGCGAACTTCCTGGCCGGACTGTTCCACCTCGAACTGCAAAAGCGCTTCAGGTGTCAGCTGATCAGCGCGGCGAAGATTTGGAAAAAAGAAGCTCCAAGTACCGGTGACGATCAGCGAGCCAATGCCGCCGATGACAACGGCGCGGACCGCTCCCCACCACGAGGCGGTTAGGCCGCTTTCGAATTCGCCCAGCTCATTGGATGCGCCAACAAAGAGTGAGTTGACCGCGCTGACCCGCCCACGCATTTCGGCCGGCGTCGCCAGTTGCAGAATCGACGAGCGGATGACGACGCTGACCATGTCCGACGCGCCGACCCAGAAGAGGGCGAGCAGTGACAAGGGAAGGCTTCTGGAGAGGCCGAAGAGAATCGTGGCCGCACCGAAAATTCCCACGCAGAAAAACATCTTTACGCCGGCGCCCCGCTGGATCGGCCGCCAGGTAAGCCACATCGAAATCGCCAATGCTCCGATGGCCGGGGCGGCGCGCAGCAAGCCGAGTCCACGCGGTCCGGTATGCAGAATCTCCTGCGCAAAGATGGGCATGAGCGCGACCGCGCCGCCTAGCAGCACGGCGAAGAGATCGAGCGAAATGGAGCCAAGCAGGATCTGTGTCTTCCAGACATAGCGAATGCCGGCGAGTATCACCTCTGTAGAAATGGCGCGGTGCTCCATGCGGCCGGGGCGCACATGCAGCGAAAAAATGAGCCAGAGGAAGGCAATGAGCGTGAACAGCGTAAAGAGGAAGACAACGCTGGCTCCAGCGATGTGTCCGCGTAGCGGAAGTGTGTAAAGGATACCGCCGAGCGACGGTCCGGCCACGTTCGCAATCTGAAATGCCGTCGCGCCCCAGGTGACGGCATTGACGAAGTGCTCCTTCGGAACGAGATGTGGAATGAGTGCCGAGCTAGCCGGTCCGCTGAAGGCGCGCCCACTTCCAATGAGGAAGAGGATCGAGAAGATCGGCCAGACGGCGTGCAATCCATGCCAGGCAAAGAGAAAAAGCGCCGAGGTACAAATGGCCTGTAGCGTGTAACAGACGAGAATCACATGGCGACGGTCGAAGCGATCGGCGATGTGGCCAGCGGGGAGCAGAAAGAAGAGTCCCGGCAGAAAGAGAACGAGGCCGGTGTAGCCGAGATAAAGGGCGCTGCGCGTAATCTGATAGACAAGCCACGCAACTGCCAGCGTCTGCGCTTCTGCGCCAATGATGACCAGCACACGGGCAAGCTGATAACGGCGGAAGTCGCGCGAAAGAAATGCTGCCGCGCCTGAGCTGATAGATCGGTCTGGCATGCCTGGCTGTTCTCTATGATACCTGCCGGCTTTGGAGCTGCGTTTTAGATCAGAGCTCGATGTTTACCAGTCCCGCGGCCGCGCCGGGTGTCGTAGTCGAAACCTGCGGTGAGCGCCAGTGGTCAATATAGGACACCTGATGTACGCAGCTGATGGTGCAGTGCGGTGCGCAGGTCTTCTCGGTCAGGAATTCACGCTTGAGGTCGGCTTTGGTGTATTCAGCCAGCGGAACTCCGGGGAAGCCGCGCTGCTGCGAGCAGTAATGCACGAGGCCGTCCTCGCAGATGTAGAGATAGCGTGAGCCTGCGCGGCAGCGCCAGTCATTGGGCTGGGCGTTGGCGATGGCTTCCTGGAACCGGTTGAACTGCGAATAGTTCTTCTTTTTCCAGCTGCGCATCTCGTCCCAGACGCTGCGCTCTTCGCCGCTGAGCGGTTTCAACTGGCCGTCGCCGTCGTGGATGATGCCGATGGTCGAGGTAAAGCCGAGCTCGATGGCGCGGCGCCCGATCGTGAGCGCGTCCTGCGGATCCTTGATGCCGCCCCCGACTACCGAATTGATGTTGACGTGGAAATCGGCGTGCTCGGAGAGCCACTGCAGTTTCTTGTCGAGGACCTTGAGACTTTTCTTCGAAATCTCGTCCGGCTGCACGTTGTCGATCGAAATCTGCAGGTGATCGAGGCCGGCCTTGTTCAGGCGTTGAATGCGCTCGGGGACCAGCAGATAGCCGTTCGTGATCATGCCGGCAAGGCGGCCGTGATGGCGGATGCGGGCGATGATCTTGTCCAGTTCGGGATGCAGCAGAGGCTCGCCGCCGGAAATCGTGATGATGCTGGTGCCGAGGCGCGCCAGATGATCGATGCGGCGCAGCATTTCATCGATGGGTACCGGCTTCGAAACATCGTCGTACTCATTGCAGTAGGCACAGGCCAGGTTGCACCGGCGCATGGGCACAATCTGTGCCATGACTGGGTGCCGCGTGGAGGCGAGCGCGTGGCCCACAAGGGCCAGTTCGCGCACCTTACGGCTGGCGGCCTTGATGCGGCGGCCTACTGTTTGCTGGTGTGCTGCGGACATGCTCTTCTTATTGAAACACAGGGAGATACCGCAGGGCGAGTCGCTGGCTCAGAGTGGCAAAACGGGCATCTGAGTGGCGACAATGGGCGTCTGAACGGGCACCTCGGGCGCGCCCTCGCGAAGCAGAGCGGCGATGCCACTTGTGTCGTTCAGGCCATGGGTGGCAAAGAAGGCCTCGATCCGCCTGAGGAGCCCGGCATTGTGGTCCACGGATTTCGAGAACGACTGAATCACCTTCACGGCACGGTCGGCGCTGAAAGATAGTCCATAGTGTCCGGCCATGCCGACCAGCAGCCCTTTGATCAGTCCGTACAGAAAGCAAAGGAGTTGCGACTCGCGATAGGGATGTAGACCCTGTTCGGGGCCGGGTTGTCCAAACGGGAAGAGGTGGCCGAAGACGTAGTTCAGCAGGTAGTTCTCCAGAATGAACTCGTGCTTCGCAATCCAGGGCTGGTAGAAGCGGTCATAGGCATCTGCGTAGTTTTGCACCAGATCGGCGGCGGTGCGTTCGGGCTGGTAGCCGATGCCATGTGCGAAATCCTCGATACATTCGGCGAAGCGCCGGTTTATCCAATTCGAAGATGGGCGCTCATCGATCAGCGTCATGACGATTGCCAGCTGGACAGTGGTTTGTGCCGGAATGGAATGCAATGCAGCCCGCAGGCTGCCGTTGGCGATGATCGTGGCATGCTCGCTCAACAGCACAGGAATGCGATTCCATTCGCGCTTCGTGGTCAAGGCCTCCATCCGCTTGCAAAGCATGTTGAGCAGGAAGACGCGCTGCCACAGAGGATAGGAGGGGTCTTGAAGGAGCAGGACGGCGAATTTTCGTACAGACCAGAAATATGCCATCGGCGTTGAAGCCTGCACGGCTGTACTGGCACCACGATTGATGAAGCTTGGACGCTGAGACTTCTTCTCCTGAGGAATCAGTTTCCGATTCAGCAGCACGAGCCGCGCAGCTTCCGGGCAGGAGAGAAGCAGCGTTCGCTCCTCGACACCGCCGATAGTCTTGCTTGCTCGCGGATATTGCGAACATGTGCGGGACAGATAGCTTTCGCCATACTCTTTCTGGATCGAGCACAGACGGTCTTCGGCAAGAAAGGGACAGGTGCCGTCACCATGCATACGCATCCTGGCATATTCAAAGTCATTGGCACCGCCTGTGCATTCCAGTCGTTGATCCACAATCACGCGCAGGGGCCCATCCGGGATGGTCTGGTATTTCGCGTATGTCGGTTTGTCGATGAAGAGGCTCCATCCCTGGCAGCAGCTATCTTCACAAGCTGGCCCGATGCAGCGAAACTTCTCTGTATATTGCGGGCGGATTGCATCTGTCCCGACGACTCTTTGACTGGGTAAAGGCATGGCGGGGACAAAATATGCAGATCAACGTCCAGAGTTGTCACTTGGCGATTAGAGGAATCTAACGGCCATCATGTCAGGAAATGCAAAAGGGCCTTTCGTTGGAGAAAGGCCCTTTTGGGGAAATCGAGAGCAGCGATTTATTGAAGCTCGTCCTGGTCGAACATGTCGTTCTCCAGGATCTGAATCTGCTGTTGCAGTTGCAGTTGCGGCTGCAGCACCTTCAAATCGATGGGACCGAGAGAATCCAGAGCTTTTTGCGAGAGCTTCACTGCATCCATGCTCTTTGCCATACTGGCCATCTCGTCGGAGTCGAGCATTGCGAGCGCACCATCCACCTTTATCCTCATGTCAGGCTCGTCGTATACGAAGACATCCGGGCAGAATCCGGGCATCTCCAGTTCGCCTTTCTTCTTCGGTTCGCCTGCCTGCAGGTTCAGCTTCTGCTCTTTCTTGTCGCGCATGACGGTCAGCTGTACCTGCTTGCCGCGGTTGTTATGCAGCGCTTTCGTCCAATCCGCGCGGGAGGCCATGTTGTCGTTATTCACCTTGGTGATGACGTCTCCCGCCTTGAGACCGGCGGTGGCCGCAGGACTGTTCTCGTCGACGCTCTTGACCAACAGGCCGGTTCCGTCACTCACGCCAAAGTAGCTGGCTAGCTGTGTGCTAAGCACATCGACATCCGCGCCGACATAGAGGCCGCTGGTGGTAAAGACGCCGAAAAACCCATTGCCTACGCCCCGCCCCTGCGGTGCCATCAAACCGTTTGCCAGAGGCGCTTGATCGGGATCAGGGACAGTGAAGTGCTGCGACCATGCATTGGCTTCGACCTTGGCACGATCGGCAAGCTGCACGGAGATATTCTGCTGCTGGCCGTCGCGGCTGATCACGAAATTGACGGTGTGGCCGGCAGGTGTTTCCCGCAGCATGCGCCGCAACTGATCGGCGCCTTCCACGCGCTGACCATTCATTTCGAGCACTACGTCATGGACCTTGAGGCCAGCTTTGTTTGCAGGAGCATCATGATCGACGGTGGTGATCTCCGCGCCGTGCACGTCCTTGAGCTTGAGTTCCGCCACGCGGTCATTGTCAATATCACGAATGTTTACGCCGAGGTAGCTCTGCGAGCTGTGCGCAAGATATGCGGACGTATCGCTGAAAACGGTTACCGGTTGCGCCGCAACCTGGTTACTGCACGCCGCAAGCGTTGCGCCGCCTGCAGCAAATATGGTCCAACCCAGCCTCAAAAAGTGTTTCATGCGTTTGCCTCAATCTCGTGGGTCCATCCTGTTTCGTAGGACTTTCTCGTTACTAAAACGTTATCTCCAGCTTTATTGAATTTCAGGCAATTGTTGCAGAACTTGCCGTGAAGCTGTGCGGATTTGCGGACTTTCATCCTGCATGGCAACAGTATGCAGCACTTCGCGCACGCTGGAATCGCTCTCCACCGGTTCAATCAGACTGATGGCCTGGGTGCGAACGCGGGGATCGGAATCCTTCATCAGGGACTCAAGCACCGCATCGCGAACGCGCATGTCTTCAGCGATGTACGGTTGCAGCCCTTCGAGCGCCTTCAGGCGCACGTTGGGATTCTTGTCGTAGCGCAGTGCCACCATCAGCGTGTTGCGAATCGGACCGTCGTCACATTGGTGCCCGTTGCGGCACTCGTTGGCAAGTAAACCGACAGAGTCGCCACGCACACCGGCGTTGACGTTGTTCTGTGTGCCTAGCAGCAGTAGCTGGCGGATGCGCGGATCGTCGAGCGAGCCTTGCAGTGTCTCTGGGACGAGCCTGTTGTAGTTCACCTTTACGGTTTCGGAGTTCGGCTCGCGGGTGATGCTGCTCACATTCGCAATCTGCGCCGGGTTGTCTTCCGTTGTAGAAGGGGGTTGCCCCAGATTCAGAATGAGCTTCGACTGCTGCGCGTCATGCGCTTTGAGCCCGGTCAGATACCCAGCATACCCCCCTGCGCCAAGGCCAATCAGCAGCAACAGTGAGGCCATCACCGGGGCTGCGCGCAGACGGCCTATGCCGCGTGCAAAAACTTGCGTGAGGCGCACCAGCCAGTTGCCATGCGGCATGTTGTCGAGCGCTTCTTCCAGACGCATGCGCGCACGCGCCACCATCGCCGGCGATGGTTCCTCGACTGGATAGAGCGACATGGTTGTCTTGAGGCCGCGCATCGCCTGCATATCGCGGCTGCACTCCTCGCACTCCATCAGATGTTGTTCAAGTTGGTGGTTGGCGTCGTCTGAAATCTCTCCGTAGACTGCCAACGCGATATTCTGCTGAGCCAGGTCACACTTCATGGCCATAAATCCTTTTGCCTCACTCGCCTCAAAAAAATCTGCACTACAGGAGCTTCTTTGAGCCCCTTTTCTTCTTCGGTATTCCGCAACAACGCCAGTTCTTAGCGGATCGCTAACGCATCTCCGCCAGGTTCGCCCTTAGTTTTCTGGTCGCACGAAAGAGCGTGTTCTTCGCTGTCTCTTCCGTAGTGTTCAGCATTTCGCCGATCGTTCTCAGCTTCAGTCCCTGGTAGTGCTTCAGCTCGAAGACCATGCGTTCGCGCGGCGTCAACTTTTCGAGCGCCGCCTGAATGCGCTGGCCAAGAATCTTGCGTTGCAACTCGCGGTCAGGGTTTGCGCCTGCGCGCTCATCGCTTACATTGCTAAGCAGGTCGAGCTCTTCCCCTGAGGCGTCGATTATCACCGACGGGTCTTCACGCCGGGCCTTGCGCCTGCGCAACTGATCGAGGCACAGGTTGGTGACGATGCGGTAAATCCAGGTGTAGAACGAGCACTCGAACCGGAAGTTACCGAGATACCGGTAAGCCTTCAAAAAGGCTTCCTGGTGGATGTCCTGCGCGTCCTGCTCTGATCCGGTGAGATGCAGCGCAAGTCGCAACACCGCCTGATCATATTGACGCACCAGTATGTCAAAGGCTGCCCGCGAGCCTTGCTGGGCCTCGCGAATCAGCTCAGTTTCTGTTGTGCGGTCGCGTACATCCGTCGGCATTCGCTGCGAGGATTGTATCGCTCGGCCGTTTTGGTGCGCAGTAGCCGTTGTGGGGACGGGGATTCGTAGTGCGTCTGCCGGCATGCTTTTTACTGCTCCAGAATGCGATCGCAAATGCACCTAAATAGACGGCTCATAAGGACTTTCGTTAGCAGCCGGGCGACGGTTTTGCGTTTCCATTTGCCGGGGGTCCACGACGCGCGCGGTTTTCGCGTGCTTGGTGAATTACACTCGGCTCATGGCTTCTGCTGGAAATCTCTTTCCCGGCCCCGATTCCGAGAAATCGGGCTGGATTACCGCCTTTTGCGATGGCGGCTCGCGCGGCAATCCCGGGCCGGCCGGATACGGCGTCTATATGCAGGACGAAAATGGTGCGAAAATCGCCGAATTAGGCGAGTATTTGGGCAAAAAAACGAACAATTTTGCCGAGTATTCGGGCCTTTTGGCCGCTCTCGATTACGCCCTGGCCAACGGATACACGCACCTTAAAGCCGTCGCTGATTCGGAGCTGATGGTGAAGCAGATCAAGGGTCAGTACCGGGTCAACAGTCCCGAGCTGCGACCTCTGTATGAGGAAGCGCGCCGCCGTATCTCAAAATTGGAAGGCTTTCAGATTCAACACGTTCTGCGGGAAAAGAACCGCCGCGCCGACCAGCTGGCGAATGAGGCCATGGATCGCGGCACCGGCCGATCGGCACAATCATCTCCTGCCTCGGCCCCGAAGCCGCAAACACTGCGCGGTTTCGTGAAGGGCGGGGTAGTCCATCTGCTTGAAGGCGAACTGCCGGATGGGGTGTTCGTCAAAGTCGTGCGGGAAGCTTGAGGCCTAAACTCGCGAGATAGGAAAGAGCTATTATGGTGGCGTCTTCGGGTTTATTGACCCGCCTTCAATCAGGAGGAAATCATGATCGAGGGCAATGCGAAACATAGAGAAGATGCAAGCAGGATAAGCCGACGCGTCTTCGTCATGACGGGCGCTGCCGCCGCCGCTGGAATCGCGCTCCGCCTGCGCGCTCGACCCGTGGAAGCGAAGGACGTGACTCCCAAGCTGGTCAAGCTCGTGCAGTTTTCGGACTCAGGTCAACGGGAAGACATAGTCACGGTCCCAATGATTGTGAAGAGTGATGCCGAGTGGAAGGAGCAGTTGTCTCCCGATGCCTTCATCGTTACGCGACACGCCGGGACCGAGCGAGCCTTCTCCGGACAATACGCGGAATCGCACGACAAGGGCCTCTATCGGTGCATTTGTTGCGACACGGCTCTTTTCAGCTCAGAGACAAAGTTTGAGTCCGGCACGGGCTGGCCCAGCTTCTGGCAACCGATTGCCAAAGAAAACGTCCGCGAAACCACTGACATTTCATTGGGGATGACCCGGACCGCGGTCTCCTGCCGCAGGTGTGACGCTCATCTCGGACATGTCTTTGACGATGGCCCGCGGCCAACAGGTCTTCGCTACTGCATGAACTCCGTGGCCCTGCGCTTCGTCAAGTTTGCCTGATCGTCTCGCTGAACGGATGAGCATAGTGATTCTGCGCGTCCTGTCGCTATAATGCGGACGCATGTTTCCCTACGATCAAGCGCTTTTGAAAGCCGTGCAATCGGTCCCTGACTCGGTGGCCGATGTTCTCGCAATCATGCAGAACATTGAAGCTACTTGCGTCGATGGCGACGGGCTGAAGTGGTTCAACTGGCTCTATCTCCAGGTAACGGCGGCTGTCGAGGCCCGCATCGGGGCTGGCGGGTTCGCCGATCCGGCGTGGCTTGCGGAACTGGACGTGCAATTCGCTCGTTTGTACTTTGGAGCGCTTGCTTCATCGCTCTCAGGTCAGACCACGCCCGGCTGTTGGCAGTCCCTGTTCCGGAGCCGCAGCCAGGTTCAGGTCGCCCGCATTCAGTTTGCCCTTGCGGGCATCAATGCGCATATCAATCACGACCTGCCGGAAGCGATTGTCGCCACCTGTGCGGTTACGGGAACGGTTCCGCAGCATGGCGGGACCCAATATAACGACTACACCGGGCTTAATACGACCCTCGATGGCCGGGTCGAAACGGCCAAGCAGACGCTGCATGTGCGTCTTCTCGGCGATCCGCTTCCGCCGGTGACTCATCTTGAAGACACACTCGCCGCCTGGAGCGTGAGCGCCGCTCGCGAATCTGCATGGAACAATGCTCAAATCCTGTGGCATCTGCGGCCGGAGCCGGCGTTGTCCTCTGCTTTTATGGGTTCTCTCGACGGGCTGACCAGCGTCGCGAGCAATACCCTGCTGGTTCCAGTGCCCTGACGACGTTTGCTACCACACTATGAATGACATATGGGGATCGGATTTGCTGTCTTTCCCCGTCTCAAGGTGTCCAGCCAGTACATGGCGGAAATGAGGATCGTCCTCGGATTCGACGATGAAGGCGTACCAGCCGAAGGCATCGTGCAGTGTCCACGGCTGCTTCCAATTCTCGTTCGGGGCGAGCGCGCAGGGCGTTTGCTTATTCGTGTAGTTATCGAGCACCCGCAGTTTGATCTGTGCGTTGCCGCGATTGCGCAGTTGCAGAGTGACGCTGTTGTTGGCGGGGTCATAGACAAGGCCGCTGTCGAGCTTCGGACTTGTTCCTCGGCCCTGAAACAAACGCATGAATCCGTTCGGGCCATAGACGAAGAGCTCGTATCCGCCCGTCTTTGGAATGGGCCATGTGTCGGAGAGCTCCGCGCCGGTTTGAACCGTGTACGTGCGTGGCTTGATTCCACCGAGGCCGGAGCGCACTTGGAAAACTGCTGTGGCCTGACCTGCATTGGCGAAATGCAGGGTGAACTCATCTTTTGAAAAAGTGCCCTGCGCGTGCAACACGTAAGGCACGGCGCGAGCCGGGCGCGTTCCCGGTTCCTGCGATGGTATCGACTGTTGAGCAGGCGGAGTCGGCTTGTAGTCGGGATAGCGCTTATTGTCCGGCGGCTCGTAGGCGATGGTTGTTGGCAGCGACATGGCTGCGTCATTCGGCGCGGTGAAATCGAAGGCTGAAGTGAGATCGCCGCAAATGGCGCGACGCCACGGAGTGATGTTCGGCTCATGCACGCCGAATCGAGCTTCGATGAAGCGGATCATAGACGTGTGGTCGAAGACCTCAGAGTCGACCCAGCCGCCCTTGCTCCACGGAGAGATGACGATCATCGGGACGCGAACGCCTAATCCATATGGCCCGGCGCGGTGTTTCTCATCGCCCGGGAAAATATCGTGCGTTGTCTCAACCGTAGACAAGCCTTCTTCACGGGAGGCTGGCGGTACAGGCGGAACAACATGGTCAAACAGGCCATCGTTTTCGTCGTACGTGAGGAGGAGCGCCGTTTTGCTCCAGACTTTCGGGTTTGCGGTTAGCGCGTCCAGAATCTGCGAGATGTACCAGGCGCCGAAATTTGCTGGCCAGCTGGGATGCTCGCTGTACGCCTCGGGAGCCACGATCCACGAGACTTGTGGCAGCTTTCCGGAAAGAACGTCTTTGCGGAAGATATCGAAGAGCGATCCCTTCACGGCAATATTTGTGCCGGTCTTGGCGCGCTGGTGCAGAGCGCTGTCCGGGGCTGCATTCTGAAATTGCTTGAAGTAGAGCAGGGAATTGTCGCCGTATGTGCCGACGTAAGGAGTCTTCCCGGTGTCACCCCAGGAATCTTTCGCCGTCAGGCCATGTCCGATGTCCTGGTAGATCCTCCAGTCGATGCCGGCCTTCTCCAGCCGTTCCGGATACGTGGTCCAGCTGTAGCCTGCCTCAGCGTTATCGACGACCGGCCCGTCACCGTGACCGTCGTTGCCGACCCATCCGGTCCACATGTGATAGCGGTTGGGATCGGTGGGACCGAGCAGAGAACAATGGTAGGCGTCGCAGATAGTGAAGGCATCGGCCAAAGCATAGTGGTAGGGAATGTCGGCGCGAACAAGGTGAGCCATCGTCATTACGCCTTTGTTCGGGACCCACTGATCGTAATGGCCGTTGTTGCGACTCTTCTGTGTCGTCGTCCAGTCGTGCGGAGTGCCTTCGAGGAACCGGAGCCCGAGGTTCGCGCCTTCCGGGCGATAGGGCAGCAGGTAGCTGTCGCCATGCGGTTGATACCACACCGATTTTCCCGACGGCAGCATGACTGCGCGCGGATCGCCAAAGCCACGCACCCCGCGCAGAGAACCGAAGTAGTGGTCGAACGACCGGTTCTCCTGCATGAGCATGACGATGTGCTCGATGTCGGCGATGGTGCCGGCGCGATGGCTGGCGGGAATCTGCAGCGCGCGGCTGATACTGGCCGGAAAAGTAGCCGTCAAGGCACTCGAACTGAGCAGCTTCAGGAAGGTGCGGCGGTTCGTGCTCATGGAGATCAGGCGCCTCGACGAGGAGTTTTGGTTCTAAGGCTTAAACGCCAAGCTACTTCAGCGCCGATTCGACAGCTGCTACGACTTCCGGGGAATCCGGAGTGACATTTGGCTCAAAGCGTGCCACGGGCTTTCCATTGCGGTCGAAGAGGAACTTGGTGAAGTTCCACTTGATGTCGCCGGCGAACTGGGGGTCGGTACCCTTGTCGGTAAGGAAGGTGTAGAGCGGCGTCTTGTCGTCGCCCAGCACGGAGACCTTCGACATCATCGGGAACGATACGTTGTACTTGGTGCTGCAGAACTTTTTGATTTCTTCGTTCGTGCCCGGCTCCTGGCCGCCGAAGTTGTTTGCCGGGATCCCGACGATTACGAGGCCCTTGTCCTTGTACTTCTCATAGAGCGATTCGAGCGCCGAATACTGTGGCGTGAAGCCGCATTTGCTGGCGACATTGACCAGCATGAGGACTTTGCCGTGGTACTCGGACAGCGGCACCGCCTTGCCATCAATAGACTTCAGGGTGAAGTTATAAACTGACGTGGTTGCAGCCAGGGCAATTCCAGCCATGCACAGCACAAGGGTGAATGCTAACTTACGCACAGGTTCGTCCTCCGGATCGTACTCGAATTATAGTCGCCGTTTGCGTCGAAGGATGTCGCGACGAATGTTTTTTTCGCTGTGTTTACATGTTGTTGTGACCCTATCAACGGCTGGTTTTTCGCCATGTATCATCCAGAATGAATATCGATGAATGAGGAGAGACGATGATGTATCAGCCTGATCCAAAGCGCTATGAGCAGGCCGACTTTCGCCGCTGCGGGCGTTCGGGAATTGTTCTGCCGCCCATCTCGCTTGGCCTTTGGCAAAACTTTGGCGGCGCGGATGTATTTGAGACGGGCCGCGCGGTGATTCGCCGCGCCTTTGACCGCGGCGTGACGCACTTCGACTTGGCTAATAATTACGGACCGCCTTACGGCTCGGCGGAAGAGAATTTCGGGCTGATTCTGAAGAAGGATTTTCGCGATCTTCGCGATGAGCTGATCATCTCGTCGAAGGCGGGATGGGATATGTGGCCCGGGCCTTACGGCATCGGCGGCTCGCGGAAGTATCTCATCGCGTCGCTCGATCAGAGCCTCAAACGCATGGGCCTCGATTACGTGGATATTTTCTACTCACACCGGCCCTGGGACAATGTGCCGCTTGAAGAGACCATGGGTGCGCTGGCGCAGATCGTGCGGCAAGGCAAAGCGCTTTATGTGGGCATTTCGTCTTATGGACCGGAGCGCACGCGGCGCGCCTATGAGATTCTGCGATCGGAAGGCGTGCCGCTGCTGATTCATCAGCCGTCATACTCCATGCTGAATCGGTGGATTGAGGATGGACTGCTCGACACGCTCGATACGCTCGGGGTGGGCTGCATTGCCTTCTCGCCGTTGGCGCAGGGATTGTTGACCAACAAGTACCTGAACGGCGTGCCGGAGAATTCGCGCGCACAGCTTGAGGGCAGCAGCCTGGGCAAGAATCTCCTATCGGAAGAGAACCTCAGCCGTGTTCATGCGCTGCACAAGATTGCCGAGTCGCGGGGACAGAGTCTCGCGCAGATGGCGATTGCCTGGGTGCTGCGGGATGCTCGCGTGACCTCGGCGCTGATCGGCGCTCGCAATGTGGCGCAGATGGATGATTCGCTGGATTCACTGAAGAAGCTCAAGTTCTCCGAGCAGGAATTGAAGGAGATTGACAAGCACGCGCAGGAAGGTGGGATTGATTTGTGGCGGTCGGTTTCAGCAGAGTGAGATGCGTTTTCAAAACTAAGATTAAAACAGGGTGCTGCGTATGCCAAAAGAGCTAGTAGAAGTAAAACGCTGGAAGCAGCTTGCCTTTTCTTTCGTGGGCTTGCTGGCGGGCAATGCGTTCATCCTGTTGTATTTTTTACGAAATGCTATCTGGACGTCTTTTTACCTGATGCGACGCCACATCGGTGCTCCCGGGCAGGAGATTTCAGGGTTCTTTCAGATGTTCATCTTGTACGAAATATGCTCGCTTGTCGGATGGATTCTTGTCGGTATTCCGTTTTCATTGCTAGTCCCCGGCCGATCTATAGCGCGGCTACCATGGCCATTCTGGATTCTTGCAGGCGCATTGCTGGGTCCCCTCGCTGTTTTCGTGATGTTCCTGACACTTAGCCACGGACATCTGGATAAATCGTCCTTTGCCCATACAGGTTTTTATTGGATTATCTCCGTAGTGATTGCTGGAATTGCTTTTGCTGTCTATGGAGCGATGCTTCGCTGGGAAATACACGCTCTACAGCGCGAGGACGGTACCTTGACTTTGTCCCGCGAAGCCGGTATCTCAACTTTGTGACGCGAGCCGTGCCTTCACTATCTCGCTCACCTGACGTCCATCGGCGCGCAGCCCTGACGCCTGAATCCGCGACTGCACGGCCTTCATCGCAGCGCCCATGCCTTTGGGGCCAAGATTTTGCCCGGCGAGTGCCTCATCGACCAGCTTCTTGAGGTCTTCTTCGCTGGCCGCCTTAGGCATGTAGCCTTCGATCAGCGCGATCTCAGCCTGCTCTTTCGCGGCCAGTTCGGGACGGTTGCCCTTGGTGAACTGCTCGACGGATTCGCGCCGCTGTTTGATCAACGTGGTCAAAATCTGCTGTGCCTCGGCGTCGGTGAGTGCCTCGCGCTTCTCGATCTCTTTGTTTTTGAAGGCGGTTTTGACCATGCGCAACGTGGAAAGGCGCTCGGTTTCGCGGGCTTTCATCGCGGTTATGATGTCTTTTTCAATCTGCTGGGTGAGGCTCACTGTGTCTCTCGCTCCGTAAATGTGGGCGTGGAGTGCCCAAACTATTCATTATAGAAAGAAACGCATTCCCGGGCCTCTCGCTACAATGGTTGTGAGGATTTCGAGACCATGATTCGCAAAACGCGCTTGTTTACGCCCGGCCCAACGCCCCTGCTTCCTGCAGCCCAGTTTGCCATGGCGGCCGCCGATATTCATCACCGCACGCCGGAGTTTCGCGGTCTGTATCTGCGCGTGCTCGATCAGTTGAAGACCTTCGTCGGTACGAAGAACGATGTGCTGCTTCTTGCCTCGTCCGGAACCGGCGCGATGGAGGCGGCTGTTTCGAATCTGACCTCGCCCGGAGACCGCGTGCTTGTGCTCTCGGCAGGTAAATTCGGCGAGCGCTGGGAGGCGCTGGCCAAGGCATTTGGCTGTGCTGTCGATGTCGTCAAGGTGCCGTATGGACAAACCTTCTCGCTCGATGAAGTGCGCAAAGCGCTGAAGATTGAAACTCGTGCTGTGCTGATGCAGGCGACGGAGTCGTCGACGGGCGTGCGGCATGATGTGCACGGTGTGGCTTCGCTGCTGAAAGCTGCGAACAGCGATGCGCTGCTGGTGGTGGATGCGATCACCGGCCTGGGCACGACTCATTACGATGTGGATGCCTGGGGCGTCGACGTGATGATCGGCGGTTCGCAAAAGGCGGTCATGATTCCGCCGGGGCTTTCGTATCTTTCGGTAAGCCAGCGCGCGTGGGAGGCGATGGAGATCTCGCTCAATCCGCGCTACTACTTCGACCTGCGCAAGGAGCGCAAGAACGCGAAGAATGGTGAGTCGGCATACACGCCAGCGGTGGCGTTGATTGCGGCTCTGGGCGCGGCTCTCGACTACATTGCCGCGCAGGGCGGAGGCGATCTCGCTGCTGGGCGCAAGGCTCTTGTCGATAACGCAGAGACGTGCGCCGCGATGACACGCGCGGCGGTCGAAGCTCTGGGGCTGAAACTCTTTGGGCCGGATGCGCCTGCTGCTGCGGCTACTGCTGTATTGCCGCCTGCTGGCATCGATTCCGGCGTGGTCGTTAAGGAATTGAAGAGTCGCTTCGCTGCCGTCATCACCAACGGACAGGGCGAGATGAAGGGGCAGATCTTCCGCATTGCCCACATCGGCTTCTTCGATTACATGGATACCATTGCGATCGTGGGAGCGCTGGAGCAGGTGGCGGCCTCGTCGCTCAAGCTGCCTGGCTTCGAGTTCGGACAGGCCCTCGTTGCCGCGCAGAAAGTCTATGCCGAGCGGACATCAAAGGCCGCGTCAGAAAAGTTGGAAGCAGTCGCCGCGCGATAAATACTCTCCTCCCCTGGAAAAGGGCGCTGCCTAAGCGGCGCCCTTTCAGAATACAGTCCGTACATAACAGGAGTCAGGAGCAAGATGAAGATCGTTCTCGCCGAAAAAGTTTCTCCCGCCACGCTCGCCGTCTTTAAGGCGGAGCCCGATTGGCAAATTTTCACACATGACCAGGTTACGAATCTGCCGGAAACGCTCGCCGATGCCGACGGCCTTGTCGTGCGTTCCGCTGTGCAAGTAGATGACGCGCTGCTGGCCTCCGCGCCGAAGCTGCGCGTGATTGGCCGGGCCGGAGTCGGTGTGGACAATATCGACGCGGATGCCGCGACGCGACGCGGCATTGTCGTGATGAACACGCCTGGGGCCAATGCCGTCGCCGTCGCCGAATTGACGATTGCGCTGATGCTCGCGCTCGGGCGCATGCTCCCCAAAGCGAACTCGACGATGCACGCAGGCAAATGGGAGAAGAAATCGCTGCAAGGGACGGAACTGCGCGGCAAGAAATTCGGGATTCTCGGGCTCGGACGCATTGGGCTTGAAGTGGCCCGCCGTGCGCGCAGCTTCGGGATGGAACTGATCGGGCATGATCCCTTTGTCTCGGCCGCGGTTGCGCGCGAGAACGCGATCAGGCTCGTTACAGTCGAAGAGCTTTTCCGCGAATCGGATTACCTGACGCTGCATGTCGGCCTCACGCCGCAGACTGCGGGCATCATCAACGAAAAGACACTCGCCACGATGAAGAAGGGCGTGCGCATTATCAATTGCGCTCGCGGTGAGCTGATTGTCGAAGAGGCTTTGGCTGATGCGTTGAAAAGCGGCCACGTTGCCGGAGCGGCGCTCGACGTCTTTCATCAGGAGCCGCTCAAGGACTCGCCATTTTTCCCGCTGGAAAATGTCATTCTTACGCCACACATTGCCGGATCGACCGCGGAAGCGCAAGAGGCGGTGGGCATACAAATCGCGCTGCAGGTGCGCGAGTATCTGAAGCTGGGCGTTGTTCAGAATGCGGTTAACCTGCCCTCGCTTTCGCATGAGGAGTATCTCGAAGTTGCGCCTTACATCGAGATGGCGGGGCGTCTTGGAACCTTCCTAGCGCAGTTTCCGGAAAGCGGCATCGAGAGCATCGAACTCTCTTACAGTGGGCGCGTTGCCGAAGGCAAGACGGAGTTGATTCGGAACAGCGCCATCGCTGGAATACTCGGCCACTCAGAGAGTGTCAACCGCATCAATGCTGCTGCTATCGCGGCTGAGCGAGGCATTCGTA
>Ga0210392_10000602_pt1 | contig 21278 bp, 13 predicted proteins | sample IncBWC30OmetaG_FD_161057 | JGI IMG/M metagenome (GOLD analysis project Ga0210392, IMG submission 161057) | Forest soil microbial communities from Barre Woods Harvard Forest LTER site, Petersham, Massachusetts, United States - Inc-BW-C-30-O ...
CGACCGTCAAACGCGTTTTGATCGCTCTGCCCGCCGTCAGTCTCTTGCTCGCCTTCGGCGCGCTCGCCAGCGGCGAGACGGCGGACGCGCTGCTGCGCCGCTACCCGTACGATCCCGCATGTCCGTGGGGCCGCATCGGCAATGGCAAAGGGCTGATCGTTCGTTGCTTGAGCGAAGCAGAGGCCCAAGCGTTGCGCGCGGGAACCGTGGCCGCCTTGCCCGCCAGCGCGACAGCCGCTCCATCGGCAAGCGTCGCTCCGTCGAGCGCCCCCCCCTCCTCCACCGTCGCGCCGGAGGACGCCCCCGAGGCGGACGCAGGCGCGCCCTCGGCCAACGACGAAAAGCTAGACGTCACGGTCGGCCCGGTCAGCGCAGACACCGGCGAGCTCGGGGTCGGCAAGCTCGGTGCACCGCGCGATAAATACGTCAAGTGCATCAACGACAACGGCGGCCTGAAAGAAGCCAGCGCTGAGGTCCAGGTGCGTTTTCTGCTCCGCTCCAAGGGTCGCGCAGAAGGCGTGTCCGTGGCCAAGCGCATCGGTGTGACCACGGAAGCCGCGCGCTGCGTGTCCGAGGTCGTGGATCGCCGCTTCGTTGGCGTACCGGACGCGCCCATCGTCGGTGCTACGGTCACCATCAAGTTCTCCAAGGCCGTTAAGTGAGTGACGCTCCTCGAAGTACCCGAGGCGGCGAACGCCTGCGCGTGCTGCTGGTCGACGACTCCGCGTTCATGCGCGGCGCCGTTGCCAGGTTGCTCACGAGCGACGGGCGCTTCGAGGTCGTAGGCCAAGCCAGCGACGGTACCGAAGGCGTGAGGCTCGCGCTCGAGCTGAACCCCGACGTGATCAGCATGGACTACAACATGCCCGGCCTGAACGGCGCGGCCGCCACGCGCCAAATCTTGGCCGAGCGCGCGATTCCGATCGTGATGCTGAGCGCGCACACGCGCGAAGGTGAAGCCGCAACCATCGAAGCGCTCACCGCCGGCGCGGTCGATTTCGTGACCAAGCCCGAAGGTGAGGTCAGCACCAACCTGAGCTCCGTGCGCGAAGAGCTGATCACGAAGCTCATCGCCGCGTCCGGCGTCAATTTGGCGTTTCGTTTGGCAGCCCCCGCGTCTACGGCGGGCTCGCGCCCCAGCTCACCGCGGAAAGCCGCCCCCGCGGGTCTCAAGCTAGTGGCCATCGCCTGCTCCACGGGCGGCCCCGCGGCGCTCGCGGAGCTGATCCCGGCGCTGCGTTTGAGCGATCAGGCGGTGCTCGTCATCGTGCAGCACATGGCCCGCGGCTACACCCGCGCGCTCGCGGAGCAACTGGCCGAACGCGCTCAATTCCCGGTTCGCGAAGCGGAAGCAGGCGTCGAATTGAGCGCGGGCGTCGCCTGGGTGGCCGCGGGCGACCAGCACTTGTTCATCGATTCACGAAACCGCTTGGCGCTCAGCGAGGCGCCGCTGGTCAACGGGGTGCGCCCCGCCGCAGACGTCACGCTGGCGTCGGTCGCGCAACAATTCGGCGCCCGCAGCCTAGGCGTGATCCTGACCGGGATGGGCAAAGACGGCGCCCGCGGCCTGGCCGAGATCAAGGCGGTGGGCGGCGTGACCCTAGCTCAAGATCGCAGTAGCTCCACGGTGTTCGGCATGCCCAAAGCCGCGATCGAGCTAGGAGTAGTCGACACCGTGGCGCCGCTTTCCAGAATGGCCAGCTTGATCAATCGTTGGGTTTCCGAGGGCTAGTGACACAACCTGCATCTTCTCAAGAAACCGAATACGCCGCGCGCGAAAAGCGCTTCAGCGCCGAGGCCGAGCGCCATGCGGGGCGCTCGCGCTCCGTATCGAACCTGCGTGGGCTCGCCTTTGCCGTGTTCATCGTCAGCTTGTTGCTCACTATTTTCGGCTCGAAAAGCAGCCTCTCCGGGCCACTCAGCCTAGCCTCGCTGGCCGCCTTCATGGCCTTGGTCGTCTGGCACAGCCGAGTCATCGCCGAGGAAGATCTAGCGCGCCGCTTCGCGCGCGTGAACCGCGACGCGCTGGCGCGCAACACCGGTCGCTTCGCCGAGCTGGCCGAGACCGGCGCGCGCTTCGTCGACGCCGCTCACCCGTACACCAGCGATCTCGACGTGTTCGGTCAGAACTCGCTCTTCCAGCGCGTCTCCGTCGCCCACACGCGCGTCGGCCAAGAGAAGCTCGCCGCGTTCTTCAATCAACCGAGCTCCAGCGTCACCGTCCGTGAACGCCAAACGGCAGTGCAGGCGTTGGCTCCGCTCTTGGATCTGCGGCAGCGCATCGAAGCGCTCGCGCTCGGCGTCGTCGACCCGACGAGCAAAAGCAAAGAGCCACCGAGCCCCGAGCCGCTCTTGCGCTGGGCCGAGGAGAAGCCCGAGCTCAAGCACTGGCTGCACGTGGTCTGGGCCGCTCGCATCCTGCCCTTCTTCACTGTCGGCGGCATGGTCGCCTGGTCCACCTTCCACCATTCCTGGCTGTTTTTCACGGTTCCCGGCCTGCTTTCGATGCTCGCGCTGTCGCTCGCGAACGCCATCAGCTCGCGCGTGTTCCACGCCGTTTCCGCAACTCAAGGCGCCTTTCTGCGCTACGGCACCCTGCTCGGAGAGCTCGAGTCGCTGGACGTAGACGCGCCGCTGATCCGCGCCGCCCAAGCCCGGCTGATGCAAAGCGGCAAAAAGCCGTCTCAGGAAATGCGCCGCTTCGAGCGCGTGGTCGGCTTCTTCGAGCTCAAGCACAACGGCATGATTTACCCGGTGGTGAATCTGTTCCTGCTCTGGGACGTGCATTGCGTGCTGGCGCTCGAAGCCTGGCAAGAGTCTGCCGGGCGCCACGTCCGTGAATGGCTGGACGTCGTGGGCGAAGCCGAAGCGCTGTCCTCGCTCGCAGGTCTCTGTCACGACGAACCAGAGTTCTGCTTTCCCGAGCTGAGCACCGAAGCCTGCTTTCGTGCGACAGAGCTGGGACACGTGCTCATCGATCGCAAAGTGCGCGTCACCAACAGCGTCGAGCTGCGAGAAGCCGGCACCGCGCTGCTCGTCACCGGCTCGAATATGTCCGGCAAGAGCACCCTGTTGCGCTCCATGGGGCTCGCCAACGTGCTGGCTTTTGCAGGCAGCCCGGTGTGCGCGAAGGAGCTTGTTCTGGCCGAATTCACGCTCGTCACCAGCATTCGCATGAGCGATTCCTTGGCCAGCGGCGTGAGCCACTTCTACGCCGAGATCAACAAGCTCAAAGCCGTCCTCGACGCGACTGCAGGCAAGAAGCCGGTGTTCTTCTTGCTAGACGAAATCCTACACGGCACCAATTCGCTCGAGCGGCAAATCGGCGCGCGTTGGGTGATCGGCGAGCTGATAAAGCGCGGCGCGCTCGGCGCCGTGTCGACTCACGACATGGGCCTCGCCGAGCTCTCGCCCGAGCTCATGAGCCAGGTTACGTTGATTCACTTCCGCGAGACGGTAAAGGACAACGAGATGAGCTTTGACTACAAAGCCCATCCCGGTCCAGTGCAAGCCGGCAACGCGCTCCGGCTCATGCGCCGCATTGGGCTAGCCGTCCCGCTGTCAGCCGGTGACTCGTAGCAGCGCTCGGCTCAGGGATACTGCCCGGACTTGAACAAGTCCGAGAGCGCGTTGGCGCTCGACACCTTGGACAACGTGGGCAAACCCAGAATGGCCTCGACGGACTTGATGATCGAGGCGTGGTTGTAGCTCACGGTTCCGGTGTAACCCGCTTTGACACCCGGACCGACCGCGAGAAACGGCATCTTGAGCGTGCTGCTGCCTTCGTCCCACTCGATGAAGATCACGCCAGCGTTGGCGTTGGCGTAACTGATCAGGCGCGGCAGCTCCGCTTGCAACCACTGATCGCCCTGCTGAACCAGGTTCGAGTTTGGACAACCGGAAGCGCCGTGCATGTCATGGCACAGGTTGGGCGTGATGAACGTGTAGCTCGCCACGTCTCCGGCGGCGACATCTGCGGCGAGCGCGCTGTAGGCGCGGTGGTGCGCGCCGCAGGTCGCGTTCGTGGCCGAGGGCGGGCTACCCGCCACGTCCTGAAAGAACACGAACGGATCGTGTTTTGCAGCATAAAAACCGCTACTGTGGATCGGACACGCGCCTGTCGCCGAGCCCAGCCCCTCCTGATAGGTACGCCAAGTCACGCCGTTGGTGGCGTTCTTGATTTGGGTGGCCAAGTGGCTGGTGTTGTTCGTGCTGTTGCTGCTCGAGGGGTCGCTGTCGGACGTAAATGTGTGATCGGAGAAGGCGTTCGTACCGGCTTCGATCAACACATAGTGCGGCTCGCTCGGAATCGACAGCGCGAGCGTGTCGTTGAAGTTCGTCGCGTGCGCATATTGCACCATCAATGTGTTGTTGATGTAAGGAGCATTGCTGGTGTTCCCATACACCTGCGTCGAATCGTGATTTTCCATCGCGATCACGAACACGTGCTTAATCACCGAAGACGTCAACGCGTCGCTCTCGTTCTTGAGCGACGACCCGTCGGAGTCGGATCCGGTGGCGCCAGGATCGGCAGCACCGCAACCGGTAGCAAGCCCGAGCGCACAGGAAACAACCGCCAGAACACCCGCCGTGAACCAAACTTTTCGCATATCGATCCTCCAGCTCCGAGCGGTCACGCGTCGTGCAGCGCCGTCTCGAAGTGGGCGTCATCATCGGTGGCGCTTGTGACTGTTCCGACGCGCTAAACCAACAAATCAGTGCCCCCAATGTGACTGAATCGGACGAAAGCACGAGCGCGTTGCCGCGCCGACACGCGCTCGCCATCGATGTGCGCTGAAGTGCGCCCCGGAGCGTCGCGAATGGTCGAGAAAGCGCCTGTCACGAGTCAAAGGCGAGCGCTCGCCGTAGCCGCGCTCGGCCTGATGTTGCTGGGCGTGCTGGGCTGGGTTGGTGCGAGGTCCACCTCTGGCCAGCGTGCGTCGGCCAATGCTCCTATCGGCGTCGCAGCTGCAACGCGGCCGTCAGAAGCCGCATCGTCGTCCGTGCGCGATGCCTCATCGCCAGTAGCGACGACCGACGCGCGCGTCGCGCTCGGGCGCAAGATGTTCTTCGATCCAGCGCTGTCCGAGCCCGCAGGCACGAGCTGCGCGTCCTGTCACGACCCTGCCCACGGCTACGCCGGCAACAACGGCTCGCCAATCGGCGTCGCGCAGGGCAGCGCGGTCGGCCGCTTTGCGCAGCGAAACACGCCCTCGGTATTGTATCTGCGTTTCGTGCGGCGCTTCCATTTGGAGTGGGAAGAGGAGGCGGAGCTGCCCGAAGCGTTCGGCGGCTTTTTTTGGGATGGGCGCGCCAGCACCGTGGCCACCGTAGTGACCCAACCGCTGCTCAATCCAAACGAAATGGGCAACCGCAATCCGCGTCAGATCGCGGATAAATTGCGAACGAGCACGTACGCCGCCGAGCTCGCGGCGGAATTCGATCACGTGTTCGATACGCCAGACTCCGCGCTCGAGGCGCTCGGTTTCTGTCTGGAAGCATTCCTGATCAGCCCACAGATGTCGCCCTTCTCCTCGAAGTACGACGAATACCTGCGCGGACACCGAAAGCTGAGCGAAGTCGAAGCAAAGGGTCTCGCCTTGTTCGACGACCCCAACAAGGCCGCGTGTAGCTCGTGCCACAAGTTCGACGCGCACTCGCGTCTACCCGAAGCCTCGCTGTTCACCGATTACGGCTACGACACGGTGAGCGTGCCTCGCAATCGCGCTCTGCCGTCCAATCGAGATCCGAAGCATTTCGATCTCGGCCTCTGCGCACGGCGCGACCGGAAGCTTCACACCGAGGACGAATGGTTTTGCGGCAGCTTTCGCACGCCGTCCCTGCGCAACGTCGCGACGCGCGCGAGCTTCATGCACAACGGCGTATTTTCGAAGCTACGCGACGTAGTCAGTTTCTACGCCACGCGCGGCAGCGATCCGAAGCGCTGGTACCCCAACGGCGCCTTCGACGACCTGCCAACCCAATACCAAAAGTACGTGAACGTGAACGTCGCGCCGTACAATCAGGCGCCAGGAGATCCGCCGGCGCTGAGCGACCAGGAAATTGACGAGATCGTCGCCTTCCTCGAAACGCTCAGCGACGCACCCTCGCTCCCCTGAGAATCGACGCGCTGGTCACGAGATTTGCGTAGCTGGTCCAACATCAGCCTCGAGAACAACACGGAGAGCCGGTCGCAAGCTGTTCCAGTGTCGACAGCCAAGCAGCGCAAAACCGACAGAAGTTGAGCAGAATGTGCAGTGGCCGATGAAGCACGAACGGAGGCATGCTCGTCGCGAATTGGCCGGGTGCGTCTTGGAGCGGGCACGGGCACGGGCTTGGCCCTGGCTCGGCATCGATCTCAAAAAAATGAGCTGCCAGTGACGCTGTTCAGAGAGCGCCCCGAGCTACTGAGCCTTTTTCGTGGCGGCGATCCACGCACGTTCGAGACCGTGTACTGGGCCTACGTCGAGCGCGTCGAAGGGATCTTGAGGCACGGCTTTCAGATGGCTCGGGATCAGCGACGGATCTCCGGTGCTTCGTCCGGTGACGTGCGCGATCTACTGCAGGAGGTATTCATGCGTGCATTTTCCGAGCAGGCGCGCTCGAGCTACGACGGCGTTCGGGAGTTCGGGCCATACCTCAGCACCATCGCTCGCAACGTGCTGGCGGACTGGGGGCGCAAACGCCGCCCGGTGCTGCTAGTCGATGAGATCCCCGCGCACTGGGAGCCGAGCGCCACGGAGCCCGAGCTGCTCGCGGAAGAAGATCCCGGGGTGCTGCGGGTGGTCGAGCAGTACATCGCAGGCCTGTCCCCACAACTGCGGGCCGTGCACCGCGAGCGGTATGAGCTGTCAGGTTCCCAAGAAGCTGCAGCGGCGGCCCTCGGCATCAGCCGGCAACACCTGCGTACCCTGGAAGCCCACCTTCGAAAGGGCCTTGCCCGCGCGCTGTTGCGTGCTGAGCTCAGCCCCCGCGACAAATAAACCAACCCAAAACCCCAACCGCCGCGTAGAAAACACCGACCGGTCGCGTGCTCCGGAAAACCCCAAACCCGTGCCCCCCCGATCCGACGACGAGCTCGACTCACTCCTTTCCAGGGGGCGTCTATCCGGCGCCCAACGCGAGGCGGTCTTGGAGCAGGTTCTAAAGAAAACAGCGCCGCGTGCGGCGTGGCTTCGGCGCAGCTCGTTCGTGGTCGGTGGCGTGCTCTCGGCAGCGGCGGCGCTGGTCCTGGTACGCAATGCCAACTTGCAGAGCGCCGGCTTCCACGCCAAAGGTTCGCAGATGGTCGGCCCACACGTCAGCATCGTGTGTAAAGACGGCCCAACCACCGCCTGTCCGCACGGTTCCAAGTTGCTGTTCCTGGCGGGCGGCAGCACCGGCCCACAATTTCTAAACGCTTACGCGGAAAACACAGCCACCGGCGAACGGGTCTGGTTTTCGCCGAGCGAGCAGGGGCAACCGGCGACCGTGACCATCGCTGTGCAAGACGCAATGCTCGACCTCGGGGTGCCTTTGGCCTCGCTGCCAGCAGGCACTTATCGCGTGCACGTGTCGCTTTCGCCGCAACGGCTGTCGCGTGCAGTCGTGCTGGGCTCGGGTCCGGCATTGGTTTCCGGAAGCGAAGCACTGCTTACGGTTTTGCCGTGAAAAGCTCGGCGTTGGCGCGCTTAGCGCAAGCACTCGTCGTGGCGGTTCTGCTGTTCGCCGAACATTCGGCTTTCGCCAAAACCAAGTACTACGGTATCGCGATTGGCAACAACGCAGCCCCCGCCGTTTCGGGTCGCGACGACGCGCTCAGTGCCTTGCAATTCGCAGACGACGACGCGGCGTCCATGACGCAGTTTTTGGACGAGCTGGGCGCGGACACAGCGCTGCTCACGGTGATGGACGCGGATACTCAGCGGCGATTCCCGTCCTTGGCGTCTCGCGCGCAGGTCCCTTCGCTCGCGGAGCTGCGGCGCGTGGTCGCGCGCGATGCCGCGCTCTTCGAGCAAGACCGGCAGGCGGGGGTGGATCCCGTGCTCGTGCTGTATTTCAGCGGCCACGGCGTGCAAGGCGCGGGCGAGCAATCTTTTCTGAATATGCTCGACGGCCCGCTCACGCAAGCTTTGCTGTATGACGAGTTTTTGCCGCATTTATCGGCGAAATATCTGCATTTGATTGTGGATGCCTGCCACGCTGAATCGATCGTACGGCCGCGCGATCTGAATCTGAGCCTGAGCGCAGTGACGGCCGACGATCGCGCGCAATACCAAGCGCGCTGGACGCTCGCCCGTTTTCCGCAAGTGGGCGCGCTGATTGCTTCGACGGCTTCGGCTCAAGCGCAGGAGTGGGATCGCTACCGGCAGGGCGTGTTCACGCACGAGATCTTGAGCGGCCTGCGCGGCGCGGCCGACGTCAACGGGGACGGCCGCGTCGAGTACAGCGAGCTCGAAGCGTTTTTGGCGGCTGCCAATCGCGGCGTGCAGGACGAGCGAGCGCGGGCTTCCGTGGTGGTGCACGCCCCAACCATCAACGCCCGAGCGGCGATCGTCGACCTTTCGTCACCTCGCAACGGAGCGACGCTGGCCAATCTGTCCGGTGCCCTCGGTCGCGTGTACATCGAAGACGACTTCGGTAACCCGGTTTTGGAAATGTTCGGCGAAACGCGTTTCGCACCCGACGTTGCGGTGCCGGCCAATCGCCGCCTGTTCGTTCACTCCGCGCTGGGAGAGCTCGCCCTCCGCCCCCGCTCGGGGGAGCGCATCGTCGTTCGATCTGGCGAATTCCAACACACCTCCGTGGCTGCTCGCGGCGCGATGGAATCGTCGTTATTGCTCGGCTTGTACGCGACCGCGTTTGGTCCCCGGTACTATCAGGGGTACGTCGACGCCCGCGGTGATTTGGTGCCGGTGCCAGCCGACACACGGGGCGATGCCGCGCCGCCGCTCGAGGGTCGCCCAGCCCGCTCGATTGGTGCGCCCATCGCTTTTGTCAGCGCAGGAGCCCTGCTCGTCGCATCTCTGGGGTTCGGCATCGATGCGGCGCACGCCGCGCACCTCTACGACAGCACCAGCCTCGAACGCCCCGCGAGCGAAGCTCGAGCTCGCTTTCAGCGTGACCGCGCGATCTCGCTGCTTGCGGGCGGCGGAGGCGCCATCGCCGCAGGGGTCGGGCTTTGGCTCGAGCTCACGCCCCATTCCAACAATTGGACGCGGCTCGGCTTCGGGTCGGAGCTCGGCGAGGTTTCGTTGCAGCGCGCTTGGTAGCGCTAGGGTTGGCTCTTAGTCGCACAGGTTCGGGCCGAAAGGGCGCACCCAGGCCGAGGTGTTCGTGCCGCTAATGCGTCGCCAAAAGGCCAGGTGACCCTGCGCTGACCGAGCGATCGAAGGTTCGACGAGCTTGTCCGTATTGCGCGCGATTTCGAAGCGCTGCACGAACTCACAACCCGTGCGGACGTGCAGCCCTTCCACGACATACTCCGAGGTCTTGTCCTGCCCGCTCGAGATCATTACATAGCCGGTCTCGTCAGCGGCCATTTGCACGGGTTGGAACACGACGCCGGCATCGGGCGACGGCGCAAGCACGTCCACCGGGCCACAGCGCAGGCTTCCGTCGCGAGCAAACTCTGCGAACTGCACGGACTTGAGGCCGCGTTCGTCGAGCTCACGCCAAGCGATGGCGTAGCCTGCGCTATTGCCCGCGATCACCGGCTCTTGCAGCGCGGCGCCGGTGTCCGTAATCAAATCAACGATGGTCTGCACGCTGCCGACCGGCGTGAGGTCTGCGTTGCGCCTCGACCACTGCACGGCTTCGTGGGCAATCGGAGCGCCAGCCTCCGAGGTGTCGCTGGGGAATCCCAACCAAACAGCCGCGATTTGCGCGCCCGATTGAGCAACGTTGCTGAGTGCGCCGGTGAACAAGTTGGAGATGCCGACCTGATCGTCGTCGCTGACTGGCTCCGCGTTGGTTCGCGCCCCGCCGCAGCACGGCTGGAAAACGACCCAGCTTCCCGTGTCGGGTTTGAGCAATGGCCAGATTCCGCTCAGCGAGTTGCCAGTGAGGTGCGCTCCCGCTCCGACCAAGCTTCCGCTGGCGTCGATGCGCTGGAAATAACCTTGATCACCCTTGGCTACGTAGGTCACGGCCCAACCGCCGTTGCCCCAAGCGACTCGCGGAAAACCAAGCCCGAGAGTTTGAGTTTGATCCTTGGGGAAGATCGTGACCGGTGACGAGTAGCCGGGCAGACCGTCGTCGGTCACCGTGTTGAAGAGCACGTATTTCGTGGACGAGCCGCCGATCCACACGGCACCGTACCCGTGCTTGTCCGGCGACCAGGCAATGTCCACTCCGCCGCCGTTCGAGTCCCACTCCTTGGTGAGGCCTGACAGTGATAGCCCATCAGCCAAGTCGACCTTGCCGTCGCAATCATTGTCGTAGCCGTCGCAAATTTCGAGAGCGTTGGGGTGCACCGTGGCTTTGGTGTCATCGCAGTCGTCGCCTGGCGCGGCCGCACACGCTGCTGATTTATAGCTATCTTTGTCAGCGTCGACGCCAACTACGGTACACGCGGCGACGCCGTGTTTCGCTGTGCAGGTGACCACGCACTGCGGGTCCGAATCGGGACACGCGGGAATGCCGGGTTGGCAAGCTCCTGAATCGCAACGCTCCTGACCGTCGCAAGGGTCGAGGTCGTCACAGTCTGCATCGGACTTGCAGCCGGTGCTCGGTGCGCCGGCTTCCGCTCCAGCCGCTCCAGTCGCCCCGCCCCCGCCGCTCTCTCCGTCGCTCACCGCCCCGTTGCTGCCGGATGCGCCGCCAGGGGATGTAGCGCCCCCGGACGCGCCCCCCGCTGATGCGCCAGCAGTGCTGGCAGACGCGGCAACGCAAACGTTGTCAGTCGAACAGACGCGCCCAGTATTACAGTCCGAGTCCTGTGTACAAGCATTCTTCGCGCCCCCGGCGAGCCCGCAACCCACGAAGGCAGTGAGGGCGAAGGAGAGGAGGCGCGAAGAGTGCATCTGAGATCGCAGTTTGCCCAAGCCGGAGCGCAGTACCATGTCCGGTGAGCGAGTCGATGCTCTGAGCGCATTATTGCCAAAAAAGGCAGCTATTTCGAGCCAGCTGCTCGCGCGCCTCTGTCGCTCGTGCCCCACGACAGACGCACGGCCTCGAGTAGATCATGCACGGCCTCGTCCGCGCTCACTTCGATGATCTCTGTATTTAGCGCCGATGCCACTCTTCGTACTGGGGCTTGGCGTTGGCGGTTGCCCGTGTGCGCTACCGGTTCGGCTACGAGCTCGTCGCCTTCGCCGGCGTTCGTCCCGCCACCTGCCAGCTCTACCAATACTGCTTCCGTCGCGGTCGCCCCGTCACCGCTGAGGAGCGCGCCTTTCGCGCCCGACGTCGTTGGGCCAGCGAGGTCGGGGAACGCGTCGACACTCGAGGCGCCCCACGAAGACATCCCTCTCGACGGATTTTCTTGAGGAGGCTCGACCGCTGTCCGCGAAACGCTCGGTCCGACCTCGTTTTGAGCGGCGCCATTGCTGTCGCTCGTTCCAAACAAATAGTTACTGGCACCGTCGGCAGAGAGCGTGACGAGGTTGTCACTAACGGAGGTGACTCCGTCTTTGAAGCCGATGTACGCTGTCGTGCCATCGTTATTCGGTAGAAGTCCCGGATTGCATGCGACGCTTTCGAAGTGCGGCGCGGAGCTGTCATCATCGCAGCCGAACCCTCGGGTACGCGACCCGCCGGTTCCAAAGCCGGTGCCGTAGAACCCCGTCGGATCAACCAAGTTGAGCGGGTTATTGTACACGTAACTGTAGCGGTTGAAGCCTTGGCTGCTCTTGCTGTTTGCGACGAGCGGGTCCGGCGAGAGCAAGCGACCGAGCATTGGATCGTACATGCGACCCCGCATGTTGATGAGCCCGCTGCCGTCCGTTTCAGCTTCTTGGCCCGTGAAGCCCGTGGTCACGCCGGAGGTCGACGCTGGTGGGGTGTTGAGCGTCTGCGCGTCGATGCGTTTGCCGAACGGGTCGTATTTGAAGTGCTCAGTCGGCGCGCCGAGCCCGCTGATCGATTCGGTCGAGCCCAGGTGATCGTCGTGCAAATACACCACCTTCTTGCCAGTTCCGACTCCCGCCAGAGTAGTCGACCACACGATTTGCGCGACGCTACGGCCGCCTCCAGGCACGTAAAATACGTGATCCACGCCTTGCGCGGACGTGCGGCGTTCGTACACGCCGTCCGCGTATACCGTCGAGGTCGCCCCCGTTCGCATCACGCGCTTGTGCCAAGCGTCGTAACGAAATGCGGTCGTCGTTCCCGCGTCGATCGCTCTCGGCAGATCGAAGGATGTGTAGCTCACCGAGCGCCCAGGAGCCGACGTCTGGTTGCCCTTGGCGTCGTAGCCGTAGGCATTGACGCCATCGGAGACCACGGCGTGCACGCCAGCTGCGCCCGGCGTGAGGCCTGCGTCACGCGTACCGCTCGCGTACTGCACGAGCGAATTGGGCAGCGAGCCGATGGTCGCTCGTGTGTTGAGGTTACCGAGGTCTGAGTAGCCAAACACCGTGGACGCTGAACCGGCGGCAGAAGCATACGTCCAAGTGTCGAGCCGCCGAGCGAAGTCATTGTGGAACGTTTCTTGGGTTCCAGCGATGCCGTCGTTGCGCTGCCTCAGGTTGCCGCTGGCGTCGTAGTCGTACGACAACTGCTGGATGATCGTGGCGCCCCCGGTGGCAATGCCTTTGAGCCAGCCGCGGTTGGGGTCGTAGCTGCGGCTGGTCATGCCGGAGTCGTCGCCGCTGGTCGCGGATTTGCCGTACATTTCGCTCGTGACGTGGCCGTCGGTTTGCCAGCCGACCGCGGCCCAAGACAGCGGCGCCTTTGCGTCGTTGGAGATGACGTTGCTCGGCGTGCCGACCGCGTCGAAGCCGTACTTGATGAGCAACTGTCCAACACCCGGGATGCTCGGGTAACGGATGCCGGCAATGCGCCCATATGCATCGAGCGCTCGATCGACCCTGAATGAACCGGACGGCGTGTCCCAGCTCGTGCTGGTTTGACGACCCAGAAGGTCGTACGTGTAAGAAGTCGTGATCTGATCCGCGCTGGTTGCAGCGATGATCTTACCGACCGCACCGACCCCGCTGTCCCACTGGAAGTAATTCGTTCCGTCTTGCGTCGAGTAGTCGGCAACAACGCGGCCGATGCTATCGCGACCCAGAATATGCACTTGGTTGTTCGCGTCGCCGGTGCTGGTCGGCTCGCCGAAAGCGTTGTAAGTGGCTACGCTCGTGCCACTGTCGGCTTCGATCAGGGACGTGCGGCGGCCGAGCACGTCGTACTGCATGGCGGTTAATTTCGTGGTCGCTCCGCCATGGGCATCTTGGGCGGTGATAGAGATGCTATCGAGTTGATCGAAGAAGCCGTAGTTGTAGTTGGTAGAAATCGCCGTTGAGGGGCGCGTGTAGGGCAGCGTGGAATCGTAGCTGGGGTTCTGCACGGAATCTTCGTCGACACGAACGAGCCGACCTTGCTCGTCGTTCAGCGAGGTCCGAGCGAAACCACGGGCGTCGATCAGCGTCGTCGCCAAGCCTTGGTAGAGGGCCGACGTCCGCGCGAAGTCGGGTAGCAGCGCGCCGATCGGCCGCCGCAGCTGGTCGTAGCTGAACCGCGTGAGCACCTGCGGGCTTGCGTAGCTATGTGGGCGCGAGATCGAGGCGAGCGTGCCGGAGAGCCCCTCGCCATATAGCGGGTCCGCGTAATTCTTTTCCGTGTACACGAACGACCCGTCGTGATTGAGCTCGCCGTGGACCACTTCATGGTGGTTTGCGTTGTACGTGACTAACGAATGGCCAGCGCCGTCCGTGATCGTTTCGACGGAGTACAGGCCCGAAACGCCAGGGGCGACGTCTAGGTAAGGCCGCCCATTCGAATAGCTGACCGTCGTTGCGCCTTGACCATCCGCCTTCGTGTAAACGGGGTGACCGAAACCGTCGTAGCGCGCGTGCACTGCGGCACCGTTCGGGTCTTGAGTGTAGACGAGCACGCCCAAACCGGGGTGATACACACTGCGCGTGGTATGCCCGAGCGCGTTCGTCTCGCTGCTCGGGAAAATCCCGTCGAAGGCGTCGTAAGTCGTCCAATTTTCTCTCACCAGTGGGGCGCTGGTGAGCGGATCGACGGCGCTCGAGCGGGAGTGAATCACTTGCCCAAAGGCGTTGCGATCGTAAGACACTGCCAACGCGACCGTCGCTCCGTCGCTCCTCTGGATTGACTCGCTACGAACCAAGCCCGTCGCCGGGTCGGTGTCGAGCTCACGGTAGCGACCGATGGCTTGCCAACCGATCTGGCTCGAATCAACGTGACTGCGCAGTAACGAGAGCAGCCATTTCCCGTTGGCTTGGTTTTGGTCGTAGCGTGAGCTTTGAGTCGTCTGGTCGCCATTCGACCAAGTGGTGCTTCGTTGAAGCAGGTTGCCGAAGGCGTCGTATTGGAACGCGGTTTTGGTGTTGCTCAACGTGCTGCCGCCCGAGCTGGGGCTCGATGGCGTGCCTAGGTTTTCCAGCTGAATCGAGCTGACCAGCAAAGGTCGCACCACGACTCCGCGACCGCCGAGGGTCGGCGTGAGCTGGTATTGGGTATCGCTGCGAGAGACGCGATAAGCCGAGCCCGAGATGGGCGCCGTGGTCACCACGCTTTGCGGGTGACGCGCGAGCGCATAACCGAAGCCCGTGTCGGTGCCGGTATTATCGAACGTAGTCACCGTCGTCGCGTTCGTGTCCGACTCGGTCATCGTCTTCTGTGCGAAGCCGAGCCAACCGCGACCGCGGGCGTCGCTACGCCCGTCCGTGTATTGAAACGTGAATTCGTCGACTGCGGGTCCCATGCTCGAGCCCGCTTGCCCTTGCGGTTTACCCGCTGGGCCCCATTCGGCCGAGACCGAGTACTTCGACACGACCCAGATGCCGCTCTTGATGCATTCCTGCGGATACAGGCAGGTCGTACCGGGCGTGTAGACACCGGGCAAACCCATTGCTGGGGGCGCGATGGGCTCATAGGCAATGGCCGTGTCTTTGCTGAGGCCGTCGTGAATGGCTACGAGCATGTCGGCCCGCTTGCCCTTGTGGCGGAAAACGTTACCGTTCGCGTACACGTCCGTGAGGCCATCTCCGTCGATGTCCAATGTCTCGACGCCCCACGGGGCCTCGGGCGTCGCCGGATCCGCACCGCCTTGTTGGATGGGCTGACCCGCATCGTCGTTCAATGCGCTGCCCTGCACGCCTTGCGCGCCTCTCGAGAAGTACGCGGCGATCGGGCCGGCGCCGCTGCTCGCTTGCGAATTGTTTGCGATCAACACATCCGGCAAGCCGTCGCCATTCAAGTCGACGACGCGCACCGTGCCCTGCCTCGGATCCACTCCGGGGGAGCTCGGCGCGGTGGCGGGGAACTGATACTGGCCTTCCGCACGGCCGCCGGGCAAGGGAACGAAAGGACCGAAGCCAGCGCCGGTGTTGAGCGCTACCTGAGGAGTGCCGCCCGTACCTGGGATACGGAGCGCGTCGGTGTTGCCGTCCGCGTTGAGATCGATGAACAGATAGCGGAACGTGCTGGCTGCATTCGAATCGTCAGCTGCCAAATCCGGCCCCACGGCGAGCGTCGTTTCTCGAGAAGAAAACGCGCCTGTGCTGGCGTTGGCGACCACGGCGATGAAGTTCGGGTCGTCGTGCGTGCCAGTGCTATCCACGACGCCCTGATGGAACAAGAAAGCGGTCTTGCCGGTCCCATCTAGCTGCGTAACGTATTGCTCGAGGCCTTCTTTCGGACTCACCGTCAGCGGACGCGCGGCATCCGTCAGCGTGCTCATGGCCATGGTCTGCTGGGTCGGCGCTTGGTTCGTGCGGTTCAGCCAATATTTCCAGCTCGTTCCGCCGCTGGTCGGCTCCGAGCCGATCAGATCTTGGGTGCCATTGCCATCGAAGTCCCCGATCACGAACGGCGCCCATGCGTCCAACAGATGCAAATTCGGGCTCCAGGCGTTGGTCGTCAGATCCAAATCGTCGAAGCTGAGGCCGCTCTTGCTGCAGTTGAAGGTATTGCCCCACCAATCACACGACTTGTTCAGTGTGTTCACGAAGTGCGTCACCAGGCTGCCGTTGCTGCCGGTCGCAGGCCCGTAGCTGATGGTGCTGGCTGGAGGGACGCCCGCCAAAATCTCGTTGTCATCAGGCACGTAAAGCACTGGAGGACCGAAGGCCCAACCTTGGCTCAGAGCGTAGCCGCGTTGCTCGACGCCGCTGAAAATGGGCGTGTCCTGTGTGGCAAAGTAGGAAAATAGGATGTCGTCTCGGCCGTCACCGTTGAGGTCGGCAAAACGAATGTCGGTTGGATGTTTGTCGGCCGTGTACAGGCTGGCGAGCGGCCCGGAGAGCTGTTCGTAATGGTCGCTACCCGCTTCGTATTCGAACGTGGTGCTCGGCAAACACACCTTGTTCGTGCCGTCGCATTCGCGCACCGAATCGAGCAGCGAGCGTTGAGTGATCGCCGACTGATGATAGGAGAGCGTATAAGATCGCAAGGCAATGGGCTGGGTAGAGGCGCCAGGGCCCGCCATCACGATCTGACGAAGGCGCATCTGTGAGCCCAGGCCAAAGCCCGCCACGTATTTGCAGCTGGGCTCCGAAGAGGCCGGTTTTTCGTATGAAAAGAGCACTTGGCGCAGCGCCGGTTGCGAAGGGAGCGGCCCGGCCGTGTAAGCGATTTGGCTGGGGAGCAGCTCCGTGCAGCTGCTGGTCGCCAAGGCCTCAGCGTCGTCGGTGAAGCGCTGATAGGTCACGTCCATGCGGTTGCCCAGCGCATCACGGGCCGAGTCGAGAGCCCAGGCATAGACGAACACGGCGTCGCCCGCCGTCGCGGCGGTGGGCACGCCTTCGGGTGTTGGCGCCCAAAGCGTACGCGGACCCGCATGCCGCGAGTTGGCGGTCGCCCCGTAACTGAGCTCACGCCCGTCAGGGAGCTGAACGACGAAGCTGAACGGAGCGGTCACGTTCATGAGCACACGAGTGAACGGATCGTGCTCGGTGGCATACGGAATCGCGCCGTTGATCGCAGGCTGATTGGTCGGAATCAGGCGTTGCCCGTCGAGGCAAAGCGCATCGCCGTTGCTGAAGTCGATGGGCGCCGAATCGCCGTCCTGTGCCACGGTGGTGTGACAACGCGTGACGCGCGAAATACCGAATCCGCCTACATTCCAGCCCATTCCAGCCGAGCCGCGCCCGCTGCGGCTCGAGTAAGACAGTGACAACTTCGGGCCGATGCCCATGCGTGCTGGGGGCGACCACAGCTCGATACTGTAGTCGGCCGCGCCGTCATCGCTGACCGCGAAGTGGTCCGGCAGCGCGCCCACATTCCCGCCCGGAACCACCGAGCCGGTGAGCAGCGTCGAGGGGTCCGGATGAACCAGCAGTGGCGGGCTCGAGCCGAATGTCACCTGGGGACCGTCAGGCCCCTGTGTCGTCGTGCACAGCGGGACCGGCGCAGCGCTGTTCGTCGTCGAGATGGCTTGCTGCCCAGCGAGCATCCAAGTCAGTGTCTGGCCGTTGAATTCGACCGCGAAGGCGCCGTCGTGAATGCCGCTCAAGAAGGCGGTCGGCTGACCTCGGCCGGGTGCGGTCGATTCGGCCGTGGGCTGGAAAAAGTTGAGTGTTCCGATCGCTTCGGTCACTGTCGCTGCCGTCGCGTTCGTGTACCCGAAAACCGCGCTGTAACGCCCCGGACCAATCGGGGCGATGCAGTTGACGCGCCCTTTGACTTGGCTCAAGTCTCCTGACTCTCCGCTCGCTCCGGCCGCGGGATCGAACACTTTCCAGACGGCTGGAGAGGTATCCGGCTGGGCGCCTGTGCTCGTGGAAACCGCTCGATACAGGCGCCCGTTGTACGAGACGACGCTCGTCGCGCTGTAACTGCTGCTCGCGCCCCACGCCGGAATACCCAGCGCTTCGGACTGCGACGTCATCGCTGCCTCGACTGAGCTTTTGGGTACCGAACCGCAGGCTGAGAGCGCCAATGCCAGCAGGTACGCTTGAGGGCCGAGCGAGCGAGTGCTCGCGTTGCTGCAAAATGAGCGATGGGTCTTGGATTTCACGGGGCGACGTCTCCGTATCGGTGCGTTCGGCTGCAGCGCCGGTCCCCGGTAAAAAACCGCAAACCGCCGCCGCCGCTCTTCCCTTCGTGGAGTGCCGCCCTTCGGTTGATTTTTTGTGTTCGCTTCGACGATTTTTCAAAAGGCGCGCTTGGGTCTCGAGCGCCGCCCTTAGCTCGATCACGGCGACCCTCAGGCCGCACTGCGCATCCCCGAGCGCTGCCACGCAACCGGCGACGGACGCGCCCACCACGATCACGTGGTATTCGCGCGATGCCGTCGTCCCCCTCGCACGCAGCCGAGCTCAACGGCTCGCCCCGTATAGTATCGGCTCGAGCGCAGGCAAACCGCCCGCGCACTCCAGGCGGCGCGACGCCGTCATGCCCTCGCCGCTTTGCCAGCCCGGGGCCCTGCTCGTGAAAGAGGGGCGCCCGCGTTCCGGTATCGCACCTCGCTCATCGCCGATGTTCCCGTCGCGTCGCTGTGCTCGGAGGCGGCCGAACGACGACTCAGACTCGACCGGGTTGGCGAACCTTCAACCAGGGTGGATTTGATGGTCAGGGGCGCGGCTCGGTCGTCAGAACCTTCGGCGTCGCATTTCCGCAGTGAAAGCTGGCGAGCCGTGGCGCGGCTGCCGGACATCACGCATGATTGTGCCCATGAAGCTGGCCGAAAAGGGACGCTACGCGCCTCCTCCCCAACTCGAGCCCGCCGCGCAGCGTGTCGCCGAAGCCGTCGCAAAGTGGCCGAGTGTCCACGCTCGAACCCATTGGCTGCTGGGCGACGAACGAGAAGTCGACGGCGCAGATTTCTACTTTGGCGAAGACGAGCTCGGGCACATCCACCTGGACTCAGCGGCGCACGTCATGCACGCACGCCCCATCGCCGACACGCTCATCAAAGCGGGCCTCGGCTGCCGCTTCGAGTGGAGCCGAGAAGTGGTCGTGTTCGAGATTGGAAACCAGACCGATGTCGCACACGCCCTGTGGCTGTTCGAGCTCAGCTACGGCCGCCGCCAAGGCCTAGGAAACGCCGAGATTTTGGCTCGAATCAGCGCTTACATCGCTGACGGCGCGCGCAGCTAGCCTCGAGTTGGGCGAATTTCTGGCATGCATCGGCTGAGGAATGTGCGTTTCTGAGATGTTCGTAGTGCGAGGAGACCACCGTAAAGTCTTGCGACTTTGGCTGTTCGCTGGGCGGCATGCGCCGGTCTCGCCGGTTTCTTTCGTGGCTCGTGCTCTCCAAGACGATCGCGATCTGGCCTCCCAAGACCGCCCAACTCGAGGCCAGCGCAGCGCGGCGAAAGGCCGCGCGATCAGGACTGTGCGGTCGAGCGCTGACTGAACACGGCTTTCAGCCAAGCCATGTAGGCGCCCGCCTGGTCCGAGCCTTCGGGCGGTGCCCAGTCTGGGAAGGCTTTGTCACTGGCTGGCGAGTACGGTCCGCTCTTCACCTCGAAAACGACCGTGTCGGCCTCGAGCGCGATGAACGTATGATACACGCCGGGTTCCAGATCGACTCCAAACACCGGACCGCCCGCGCGAATCTCAAGACACTCTTCGACGCGGCCCCCCGAGTCGAAGGTAAAGAAGGCGAGCGCGCCGCGCAGCACGATCCACGACTCGGCTTTGGGCGGATCGTAGTGCCGATGCGGCGGAATGTAGCTGTCCGGTTGCACCGCGTTGAACATGCGGTGCAACGAGGCGTTCTCGTCGCGGTGAAACGGTTGGATCACGCGTCGGCGCGGGCTGCTTTGCGACACCGCGATCGCCCCCTCTAACAAGCCTTCAGAGATCCAACACACGGGGCCGCTGGGCGGCGGAAGTGCTCGCGGGCTGCTCATGCTGTGCTAGTTTCCGTGATTTTCGGAGCGGAGGGTAGCGTCGTGCGGTGTGCCTCCTCACCACCCGACGCCTATCCCGGCCCCAGACGGGTGCCACGCCGCGCATTTAGCGGCTCAGATCGAAGACAGAGTAGCCGCGGCGGCCAGGCGTAGCCGAACCAGAAGGCGAGCAGCATGAGGTAGTGCCGCGTCTCGTTGACGTAGCCAAAGGCCACGATGCTGGCGATCACGCAGAGCGACCAGAGCGCCGCGCGCGTGTCTTTTTGCAGCCCTATCAGCCGCAACAAGGCCAGCAGTGTGGCGCACAGCCCGAGGCTGATGAACGCGCGCCCCGAGCGCCAATCTTCGATCAGGAACTGTCGCAAGTTGTGGCGCACGTGCCAATGATTGGCGACGAGCGGCAAGGGCTGTTCGAACACTTGCCCGGGCATCACCGGGCGACCCAGGTAAAAGTGCTCTCGCAAGAGCCAGATGCACAGCGCCATCGCGGCGCCGACGGCGAGAGCGCCGAGCAACGTCCGTGCTTGATCTTTCAACGGCCGATGCTCGTCGAAAGGGCTCAGCAGGTACCAGAGCGGCACGAACAGCGCCGTTTCGTGGTTCAGCGTACCCAGCACGAGCAGCGGACAGAACCACAGCAGCGAGCGTCGCTGAGCAGCCCAATAGCCAAACGCCAAGAACAACAGGATGTCCAAGTCGTCCCACGGATATTCGAGCCGGTACAGCAGCAGCAAGTGCCCGAGACCCAAGCACGCCACGCCCAGCACGCTCGCCGCCAAGCCTGCGCCCTTGCGCCGTAGAATCCCAAACAACAAGCAATTGGCGCAGCCGATCAGCAGCGCGCAAAAGAGCTTCAGGGAAGCGAGGCGATCGCTGGTGAGCGAATCGAGCGCGGCGACCAAGAGCGGACTCAAGAATCGGTGCTGCCAACTCTGCGACACCGGTCGACCCGAAAGCACACCGGACACGCCGCTCAGGACAAACTCGTATTCCCCACGATCCTGAAACAAAAGCCGCTCGAACAGCCGGTACTCACCGAGCGTGAGCATGCCGATGATCCAAACCACCGCGACCACCGCGCGCCTGCCCGCGCTACTTCCTCGAGTCGTGGACAGCGTCATCGGTAGTGGCCGCGACGGCGTGAATCTGAGGCTTTCGCTACTCGCCGCGAGCTTTGCTCGCGACGTCCTTCCGGTACGAGCCCGGGGTCTTCTGGGTGACCTTCTTGAACGAGCGGATCAAGTGATGTTGCGATTGGAAGCCGCAGGCTTGGGCGATTTGCTCGGCGGACAGTGTGGTCGTGCG
>Ga0210392_10000605_pt1 | contig 21170 bp, 33 predicted proteins | sample IncBWC30OmetaG_FD_161057 | JGI IMG/M metagenome (GOLD analysis project Ga0210392, IMG submission 161057) | Forest soil microbial communities from Barre Woods Harvard Forest LTER site, Petersham, Massachusetts, United States - Inc-BW-C-30-O ...
ACACGGTTTTCGGGCAAGATCAGGCCATCACCGGATGGGCTGGAACGCCGAGGTCAGGGCTCCGGTGATGGCCTGATCTTGCCCGAAAACCGTGTTGTACTGGCTTGTCAGGTTTTGATAGAACTGGCTCTGCTCGTTGGTAATGTCCTTCTGCTGTTGCGTAGCTCCACACATAACCCCTCACACGACTTCCTGAGATAGCGCCGGAATGCCATTCCGGGGCTCTAGGTGCGATGTTTGGGGGTCGGAAGGTAGCCCAATGACCCGGCTCAACTCCGACGACTCCCTGAACCCCATGCGGCGTTTTGCCATCTGCGCCAGATCGGGGCCGTTGGTTTGGAACAAAATCTCCCTGAAGCTGTTGGCCCGAAGCTGGGCCTCTATCCATGCCATTCCCTTCATCAGCGCCAGCCGATTCCGGGTCTTGTCTTCCCGGTTCTCGGCCTCCGCAAATTGCAGCGACAGACGCACCGCCGTTTGGGTCTTGAAGTACAGGATGACGCGCCCCCGCTCGTCCTCCATCGCCCATGCATCCTCTCCCGGCATCAGCTTCAGAAAGAAGTCGGCATCCATCTGGTTAACGTGGAATGGGTCGCCCTCTATTAGAGCAGCCAGATATTCGCGGTCGCGCTCCCCTACCGGGCGCACGCAGTAGTTGTCAAAATGAAAGATCGGCTGGCTCATGCGACCCCCTTCCCGGCTGCGGGCAGAATCCGCATGGTGGGGATGTTCGTTCCCCCGTAAAACTGCCGCTGTAAACCGTCTCCGGTAGTAGCTTGCGGGGGCATCGCGGCGAGCATATTGGGTGATCGCCCGGGGGTATTGGAGAGGTCTGGAATGGAGGGCGGGTTCCCCGCTCCGGGGCTCGCCGGGGCGGGCTCCCAGCCCGTCATATTCGCCTTTGCTGCCTGTCTCAAACTTGCCATTATTGACTCCTCTGCTCCTGCCACATTTGCCCGAATATTGTGTACGTCAGGAGTTCGTCGGGGGTGTTCGTTTCGTCCCACGTAAGGCCGAACTTTATTACCTGACACCACACTGGTTTTTGGCTCTGCAATAGGCTGTAGCGGTTGCTGATGAATGATGTACTGGGAGGAAGATTGGGGGGGTCTTGCCGGGTACGGGGAACGTCTTCATAAGCGGCGTCTACCTCGTCTAACACGACCCCCAAAGCGGGGGCTTTTCCGGTCGCGGAACACTTCAAAGTCATCCACGCCAGCCCCGCTAATTGACCCGGATTCGCGAGCACAATGGGGTTGAAATCTACCCCCATTGGGTAGCTCGTTCCATTGTCCTGATAGGTCGTGGTGTCGCGGTACAGGATGGGCCCCCCAGCAGCCGGGGGGCCTACCAAAAGTGCCATTGTTCCGGGGAGAACTTCAGTCGATTGAAGGGCGCTCAAGCCCCCCGTAATCACCGCCGCAGGGCTCCAATTTGCACCCGTTTCGGGGGCCGAAGTGGGGGCCATTCTGTACCATAAAGTCTGTCCATCGGACAGGTATAGCGCCGTCTCTCCCGACCCCCCGGTGTGCATGGTCAGGTACGCATTCTTGGGGTCGATTCCGTTCGCAATATTGGCTATCGGGAAGGACGCTTCGGTGATGCCGGAGCCCGGGTCTAAAGACTCCACCATGCGGTGCCCGCCGAACATATAAGCGGACGATAAAAAGGGCGCAAAGGCGTCGTAATGGAGGAGCGGAATCTGCTCAATCCACGTCTTCATATAGAGCGGGTCATTGGGGGTTGCGGAGCCTCCAATGAGGTACGCATCCCGCAGCGTAAGCACCATCACACCCAGCGAATTTACCCAAAATTTGACGATCTTTGACTGGGCTGTGAAGGTGGTGTCGAAGCCCGCATTCCCGCTGCTCCCGCTGGCGATTGCGTCGGGGCCTGACGACACATAAACCACGTTGTTTACGGCTGCAAAGATGCGCCCGAGATGGTACGCGAGACAGGTTGCGCCCACGGGTAGCGGCGTCCCTTCCCCGTTCACTTGGGCCTGTATCTCGGTGTTGAGATCGGCATCCGGCGTGGTGTCGATGTACGTCCACTGCACCCCCGCCCCGGGGTTGGGGAAGGACGCCAGAAACAGGAACGTAGAGCCCCCCTGTGCGGTGCGGTAGAGGATGATGGTAGTCACCCCGGATGCCCCGGTTCCATATCCCCGCACCATCACCTGATTGCCCTGAATAACGGTGATCTGCACCGACTTCGGGCTCATGTTCGAGATGTCGATAAAATCCCCGTCCGCGTTGGTGGTCGCGAAGGCGTCGCCGTACTGCACGGGGGCCGTGCCAGCCACGGCATAGGGCCCGCCATTCTGCCAGATCACCCCGCCGTCTGTGGTCAGCGCGCCGGGTTCGGTCGCGAAGATCGGCGCGGTGCTCCCACTCTTCCCCGGCTGCACCGCGTATTGCATGTAGCCGTTGAAGTCCACGATGGCTGCGGCGGATGTGATGGGCGTGTTGGGCCCGAGATCGGCCCACGTCAGGGCCTTGCCCTGATTCGTCCACACCACGGTTCCATCCGCCACCTGCAACCCCGCACCTGCAACCCAGTTGGGTGTCGTCGTTCCGCTCTGCCCCGCCGTGCTGCACACGAAGAACTGGGGGGAACTTCCCGGGGGCGACACGGGTATCGCCATCACGACAGCGCCAACGGCAAAGCCAGTGCTCGACTGCCACGGGTAGGGGCCTAGATTTGTCCATAGAACGGTATTGTCTTGCGTGGTGCCGCCCACGGCTGGGTTCCACGGCGAGGGCTCCGTGCCGCCCGTCACTCCGTTGCCGTTGAATACCTCCACGTTGCCCGTGTACGGCACATTGATCGCAGACAGGCCGAAGCAGTTACCGAAGCCCGCCCAGCGATTCCCTTGGCCGTCTTGGTAGTAGCCGTCGAAGGTGTTGTTGGGCGTTAACGCGCTCCATCCCTGACTCTCATTTGTGCCCGATGGCGTCCACCCGCACATCGCCCCGGTCGAACCCGTGACGGGTCGCCCCGAGATGCCGAAGCTGGTTCCCTGCGCGATGTTGGTCGCGAATAATAGGCTCTGATATTGATTCGGGAAGACTCCGATGGCGAGCACGGTGCAGTTGTTTCCCGGCCCTACAACGAGGTTCGCGGATTGGTTATAAAAAACTGCGAATACTCCGGCTGTGCCCTGCCATGAATTCCCGTCGTTGTCGTTGTAGACGGCGGCGACGATTAGCTGGGTGGGGGTGATTATGAGATTGCAGTTCTGTACCCCCTGCATGGTGTGGCCCAAGTTCGTTGTGCCGCCCACCATCCCCGCCATCCACTGCACATTCGCCGTTCCGAACCCGGCGGGAATCGGCACAAGGCTCTGGTCGAACCCGGTGCCGAAGACCATCGCCATGTCGTCACCCAGCGCCGTTCTGTATAGCAGGGTGGTGTAGTTGCCCACTGTGGTAACAGAAACGGGCGCGCCCGCCGTCCACGCAACGGCTATCCAGTTGGTCGAAGCGTTGAATGCGAAGCCACCTGAAAAGCTCTGGAACGCGCTGTTGGTTACGCCGTTGCCCCCGGTGGACTGGTAGACGCCGCTGGTAACTACACTCGGGCTGATACCGTCGCCGGGGCTTGTCCACATCAGCAGCCGCGTCGTGTCGAATCCTGCGGGTAGCTGCACGGTCGCCCCGTTGATGCTGCTCTGGCCGCAGCCGATGGCGAGATTCCCCCCGCCGAAGAGCGGGATGATGGAGAAGTTAGGCAGTGCAGCTACGGGGTCATCGAGGATGAGCATCCCGGGCCGCGCGGCGTTGTAAACCGGGTAGCCAGTACCGGGGGCCCATGACGGATAGGGGTTAGGGCGCGGCTGCTGCGTCACGGTCGGCGCGTCGGGCGGGGCATCGACTCCCCATTTTGTAACGTTCCCGGTTGCATTATCCAACTGCATGTTGTCTACGCCATTGGTGAAGTAGAGCGTGTTGCCCACGCCGAGAAAGTAGGTGCTCCCGGCCCCCGGCGACTTGGTGAAGATCGCATTCTTGGTGAAGGGCCCGGTGCCGTCGAAGACGGTCGCTGCGGTATCCACCATCACCCGCACCGCTTCATCGGTGGTGGTGAAGGTATTCCACCCGTAGAAGCGATTGATGGGCGGGAAGATTTGCCCGTTGTAGATGGACAGCCCCGGCCTTCGTATCAGGGTGAGGCGCGTGCTGACTTCGCAGTTCACGCCCCCGGCGTAGCTGTCTTTCTTGCCCCCGTAGTAGCTCTCCATGAATTCGCTGGTTGACGCATCGCGCAGCGGGTTCGTGTTGGGCCACAAGCCCGTCGCCTGTCGGTTGACATGCAGCGGGGCGAAGTCGCTGGCGGGCAGCGCGGCTCCGGCGATTTGGAGATTCGACGGCATTAGCTCTGACTCCTCGCGCCGATGCCTTGCTGCGTGGTTGCCCGCGTGCGGTCAGTCTGACTCAGCAGTGACAGCCACTCGCCGATGAAGATGTTGCGCTGGGTTGCGGTGAGTCCGTCCTGCGCGCCCAGCAGATGCGCGGCGAATTTCTGCATGAAAATCTGCTGGCGAATATCCTTGGTAATCATCGACATCATCGCGAGGAATCCCCAGTCGGTGATATAGGCGAGGTTGTCGGGGATGGGGGCCCAGCTGGACGCGAGCGAGGTCATCAGCACCGGGGCCTTCTGATAGAACCCATCGAGCGTGTACGGCTGGTCAGGAAGGGTGTTGAGCCGGATTGAGATGCTGAGATCGTCCTGAAGCTCGACGGCGCAACTCTGCGGGCGTTGTATCGCGCTCTCGACGGAGAGGGTGGGAACGACAGGTATCTCCTTCGCCTTGCCCTTGGCGTCGATGAGCCACGCTTGTTCCAAGAATCCGAAGGTGGTGACGGGAATGGTGTAGTCCTGATCGCCGCCGCTTACAGGTGTGGGCCCCAGCGTCGCCCGGTTCCACGGCCATGTGAACGGCGGGCCCATGATGGTCTGCTTCAGCAGGTTCGCCGCATCGAGCGCGGGCTGGCCCGCAGAAATATCTCCCGGCTGGTTGCCGATGAAGGGCAGGGAAAACAGAAGACTCGACATGATGTTTCGCGTTGTCGGCATCTACCACCACCCTCCATTCCAGCGATACGGATACGGGCCCTGATCTTGAACGTAGGTGGGCGACATGAGCGGTTTGTCGGGGAAGAATCCGTGCTGCTCGGTTTCGCGGTCGCCCTGCTTCGCGGCTTCGGCCATCGCTTCCAGCCACACCCGGCGCATCGGTTCGTAGCGCGCGAGCACGGACGGGTTCGAGGAGTAGCGGTGCGAGTATGCGATGAAGCCGTCGATAAACCACTTCACGTAGTCGTCGGGGATGGGGTCTAGGTACTCCTGTAGATCGGTGAAGCGGGGCCTCGCCTTGCGCTGCGCGAAGAGACGGCAGAGCCACACGTTCCCGCCGCTGGGCGGGCGCGGGGTAAAGCGGAAGCCCTGCGCCTTGGGGTCGCACACAATCCACTCGGTCGTGCCGTCGATCACCGTCGCGCCCACGGGCCATGCCGGGGGCTGCGGCCCCGGCCCGGGCCATACCGGGGGCGGCGGCGGTACAAGCCCGGTGACACCATACTGGGAGAGAGTGAGGATGCCGCCCCAATTCGCCTGATACGAAGTTTGCTTGTTGTTGTTCGATGTGGTCTGACTGATGGGGTTGGTATAGAGCACACCCGGCCCGGGCCAGTCGTAAAGCTCTAGGAGATCGTTGTCGTACCACGCGAACAATCCGGGGAATCCGCCGATGGAGTTGTCCACCGCGAGATCGCGCACCGCAGTCATCGCCCATGACGGCGGCGGAACCTGCGTGTTGTTGATGTCGATGCGGACGCCGCTTTCGAGCCACCCGATCTGCGTGATGTTGGTCGATGGATAGTCTTGCTGTAAGGGGGTGAGAACGAACGGCGGGATTTTGTACTTGTTCCACTTCCACGGGAAGCGCTCGGCGATCATCTCTGACATCACATTGTTCGAGATCGCAATAGCGGGCTGCTCGGCGTAGCCGCCCGACTGCTTCAGGACGGGTGTTAGGTCGCCGATCACGGAGACTTCATCCACCACGTCCTGAATCTTCACGTTCGAGTTGCTGTTGGTCGGGTTCAACGTCGCCACGGCTCACCTACTTTTTTGCTTCTGTCTTCGGTGGGTCAGTCTTCGTTTTGTCGAGGATGGGCCGCTCGACGCTGGCGTGCGGATGCAGCACGGGCTTCTTCGCTTCATCCTCTTGGGCCTTCAGCCTCGCCGCGTTCTCTTCGGCAACCTCGGCGTCCATCGTTTGCTGCTGCTCGGGGGTTGGCGAGATGAGGGGAGGGAAGGCCCCCGGCACGCTCTCGTTGTAGTTACGCGAGCGCGTAGCTACAGCCTCTTCGCCGGAGCCCGCACCGCGCGGCGCGGGGTCTGCCTCTGCGGAGGTCGTCTGCTTGGACATCGCCCTCGCATCCTCGTTGTACTCGCGCTCGCGGAGCACAACGGCGCGCTCACCCGCCCCCGGCGCTGGGCTGCGGCTCGCTTCGGCAGTCGCGCCCTCTTCCTTCATGTTTTTGTTGTAAGCTGCGGTTCCTGCGGTTCCGGCAGCTTCCTGCATTTTGTCGGTCATGTCGGGCTTCACTTTCTGCTCCCGGGCGCGCGCATGGCGTCGCGTCTGCGGGGCGGGTTTAGTTGGGCGCTTCATCGGTTTAGGCGGCTTCGTTCTGCTCGATCACGAACAGCTGCGTGCCACTCATCTCGTTATCGGTCGGAAAGTTCAGCGCGACCATGTACTCGTCATAGAGCCGCTTGTACTCGGCCTTTTGCTCGGGGGTCGCACCGCGACGGTTCCACTCTGGCGGCGGCGGCTCCCAAACTTTTGAACAGCGCTGGCAGATGACGATGATGGGGCCGTGACAAAGCTGGTGCTTCTGCACGGCGTAGTTGTGGTCGTTGCCCCGTGAGAGCATCGCCACGCCCTTGCCGCCCTTCTTGTGCCAGCAGTTGTCTTGGATGGCCTTCTGTCGAGCGTTGGCGAGCCGCAGATCGCGGTCGCGGCCCTCGACGCGGCGCTTGATGCCTTCGCGCCGCTGGCGCATTTGGTGTACCCGTTCCTTCGTCTCTTCCAGTTGCAGCGCTTCAAGCTCCGCTGCGGGGCTCATACCGTTTCCGTTCTGTCCTGCCATAGCAACCTCCTTCGGGTTGGGCGGAAAATAGCGGCAGGGGAGTGCAGTTACTCCCCTGTGTCGCGTTGGTTGTCTCTAGGTGAGGGCGGTGGATGCGTCGGTGTAGCGGAGGCGCGTAACCGGGTCAGGTGGCAGCGTCGAGGTATACATGGTGTTGTAGCTCGCGAATCCGCCGATCATGCGGGACGGGTCGTACCCGCTGGGCTCGGTGAGTCGCTTCACCCACACCTGCAAGTTGCGCCAGTCGCCGTCACCGATCTGCGTGTTCTCCTTCGCGCCAAACGAGATGCCGATCACAGCATCTTTGCCGATGACGTAGGTGCGCAGCTTGACGGGTGTACCTGCGGTTTGCTTGACGAGGGTGGACTGATGGAACGCAGCGCCGCCCCAGTCGATCACGATCACGTTGTCGCCATCCGGGGCCGGAAGCTCGCGTAGCTTTTCCTGCCCTTCAGCAGTGCGCTTCAGAACGTCAGTGATGCCGTTCGGCTGCGTGCTGATGAGAATGTCGCCCACGATGAGCGGGTGGATGACTCCGGTGAAACGGGCGTTGTCATAGGGCAGGGCATTGACCGATGTGAGCGACTGCACCATCGAAGTAATGTCCTGCGCGATGAGCCCGGTGGGGTCGATGGGAACATGAACCGTCAACGGGTCTACAACTCCGGCTCCGTCTGCGGTGTTCTGGATGATAAGGTTGATTACCTGCGCCATGCGATAGGCCATCTGCACGCCCAGCGCTTCGAGGGCGGGGTCGATGGCGGTCTGCAAAGCGTAGGTCGAGATGTTCGCGTAGTCCGCAAAATTTCCGATGGTCGAAGTGTTCTGCACCACCGAAACAGTCAAGCCCGTTTGAATCGTACCTTCAGGCGCTTGGGTGGTCGGAGGAGCGGGCAAGTTCTGATACATGAAGAGCGCTAATTTGTTGCCCGCGTTCTCATCGAGCGTGCGCCGCGACGTGCATCTCACCCACGGAGTTTCTGCTTTTAAGTTCTCGACAAACACTTTGTCGAAAGACGTAACTACAGACTGCGGAAGGTTGGTTGTGAGGTTCGATGCTGGCGAGACGCCAACACCGAACGCGCCCTGCACGCGGTAGCGTGCAACGTCTCCCGTCCACAACATGATCTGCCCACCGAGTCCGGCGACAAACTGAAGGAACGGAATAATAAACTTTGCTGCGAGCCTTGCTCCTGATGTGGTCTGCATGACTATCCCCCTCGTCGGGTGAGGTCACGCGCTATAAGCTATCGACGGCCTTGCGGAAGCCCGGTTCATTGGCTAATCGGTGGTTGTATTCCGCCCTCGGCATCGCTTCAAGATCGGCGCGTGTCAGTTTCTTCACGGGCCTCGGTGCAGGGGGCAGGGCGGACGCATCGGTTCTACGAATCCCCGTCGCTACACTGATGTTCCGTGGTCGTGTCGTAGGAGAGGGCGGGGGTTGTGCCTCGCGTTGCTGTCCGTTGGGTGGTGCGGTGTCGTAGTTGGCGTCTTCGCCTTCAGGCCAGTGAATCATCTCGCCCTGATCGTCGAGGGCTTGGAACACTAGGGCCAGATTGTTTCGCGTCACATCGTAGTTGTTGGCTTTGAGTGTCGCGAAGAGTTTGTCGCGGTTCTGTCCTACCGGGTAGTAGTCGGGGCATTCATCCATGAACGCCCGGGCCTCGGCCAGATAGTAAGCGTCGCGTTGTGCGTCGGTCATGGTAGCTAGGCTTTGCGTAGCTGCACGGGGAGGCACGCCACCGTTGGCTGCGGTCACGATCTCCGTTACGGCTTCGACTACGGTTTCCGGGTCGCCAAGATTCGCGGTTAGGCGAAGCCTGTCGGCGGGGGTTATTTGGGTGTCTTTCGGTGTGAGTTGTTGGGGAACCCTCGCTTGGTCGGGCCGTCGAAGGCGGCTGATCTCGCGATTGGCATTGGCTTGTGATTCGAGAACCTTGTCAGCCACTTCCTTCACACTCTTGCCTTTGAAGGTCGATATGCGATGGCCTTTGTCGTTCTCGATGACTGCGATGATGTCGCCGTTTTCGTCCGGCTCTCCGTCGTTCAACCATTTGGGTTGCATTGTCCTACTCCTTCAGTTTTCGAGTGCAGCTACGCCGCGCGTCGGATTCAGGATGTTCTCGCGTTCCAGTTCGTCGGCGGTCGGCTCCGGCACTAGAGGTTCTTTGGTGATGCTGTTGAGGTAGAGGGAGATTTCAGAGTCCAGTTTTTGTTGCAGGTGCGTGAAGACCTTCCACGCTGCTTTTGCCATCTTGTGATTTGCGAGCACTTCCAACTCCTGCTCGGCATCAGTGTTGATAAGGTCGGTTTCGATCTCGATGCAGCACATCTCCATCACGTCGAGCACGTCCTGCCACTCGGGGCTGTTGCGCACCGCCATGATGTTGCGGCGCTGCAACGGAGTCAGTTGTGCAGTTACGCCGAAACGTCGCTGGGTGCGGATGGCCTCTGTCATGGCTGCACCTTCAATCCCCCATACCACTCAAAATTTGCTCCGTCCTCGAAGGTCAGACGGTAATAAACATCCCCGCTCAGATCGCGCTTCTCGACGCTGGCGAGTTTCTTCCCCACTTGGGCTTGAAGCATCTCTAGCCACTCGTCTCGCGTGTCAGCCATGCGCGGCCTCCTGATGCGTCAACATCTCGGCCTTGGACGGCGAGGGCGGCTCGCTCACGATGCGGTCGGTACGCATGATCTGAAGCGGCGGAATCTTGCGGCCCGTGTTGTCGAAGATGTCCCACGAATCCACGATCAACTTGCGTGCGCGGAGCGAATTTTTTGCAGAGCGGTAGATGGCCCCGGTCATCGAGTAGGAGAGCGCCAGCGGGCCGTCATCGGTCGCGTTGCCGAAGCCCTTCGCGCGCAGCATCGCCATCAGTTCATAGCTTTGCTTGGGGCCATCGGCGAGTGCAGACAGGATGGCCTCGTCGATCTCGGCTTGGTGCTTGTGGTAGGTAGACTCGTCCAACATGGCGTACTCGACTAGTGGCATGGCGGGCCTCCACAGTGTCGGGGAATTTGGTTGCAGTCTGATGAATCGGTCAGCCTGTGACCGTGAATGATGATGACTCCACAGCCGCTCGCATCGACGTAGGGATGGCATTTGCAGCCCTGCCCGAAGGTGTGCTGGGGGCTCATGTACCCGCTCGCGGTGCAGGGCGCTACGTCAACCCTGTGGCGCGTCTTCTGGAAGACTCCCCACCTGACGTTCGCGTGGCGCGGGTGTGCCATCATCCACCCCCTGTCGGCGCGAAGAATGGTGTGGCTTGCATGGTGCGTTCGTCGGCGGTGCGCTCGGCGAAGGCGGCGGCGCGTTCGAGCGGCGACTGCACCAGCGTCTTATGCGTGTTGTCGATGCTGGTAGCGGCGATGCGTCCGGCGATCTTCTTGTCCTCTAGCTGCATGTCGTTTTGGTGCTTTTGATCTAGCAGCGCGGAGTCAGCCTGTGCCTTGACGGTGGCGGGATTCTGCGCGGCCATCGTCTGCATCTCCTGCGGGGTCATCTGCACGATGAGGTCGGCGCGATTCTTCCACTCGCTCATGTCGAGCACCATCTGGCAAAGCTCCATCGCATCCACCTTCCACCCGGTCTGCGATAGCTGCTGTACGAGGGCTTGGTTGCCGAAGACTTCGAGCAGGAAGGGGAGGGCCTGTGCCATGCGGTTACGGGCCGCGAGATTCGTGCCCGCCAGCGTCTCGAACGTGACATCGCTCTCCATGAAGTCGGCGAAGTCGAGGGCGAGATCGGCGGTGCGCTTGCCCAAGATCGCGCGAATCTCGGCGATGGGCATCCGCGACTTCACCATCTGCCACAGGAACTTCAGGAAGGGCAGGAAGACGCCATCGACGAAGCGCTCGACAGGTGACTGCAAGCGCCCTGCGGACGCGGCAGCGATCATCCCGGCCCCCGTGCCCGATTTGCCAATACTCGAACCCCGGGCCGGAAGCGTGCCTTGCACGCTCGCCTGATCTGCACCTGTCGAGCTATCCCCCGTCGCAATGGCGGCTTGAATCGCGCGCCATGCATCGGGCGGCACCTGCGGCTGAGGTACTAGCGCAATGGACTTGGTGGCGTCTTCACCGTCCACCATGCGGATGCCGCCCAGCCTCCGGCGCAAGTCCTGCGTCGGAACGTTCGCGCCCCGGGCGACAGCGTACTCCGGCTGCACCGCGAAGGCCAAAATATCGAGAATAGCGTTGACTAAGCCCTGAGACACCCTTTGGTCGCTTCCCGCTATGCGGCCAACTCCAAGGCCATAGCCCGCGTCGTTGATGTTCCAGTAGTTCGCCGCGAAGAAGGGCTTACCCGGCAGCTTGTGATCGCCGTTGCGGATGACGCACTTCTCTTGCAGCACCACCCGGCAGACTGTCTCACTCCACCATTCGAGTAGCTGCATCGGCTTCAGGAGCGGGTCTTCGTCGAAACGATTATCGTCGGGGTCGGCGGCATGGTGGACGCTGGTATTGGCACTCAGGGCCTCGGCGACGGCGTTCTCCGCTTTGGTCTGCTCGCCTTCATCCATGAAGATTGCGCGCAACACTTCCTGACTGGGGATGTCATAGTCCGGGTTCTCACGCAGCTTTTCGAGGTCGTAGTAGTTGACATAGCTCTCGTGGATTATCCATCTCGCTTTTTTGATCTGATTCGGCGAACGCCACTTGGGGTCTACGAAAACCTCGCCCAAGTTACATTTTTCGAAGATGGGGCGGTTGCGCGTAACTTCAACGTCGATGACTTCAAACTCATCCGAGTCTTCGGTGTAGACGGTCATGGGCGGGCCCAGCGGCATGTCCACCTGCGCCGGAGCGGTCTTGCGAACGTAGTGCTCCTCGATGGTCGTCTCCGTCTCCCAGCCTGTCTTGAAGATCACGGTGCCGCTGTTGACCATCGCCTCGATGCCGAAGCTGGCTTCCTGCTTGAAGCAGATTTCGTCGAGCAGTTCGCTTACCAAGTTCGTCCACGCCCGGGCGCTGTCCTGCGACGTGGTGGGCCGGGGCCGGATGAGGAAGGGAGTGGGGTCAGAAAAAATCGCTCCTGAGATGGCAGGAGCGAGTGAGTTTACTTGGCGGGCGACATCGAATCGCGAGACGTTTGAGCGGGTGACTGTCGAGCCCTCGAAAGTTGACATCGTTCTCGGGCTCTGGTACAGGATGTCGCTCTCGTTCCACTGCAACGGCCAGCGGCGGTCATTCAGCCACGACACCGCAGATCGGTAGTCCGACATGACGATGGAGAGCACCGCCGCATCGGTGTACTTGGGGGGGATTTCTGGCTTTTCGTAGGTGGTTATGTCGGCGTCTTTGACGGGGGCCCAAGGTGCCGATGTCTCACGTAATGTTGCAGTAGCGCCCATTGACCACCCTCATGCTGACAACTTTGGGAGATACAACGGGTTCGGGCCCCGGGCCACTTCCGCAACTTACATGCTTCCCGGCCTTTAGGTACTGACTCGGGGATTCGCTGATTCGGGATTAGTACCACCGTTTATGTCGGGAGTACAACCTTTCGCTCACGCTTCGCCTAGCAATTTTGCTAGAGGTCGTTTGTTACCTCCAAAGAGAACGGCCCCTTTTCGGGGGCCGCTCTTGGCTACCAGTGCGTGATGAGATACACTAGAAGCGCTGTCAGCGCAGCGAGTGTGGTACGGTCAACTTTGATTGTGATTTCAACCATTGTTGGCACCTGCTTTCCGAGTCGGCCCGGTGTTTCCGCACCGGGCCTTCTCTTTGATAGTCGCCGGAGCGACATCGGGGAGGGCTGGTGTAGTTACCCCGGCAACCTGAATAAGCCACTGGCTGCGCTATTTCTATTCTACATGAAGGTACGGCCCCCTTTTTCGGGGGCCGTTGCCTCATTCGTCAGGGAAGGGTGGGAGGGAATAGTCGGCTGCGGTCTTTTCAAAGGGAAGTATCCGCTGCCTTCGCCACTCCCAGCGTAATTCTACACTCTGTCCGGGGGAAAGATGGCCGGGGCGACTTCGCTGAGTTTTTTGATTCCCGAACGCAACCCTCGTTTGAGTGTCTTCTTCCGCGCGTAGCTGCCGTGCGACATGGCGATGTGGTGCAGAGCCAGACAGAGCAGATCGCGATCTCCGGTTCCCGCCTCGCATTCCTCGAACATATCGACGAAGGCATTCATCGCCGCAGTGTCCTCTTCGCGCCGCTTGCGCGCCGCCAGCGCTTCGTTTCTCCATCCGTCTGCGGGTGGTGCTTTCAGCCGGGTCTTCGACACACTAGGCAACGTGATTCCTCCGGGCTCCCACACATGTAATGCTGGGTGAGCGTATGGCCGCATTCGCACTCGGCGCTTCCCGGCGTCTTGGGCGTGAATCGCATACACCCCGATTCTTTTGGTACGGCATCGATCATCACTCTATTCATCATTCCAACCCCGGCATCATCACTTCAAGGCCCTGCGCATTGATGCGCTGATCTTCGATGCGCGGTTCGTCGAACATGATCTCCTCCGGCTCCGGCTCGCTTGGCGCATACTGGCCGCGATTGTAGATGATGTTGAACTTGTCTCTCTCACGCATCATCTCCCACGCGAGGTCTTCGTCTTCTAGCTCCGTAGCTGCAATGCTGAGGGGCAGGTTGTCGGCGACGCGCGAGATCACATCCGGCAACCCGCTCTCCTTCGTCATCCCGTACTGCACGAAGCCCTCGATGAGCGGCTTGGTTTTGAGCGCGTTCGAGAAGTACAGCCGCGAGGTCGCGAGCAGCGGTTCGAGGTTGCGGATGCGCGTGTCGCGCTCGGCGGCGTCGCTCTCAAACTCTGTCCACGTAATCGAGATGTCCCACCCGGTCGTCAGGCTGTGGTTGTTGATCGCGGGCTGAATCATGCGCGCCCCGGGCGACTCCTCGATGTTGACGTGATGCGCTCCGTTGCGGCGGGCGACATCGTGAATCAGCTTCGCCAGCACGGACGGCTTGTAGTGACCGTGAATCGTCTCGGTGATATACATCCGGTTCTGGCGCATGATGCCCACCGCGCCGGAGGTCGCGTGCCAGTCGAGCGAGCGGCAGGGAAGCCGGAAGTGAATGTAGCGCTGGCCCTCCATCGGCATCACGTCTTCGTCGATGATCGCGGCGAGCATCTGCGCTTCAGTGAAGACAAGCTCGGCAGCGCCATAGCTGTCGAGCATGTACTGCGACATGAAGAATTCATAGTCGGTGTCATACTCCTCGCGCAGAAAATCGTAGTTGAGGATGGAGGGGAAGAGCAGTTCAACTTCGTTCTCGGCGGGGAAGCCGTTGGGGTCTAGGCGCTCGCCGGAGAGCAGCTTCATCGCGGGTTTGAACACGCGTTCGTAGGTGCCCGGGCGCGCGGTCAGAACTTGGTCGGAGAAGACATCGCCCAGTCCATAGGGTGTGCCGATGAAGAGTTCGATTCCGGTGGGCTTCAGAATCTTGCGCGTGAGTTTGTAGGCTTTGGCGACGCGGGTGCGGCCCTCGAAGGTACGCGAGTTGCGGTTGTTGTGGATGTCATCGTAGATGAGTAGGTCGGGGTGGTATCCGGTCGTGGAGGATTCGATGGAGTTGGCCCATATCAGCGGCTCGACGATCTTGGGCTCATGCTGGCGAAGTGGACAGGTAAACTCGCCCGGGTTCTTGGCCGGGTTCTTGCTGCAACACAGTTCGGGGAAGAGGGCTTGGAAGAGGGTGGCGGGGCGGTGCAGCGGCTTGATGAAGAAGCTCGCGATCTGCTCGACAAAATCGAAGGCGAGTTCCTTGCCGCCCGACATGATGAGGATGGCGATGGTCATGTAGAAGCGCAGAATCGTTTGCACGATGTAGCACATGTCTAAGGTGCTCTTATAGGTGTTGCGCGGGTAGAGCAGCGTGCGGCGGCGCTTGACCCCAAGGTGCAATTCTTCCACGGTGCGGTCGGGCTCGATGTGGGGGAAGAAGTGCAGCGCTTCATGGTGAACGTCCTCGGTGATGAGGCAGTAGCCCAGCACGTAGGCGAGCGCGAGCAGGTTGGTGGTGCAGCAGCGCCGCCCGTCCTCGCGTACCTTCTCATCGTCGATCACAAGCTGGGTCAGCTGGGCGCGCCATGCGCGGTTGTCGCCGCGCTCTTGGTTCGGGTCGCGCAGCTTGCGCCAGTTGAAGTGCGGCTCGCTCATGCGGGGCCGCTGTTGGGCTCCGGGGCTTGCGCTTCTTCGCCCATGTGCTCTTTCACATGCGCCAGCATCGCGGCTTCGTTGGCGAGCGGATATTCAGCGGTGGCGCTCTGCCCATCCTGCGGCGGCTGGCCGTTCTCATCGGCGAGATCGTGCTTCGCGATGTAACCGCCCTTGGTGCCCCGGCGAAGGTGGAAGTCATGGGTATGGAGTTTGGAGCCTTTGGAGGCGAGAACTTTGGATGCTGCCTGTTCTGCGTCGGTGTGCATCAGATGACCACCTTTCCCGTCCATAGCGTGTAGACAACAAAGATGAAGGTGACGGCGTACACCGTTACCTCCGCAAAGAACTTGATTCGCTCGCTGAGAGTGAGTTCGATAAGCGGGATGAGGATGAAGTTGACTAGCAGGATGACGATGATGAGCAGCATGGACGCCTCCGGGGTGGCCCCCGGACGCGCCTACTTGCGCTGCCGGATAGCCTGACGATTGAAGACGTGGTAGAACCCGTCTTCAAACTCGACACTGATAATTTTCCCGTTGTTGGCGATGACCCTGCACGCCTGTCCCTTGCGGCCTAGCTTGTCCCAATAGAGGAAGTGGTCGAAGGGAGTTGTTGTTTCGGGTTTGACTTTACTGGGTTCTGGTTTGCTTGGCAAGCATCTCTCCGTTCCTTCGGAGTTCACGGAAGAAGCACCAAGCGCACATAATCATAGGCCCGGGGATGGCATTCCGCTCGTCGATCATACGCTGGGTGGTAGGACTGAGCCATACAATGAGCCCGCACGGACAGCGGGCTTGTTTCGCGCCCTCCATGCCGAAGTGTTCGGGCGCTGCGATCACTATGAACGGCTGGTCGTCGGGGATGTCGGTCAGGGGCCCGATAGCCCCCGACTCGGCAAGCTCGCGCAGCTTGGCGTGGTGGGCCGGGTTGTCTCGCAGCGCGGCCCTCAGTACGGCGATCTCAGTTGGCATTTTTATGCTCCTCCGCATACTCGTTGATCGTCATCATCCGCCCAAAAAAACTCTCTAGCTCGGCCTTGGTCAACAGACGATTACGGTACTTCTCTTCCGGCACTTTCTCGGGCGGGATACGATGCCCTGCAACCTCGACGTGACCGCTCGGGGTGATCTTGCGCAGATGGGCCTCGTGGACGGCCCATGTGAACCCATAGCCCAGCACGACAGCGCCGCCCTGCCAAGCGCCATCTTCCTTGCTGGCATAGCTGAGATACCACCATGAAGGCTCCGGGTTGGCGAGCCGTTCCTCCTCCATGAATTTGCACGCGGTCATGTCGATCAGAAGCCCAATGTTCGGGTTGAATTCAACGGCCACTTGATCTTCCTCCGGCTGGCGGCGAACCCACTCGGGCCCGCCCACCCAGTCTTCATTCAGTTCACAGGGTTCGCTCTCGCGCTTATCCGGCGACTTCGGCATCCTGCTCCTCCGGCTTCACCTTCGGCTTGCGCACGCGCGGCTGGGGTGGGTTGGCTCTAAGATACTCCCGCTCGGCGAGTTCTTCTGGCGACAGTTCGGAATCGGGCGGTGGATTTTTCATCTCGGCGTTCCGCCAGCGCCGGAAGCGCGAGCGCTCTGCCGGGGTGCTCGGCTTCAGACAGTATTTGCAGCGCTTCTTTCCCATCCTTTGCTTCCGCCACACGTCGCGCCTGTCGCGGCACGCATCGGAGCAGGTGAGGGTGATGTTGGGCCGGGGGTGATCGGCTGGGATGGGCTCGCCGCACATGGTACAGCGGGGGATGATGATCTCTTCTTCTGTCACTCTCTCTCCAATCGGGTAACTACAAATTCGGTGCGGGGGTTGTGGCGCTCGTCCTTGACGACGATGGCCTTGGATTCGTACACGTAGGCATCCGAATGGATGACACCACAGGCTTCGAGGGCGTCCTGTGCCGCCTTCAGGAAGTTGTCGGCGTCGCCGCGCTGCCTCGGGCCCAAGTAGACCGTCACACGAACCTCGTATCGTACCTTCAGCCGTTCTTTGTCGGTTGCCGGGGCGACGGTGCGGCCTTGGGCGAAGAGTCCCACGGCGAAGCGAAATGCTTCCGCCGCCTTGGTCAGCTTCCGGCCCTTTACTGCCTGTCCGTTCTTGGCCCTGTAGTACACGATGCGGTACATGTGATTCACGGATGGGGGTACAAGCGGCACCGTGAAAGCGACTGTTTTCTCGATGAGTGTAAAAGTCCTTGCCATACCTTCAATCGTAGCTGCATAATCGCTACATGGCAAACAAAAAGCTGAAAACCGCAAAGTATGTGCCCGGGGCCGGGAACCGCTCTCGCAAGCGAACCGGAATCGTCGTTCAAAGCATCCGCATGTTGGCATCCGACAACAAGCTGGTGCGCGCCGCAGCGAAGAATGCAGGGGAGTCGATCAATGCATGGGTCAACGCCGTCCTGATTCGCGAAGTGAACAAGGCACTCAAACGTAAACGCATGACAACCGAAGAGCGTATGAGAGAGGCAACCCGTGGCTAGAACCGCAGCACCGAAGAGTGAGATCAAACCCACCATCACCACCAACGGCGTAATCGCCCCTCAATCTCCCGACCCCGTGCGGGAGTTGTTTTACATGCTGGGCGTCATGCGCGGCGCTAACGTGGATGGGGCTATCCGCGTCGCGGAGTTGGCTAATCTGCTCATCCCCACCACCAACAACACCAACCCCGGAGGCGAATAATTGGACGCCGAGATGAAAGAGCATTTGGAGAAGATGGAAGCCCGCATCGTCGAGCACATCCATGACACAGAAACCCGGCTCCTGCGCGCCTTCCGTAACTGGGCAGTGCGCATCGAAGCCTCCGTCAAAGTCAGCCGCGCAAACTATGAGGGCCTTGATGCCCGCATGGGCGTAGCTGAGGAGCGGCTAAACGAGATGGACGCAGGAGGGCAGCAGTGACAACGAAGAAGGTCGATGAAACCGCATCGAACATCGCGCTCGCGATGACTCAACGCTTCAACCAGAATCGCGGCGTCCACAAGAAGGCCGTCGAGGGTCTGACTGAGGAGCAGACCGTTGATTTTGACCAACGGCTGCTCGGCGCTCTGATGACCCTCACCAACCCGATAGAGTTCAAGGAGACTATCGACAGGCTGAAGAAGGATATGAGCAATGGCATCCGGTAAGAGCGTCAGGGGATGGCCTCTGATGAAGCGTAAATGCACCACCTGCCCCTTCGGGCCGAACGGCGACCCCTTCATTCGTGATGGGGTCGTCTCACGTTTATTCAAGGGCTCGCAGCGCTGCCACCACCCGGTTCTAGCGGGGAAGAAGGAGACGCACCTGTGCCGGGGCGCTCGCGATCTGCAACTCACCATCCTCACGGGCTTCGGGCTCCTCGACGAACCCACTGACGCGGCGTTTGAAAAGCGCTCGCGAGAACTAGGGGCGATAAAATGAAGGTTGAATTGCCGTCTGACTACTGGGAGAAGTTCAAAGCAACACTGCCCAGCGCATTCAGCGAAATTACTTTGATGACGTTACGCTATGCCTTCTTCGCCGGATGCGCGGCTGTCAACGCGTCCATGCAAGCCCTGACGGATATTGATGACGAAGACGAGGGTGGGGCTGCTATGGGCGAAGTGATTTCAGACCTAACCAAAAACTTTGAAGCAGCGAAAAGCTGGCTGGGAGAGCAGCACAAAGAGAGAGTGGACTGATTATGATGCAGGGAGTTCGCACGCATGAAGATTATTGGGCTGAGATAATTTCGGGTTGGCCCACCGACATACCCCCGGATAAATTGGAGTTCATGCGCAACCTCTTCTACGCCGGGTTCGCCCTGTCGAGTTCGTTTATGGGCGAGTTGAAACGGAGTTCGATCACGCGCGAGGAGAAGGTCGCGCTTCACCACTTCTGCATGACCGAATGTATTCGACTCTCCGGTATTACGGGAGAGCAAACCTTAGTGCAGGAGAGGGGCGACGTAACTACATGGGAGCCATGACGGAGCGCGCTAATCACCCTTTGGGGCTGTCGTTGTCAGACCAAGAGAGCATCGACAACTTTGAAAATTTTTGGGGCCGCGAGGTCTTAGACAACCCGCTCATTGGGTTCAATCATTACTGGAATACTTCGATAGGTTCGCCCTTCAAAGACCCCGGCATGATCGACCTGTGGGTTCGTAAGGACGGGAATCGCATCTTCACAATTCGCAACGGTCACGCCATCCACCCACACACTGACGATCTGGTGTTGCAGGGTTATCCCTATGGCCTCTGGCCGCGCCGTCTTCAGGCTATTATGAACGCTCAACTCATTCGCAACCGGGGCGTCCGCGACATCTACGTTGGCCCTGCGTTCACACCATATTTGCGGTCGCGGCTGGGTGGTATCGACATGACGGGCGGCAAGACTGGGAACATCGCACGCGCCAAAGAACAGATGCTTCGGCTGGCGTCCTCAACCTATCGCTTCTACATCCGGGGAGAACAGGCCGGGGCGATGTATAACCCGGCCCCGATGATCGAGCGGTGCGGCGTTTACTTCGGTGAGGACGCGGAGAATTGGCCGCTCATGCTGACCATCTCCAAGCCCTACGCGGAGAGCATCTGCACCGAGGGCAACGCGGTTCCGGTGGACATCGCCGCTCTCATGCGAATCAAGGGGCCGATGGAGCATGACGTTTACTCGTGGTCTGTCCGGCGCGTCTTTGGTGTCAAGCCGGGGAAGCCCGTTCCCCTGACATGGCAGAATATGTTCGAGCAGTTCGGTAAAACTACCTACCTCTCTCCGACTGCGATGAAGGACTTTCAGAAGGATTTCAGGGCGTGCGTGCTGCATCTCCGCAAAGAGGTCTATCCCGATCTGAACTTTGAGGAGCGCTTGGGGAAGTGGTGGCTCTCGGCGTCGAAGCTGGCGGTGCCGCAGAAAAAATACTGGCGCGGGTTCACGGAGGAGCGTCAACTTAGCCTCCTGCCACCCGAACCCGACGAGCCGGAGGAGACTACTGAGCTACCGCTTTGCTCTCGCTGCGGCGGGTCTGGTTTCGACCGAAAAATTGGGAACCGATGCACCTGTGGAGCACCGATGCGGTGAGCCACGCATAATACCCGTGGATTCACAACCTAAATAGTTGAAAATAAACGGAAATGTCACGCATAATACCCCTCCAAGTCGGTTTTCCACAGAAAAGTGTGGAAAGCCGACTTTTTCCACGCATAATACCCCTCCGATGGTTGTCAACAACTTACGGATTGGTCACGCATAATACCCCTCCAAGTCACGCATAATACCCCTCCGGCCTTTAATGTATTTCCGGTAGTTGCCGTTAGAAAAGAAACTATCCGGTAGTCGATGAAGCCCCCGCGATGTGGAAAATGCACAACAGCAAGTGCAAAAGCGCCCCTCCACGGCGTTTTCGGCCCTCCGGGGTGGGCTACCCCTAACCAAACCCGTAGAATGAGCACCTACCCCGGTTTCCGGGGCATTACGAGCCGGAGGGAGAGCATGAAAGATCGCATCGGGAACAAGTTGGCGGCTGGCGACAAGGTGATGGTGGAACTACCCACGTCGAGCATCATCGGCTTTGTGGCGAGCTTGCAGGAGGCGGGACTGGTAGCCATCCGGGGGAAGTCGGGGGCCGAGACGAAGCCGGGACACGTCATGGTGTCGTGTGTGTTCCCCCTCCCGGTAGACCCGCAGTACGATGCCGTCGCGCAACTGGTCAAGGTCTACGACGCAGCGAAGGCTCAGGGGCCATCTTTGGTCACGCCGGGTACATCGGAGCCACCCAAGCCTAACTGACGCCACCTAGAGGCGCGGAATGGCATACCCGTATATTAGTGAGAAGCAATAGAGAGCGCCTAAAAGCATGGGTGGGGCCGTGCTGGGTAAGAGCGTAATAATGCAATAACAAAAAACA
>Ga0210392_10000606_pt1 | contig 21160 bp, 22 predicted proteins | sample IncBWC30OmetaG_FD_161057 | JGI IMG/M metagenome (GOLD analysis project Ga0210392, IMG submission 161057) | Forest soil microbial communities from Barre Woods Harvard Forest LTER site, Petersham, Massachusetts, United States - Inc-BW-C-30-O ...
ACCCATAGCCCGCGTTTGGTTTACCAAGCCTACCCCTTGGTCTATATCCTTTGCGGTCTCTGCCTGGCCAAACTTTCTGAATATCCGCCCCTTGCTCGCCGGCCCCGCCTCGGGATACTGGCGGCAGTCTCGGTGGTCGTGCTGCATTTTGCCTGGGTGAATGCAGACGTCTTTGGCCATCCCGCGATTTATTACTACTGGTTCTATCGGTCGGGAGGTTACGCCTAGGCGGGCAACTTTCACCCGCATGCTTCGAAAGCGCCGTCGGCGCGCTTGGCCACGCAGTGCTTGAGCTCGAGCATCATCAAGGTCGCGGAGAGTTGCGCCGCCGATAATCCCGTCTGCGCCGCCAGTGCGTCGGGAGCGAGGATCGCCCCGCCCCGGAAGCATTCGTAAACGCGCGCCTCGTCTTCCGTTAAATTCGCCGGCCGGCCCGCGGCAACATCGGACGGCTTTTCGCTGATCGCGGCCGGACGCAGGCCATCGAGATAGTTCAGGTCCTGTAAAATATCCTCGACGCCCGTCACCAGCACCGCGCCGTCGCGGATCAGCTGGTGGCAACCGCGGCTGGTCGGCTGGTCGATGCGCCCCGGCACGACGAAAACCGTGCGCCCCTGCTCGCCGGCGAAGCGTGCCGTGATCATCGAACCGCCCGCGACATCGCTCTCGACCACCACGACGCCCGCGCAGATCCCGGAGATGATGCGGTTGCGCATGGCGAAGGACTGCTTGTCCGCGCGCCGGCCAAAGGGAAACTCCGACAAAACCGCGCCGCTCTCCGTAATTTTTCGGAACAGCTCCAGGTTCTCCGGGGGATAAATGATGTCGATGCCGTTGCCCAGGATCGCGGCGGTTTTTCCGCCGACAGACAACGCGCCCTCGTGCGCAGCGGTGTCGATCCCGCGCGCCAGCCCGCTCACCACGCAGAAACCCAGCTTCGCCAGCTCCGCGCCCAGCTTCTTTGCCACGCTTTGCCCGTAAAGCGTCGTCTGCCGGGAGCCTACGATCGCCAGGCAGGGATGCTCGAACGCGTAACTGCCTTTTCGGTACAGGCCGATGGGCGGATCGTTGATTTCCTTCAGGAGCGTCGGATAACCCGCATCGCGCGTCGTGATAAATTCCCCGCCGGTCTTCGCAATTTTCTCCTCCTCCTTCGCCAGGTCGAAATGATCACGCCAGCCCGTCAGGGTCGCGGCGATGACCGGCCCCACCCCTTTCACCGATCCCAGCCGCCGCGATCCCGTCGAAAAAATCGCCCGCGGATCGCCGCCCAATTCCGCCAGCAGCCGGTTCGTCGTGATCGGCCCGATATTGGGCAGCGCATTCAAAATCAAAAATGCCTGCCGCTCGGTCAGCTCTTCGTTCATGCGGGGATGTTTTAATTTGAAAAAACAGAAATGATTTCAAGATGTGGGCGGGGTGCCCTCACCCCGCAATGCCACCAGCAGAAAGCCGAGCAGTTGCGTTGTCTGCACCGCCACCTGGCCATGCTCGCGCGCAAGCGCGTCCGCCGCCAGACCATGCCACGCCACGCCGCGCGCCGCCGCGAGCAACGGTTCCGCCGGCGTCTGCGCCAGCAATCCGCCGGTCAGTCCGGCCAGCAGGTCGCCACTGCCGCCGCGCGCCAGCACCGGCCCGCCAAAAAAACTGTGATAAACCACGCCTTCCGCGTCGCAGATGCGCGTGGTCGGACCCTTGAGCGCGACGACCATGCCGGTTTTTTTGCAAAATGTACGCAGCTCCGCGCCGTGATTGATGCGTGCAAACTCGCCTTCATGCGGCGTGAGCACCACGCGTTTTCCCGACGTCGCGGCCAGCACCGAAGGCTGCAGCGCGTCCGCATCGAGCAGCAGCGGCATCCGGGCCAGCCGGACAATTTCCTCCACTAGAGAGCGCGTCTCCGCCTCCGTGCCCAAGCCCGGGCCGAGCACAAAAGCCGTGGCGCGCGGCAACCGTGCGCGCACCAGCGCCAGCCCCTTGTGCGCCAGGCCGCCGGCTGGCGTCTCCGGCAGGCCCACCCACATCGCCTCGGGCGCGCGGGCGGCAAAGGCGGCCGCCAGCGATTCCGGCACGAACGCCGTCACCAGCCCTGCGCCGCTGCGCAGCGCGGCCAGCACCGTCATCAGCACCGCGCCGGGATAACTTCGCGAACCGCCGAGCACCAAAAGATGCCCGAACGTGCGCTTGTCCACGTTCGCGGGCCGCAAGATCGTCAACGGCCGCAAAGTTTGCGGCATCAGCACGCGGTCGCGCACCGCAGGCAGATCATCCGATTGGAAAAACCCCAGGTCCAGGAAGCGCAAACGCCCCGCCGCGGGCGCAGTGAGCAGCGGCGACTTCACCGAGCCCGTCGCATAGGTGAAATCAGCGCGAAATGCCGTCTTGTCCGACTTTTCGCCCACCCCGCTCGGCAAATCCACCGCCGCGCGCAGGCGGATGTCGGGATGGTCATTGATGCGACGCAGAAGTTTTGCCGTCGCCGCATCGATCGGCGGACGAAATTGAAAACCAAAGATGCCATCGAGGCAGAGGTCGTAACTTGCGTCCGGACCGTCCGTGGCGGCCACGCGCCCCGGCGCGGCCTGCACCAGTGCCTGCCAGGCGCGCCGCGCCAGCGGGCGCAGCGGGCGCTCGCCAAAAACGAAAATCACGTCGGCTGAAGCCGCCGGATTTTTTCCCAGGATGCATTTCGCGGCGAGCAACGCATCGCCGCCGTTGTGGCCTTTGCCGACCAGGACGAGGATGCGGCCGGCGGGCGGAAATCCGCCGATCTCGAGGAAATCCTGCAACACGGTCGCGCCCACGGCGCCGCCCGCGCGCTGCATCGCGGCCCATTCGGCGGCTTCATCGCCGGCAAAAAGTTTTTTCTCCCAGGCGCTGGCCTCGGCGCAAATGAGAATCGGAGCTGACACGGAGGCGGGCATGATGATTTTACGAACGCACCAATGCCGCCACGGCCATGGCCATGGTGTCGGTGTGCGAGAGCGTGAGCATGATACTCGTGGCGCCGACCTGCGCAAGGAGCGCCGCGCCCTGCGCGTCGAGGCGCACCTGCGGGGCATGGCGCAGCCCGTGGTAAACCGAGACGGACTTCCAGCCGAGCTCGGCGCCGATGCCGGTGGTGAAGGCCTTCGACACCGCTTCCTTCGCGGCAAAGCGCGCGGCGAGATGCTTGTGCGGGTGTTTCATCGCCAGGCAGTAGGTGCGTTCCTCCTCGGTGAACACGCGCGCCAGGAAACGCTCCCCCTGCCGTTCGAACACGCCGCGGATGCGCTCGATCTCGATGATATCGCAGCCAAGGCCAAGGAGGATGCCGCCGGGGGGAAGGTCGAGGTTCATTGGTAAAAAAGCGAAAAAGCGGGAAAGCGAAAATCGGGAAACGATAAAACACTACGCATGGTGAATTTGCAGACGCGCATTAGTTTTCCGCTTTTCGCTTTTCCATGTTTTCCGATTTTCACGGATTCATCCGCGCTTTCATTTCGCGCACCGCTTCCTCAATGCCGGTGAAAAGCGCGCGGCTGATGATGCTGTGGCCAATGTTGAGCTCGTGCAGGTGCGGCAGCATGCGGACTTCGGCGATGTTGACGTAGTTGATGCCATGGCCGGCGTTAACGACGAGCCCGGCGCGGTGCGCGAGGCTGGCGCCGAGGCGGAGGCGATCAAATTCCTTCGCCTGGCCGGGCGTGTGGCAGGCATTGGCATAGGCGCCGGTGTGCAGTTCGACCCATGGCGCGCGCAGTTTCGCGGACAGCTCGATCTGCGGTTCATCGGGATCGATAAAGAGACTCGTCTTGATGCCGGCGTCATTCATCGCCTCGACGCAGGCGTGCACCCGGTCGCGGTTGCCGACGACGTCGAGTCCGCCCTCGGTCGTGATTTCCTGGCGATTTTCGGGCACGAGGCAGACCGAGTCGGGCTTCAGCTTCAGCGCAAATGCGGTCATGGCCGGCGTGCAGGTCATCTCGAGGTTGAGGCGCGTGGCCGCGTTTTCGCGCAGCCGCCAGACATCGCGTTCCTGGATGTGGCGTCGGTCTTCGCGCAAATGCACGGTAATGCCATCCGCCCCCGCGCGTTCCGCGAGGATCCCGAGCGCCACGGGATCCGGCTCGATGGCACCGCCCGCGGCGGAATCGGTCGTGCGGTAGCGCGCCTGACGGAGCGTGGCGCAATGGTCGATGTTGACGCCGAGGAGAATCATGAGGATGAAGCCTGACACAAATGAGGAACCCATGAAACCATGAAAATAAGTGAAATGGAGCTATCGCCCGTTTTTTCCTGGATTCCTGGTTTCATAATTTAAGTTTAACATGGTTTCCCCACCCCCGAAGCAGGAAAATCTCTGGCTCAACCTCGCGTTCAACATCGTCGCACCGGTGCTGATCCTCTCGAAGTTGAGCGGCGCGCACCTGCTCGGGCCCAAATGGGGGCTGGTCGTCGCGCTGGCGTTCCCACTGGGTTACGGCGCCTGGGATTTCGCAAAGCGGCGGAAGGCAAATTTCATCTCCGTGTTGGGCTTCACGAGCGTGCTGCTCAGCGGCGGGCTGGGTTTGATGAAAGTCGGGGGTTTCTGGTTCGCGGTAAAGGATGCCTCCGTGTCGTCATTTATCGGCATCGTTGTGCTCTTGTCGATGCGCGCAAAAGAGCCGCTGCTGAAGGCGCTTTTTTATAACGAAGCCATCATGGACGTCCCGCGCATCGAGGCCGCGCTGCGGGAGCGCGGCGCGGAGACGGCCTTCGCGGCGATCCTGCGGCGCGCCACCGTGCTGGTGGCCGCATCATTTTTTGTGAGCGGCGCGTTGAACTATATGCTCGCGCGCCATCTGTTGCGCAGCCCTGGCGGCACCCCGGAATTCAACGCCGAACTGGCCAAAATGCACTGGCTGAGCCTGCCGGTCATCGCCGTGCCGAGCATGGCCATGATGATGATCGCGCTGTGGCAACTGCTGAAAGGCGTCGAAACTCTGACCGGGCTGACGGCGGACGACGTTTTCCGCACGGAAAAAAAGTAACCTCCAATTAACATGGCGGGGCTGGCGCACGACCCAAGGTCTGGCAGCTTGGCAGGGTGATAAAAACCCGCGGCAAATCCAGCGACACCAGCCCCGCCCGGAAATTCCTGAAGGCAACGAACGACCTGGTTTTTCACCATGTCCACGGCGGGCAGTTGATTTATAACACGTGCTGGGAAGACCCGCGCATCGACCGCCAGTTGATGCAACTGCGCGCCGACAGCCGCGTCGTGATGATTACCAGCGCCGGCTGCAATGCCTTCGATTACCTGCTCGATGGCCCGGCGGAGATTCACGCCATCGATGTCAATTTCCGCCAGAACGCCCTGCTGGAATTGAAGCGCGCGATGATCCGCCGCGGCGACTTCGCCGACCTGTTCGAGCTCTTCGGCATCGGCTCGCATGAGAAATACCGCCCGCTCTACCGCGCCGTCCGCGCCGACCTGCCGGACTACGCCCGTAAATTCTGGGATGAGAAAATTTCATTTTTCGATCCGGGCAGCCTGAAGAAATCCTTTTATTACCATGGCACGGCCGGCTCCGCGGCCTGGCTGCTCGGCGGCGCGCTCTTCCGCGCCAAGCCGAACATCAAGAATTTTGCCCTGTGCATGCTCGATGCCGACACGACCGCGCAGCAGCGGGAAATCTACACGCTGCTCGAGCCGAAAATCTGGGGCAAGCTGAGCAACTGGCTCGTCCGCCAGCGCATGGTGATGACGCTGCTCGGCGTGCCCGCCCCGCAGATCAGCCTGATTGAAGACACTTACCCGGGCGGGCTGACGGCGTATGTGAAGGACAAGCTGCGCCATGTGATGACCGGGCTGCCCGCCCGCGAAAATTATTTCTGGCGCGTTTACATCACCGGTTCCTACACGTTGACCTGCTGTCCGAACTATCTGCGGCAGGAAAATCTGGCCCCGCTGGCCGAACGCGCCGGCCGGATCCATGCCCACACCTGCACGGTCACGAATTTTCTCCGCGAAAACCCGGGCGTTTATTCCCACTACGTCCTGCTCGACCATCAGGACTGGCTCGCCTGGCACGACCCCGCGGCGTTGCTCGAGGAATGGGAGCTGATCCTGGCCAACAGCCGGGCCGGCACCAAAATCCTGCTGCGCTCGGCCGGCCTCGACCTCGACTTCGTGCCCGAGGCCATCCGGGCCCGGCTCCGCTTTTTCCCGCAACTCACCAATGGACTGCACGCGACCGACCGCGTCGGCACCTACGGCAGCCTGTTTTTTGCCGAGGTGCTATGATACGCTTGGGTTGAAAGATGAAAGTCATAGGCACGCCCCTTGTCATTCCGAGCCGTGCGAGGAATCTCACCTGAAAGCCTGTGAGATTCTTCGCTACCGCTCAGAATGACAAAAAAAGGACTGCTTATCCGGTCTTTCAATTTTCACCCTTCAACCTTCAACTCGCCACTGCACCATGAACCGCGCCCACCACGCACCCGCTTCGTTGCCCGTTGAGACGGCGGTGGAGAAATATTATCGCTTCCACTCCCGCATCTACGACGCCACGCGGTGGAGCTTCCTGTTTGGCCGCACCGCCATCTTGAAAAACTTTGCGGGCGCCTCGCCCCAAAATATCCTCGAAGTCGGCTGTGGCACCGGCCGCAACCTAGCGGAGCTGGCCCGCCGTTTCCCGCAAGCCCAAGTCACCGGCGTGGACCTTTCCGCCACGATGCTCGACCTCGCCCGCAGAAAAACCGCTGGCTTCGGCCCGCGCGTGCAACTGCTGCACCAAGCCTACACCGCCCCGCTCAGCGATCCGCCCGGCTACGATCTCGTGCTATTTTCCTACGCACTGTCGATGTTCAACCCCGGCTACGACACCGCCCTGGCTGCCGCCCGGCGCGACCTCGTGCCCGGGGGCCAAATTGCCGTGGTGGACTTCCACGATTCGCGCTTCGGGTTCTTCGAACGCTGGATGGGAGTGAACCACGTACGCATGAACGGCCAGCTCCGCCCGCTCCTGCAGTCGCACTTCACCCCAACGACCGATCGCCTCTGCCTGGCCTACGCGGGTGTCTGGCGTTATCTGCTGTTCGTCGGCCGCAAGGAATGATTGAGCTGCAGTCTGGAAGCGGCTATCGGGTTAGGTGACCCGATATCGGGTCGCAATTACCCCCAGAAGAAAATGAAAATCCATATCAAGGAGTTTCGCGTGCGGGAGGGCGACCAGGTGCAGCTCAAGGCATGGCCGACCCGCGTAAAGCCGTGCTACAAATCAAAGCACCATTACGAGAGCCTCCTCGCCGAGCATGTGGAAAAGTTGAGCGCGCGACAAAGCCTCCTCTACGCGCAGAATCAGTACGCGTTGCTGTTGATTTTCCAGGCGATGGACGCCGCGGGCAAGGATGGCGCGATCAAGCACGTGATGTCCGGCGTGAATCCGCAGGGCTGCCAGGTCTTTAGCTTCAAGCAACCCAGCGCCGAGGAAATGGAGCATGATTTTCTCTGGCGCACCAATCGTTGCCTGCCGGAGCGCGGCCACATCGGTATCTTCAACCGCTCCTATTACGAGGAGGTGCTGGTGGTGCGGGTCCATCCGGAACTCCTGCGCCGGCAGGGTCTGCCGACCGAGGATATCAACGACGAGAAAATCTGGCCGCACCGCTATCGCTCCATCCTTGAGCTGGAAAAACACCTGCACCGCAACGGCACCCGGATCGTGAAGTTTTTCCTCCATTTGTCCAAGGAGGAACAACGCCGGCGTTTCCTTGCGCGGCTCGACAACCCGGACAAGAACTGGAAATTCAGCCGCGCCGACCTCGAGGAGCGCAAGCGCTGGAAAGATTATCAGCACGCCTACGAAGACTGCCTGACGGCGACGAGCACCAAGGCCGCCCCGTGGTACGTCGTCCCCGCCGACGACAAGGAGAACGCCCGGCTGATCATTTCCCAGGTGATCCTAGACACGCTTGGTGAATTGAAAATGAGCTATCCAAAGCCTGACAAGGGCCACCGCAAGGAATTGGACTCCATCCGCAAGCTGCTGGAAAAATGATCAGTCCAATCCATGCATTTTGACCGCTAATGACAGCTTTTTTGAACCGCGAATGGACGCGAATTCACGCGAATAGCCTCAGAAGGACTGGTATGTCTTCATAGCAGAGTGGTTTTTTATTAGCGTCCATTTGCGTTCATTCGCGGTTTCAAAAAGAATTATTACGTCTTAGCCCGGCATGAATACTCCTGCTATCATCCATCCTTCCACCACGCCGGCGATCCTGGTGATTTTTGCGCTCACCTATCTTGGTTTCGCCATCGGCCGGGTGCCGGGATTGAAGCTGAACCGCACCGGCATCGTGCTGCTGGGCGCCATCGCCATCGCGGTTTTCTCCGGCTGGTCGGTCACAACCATCGTCGGTTTTATCAACTGGCCGACTGTCCTGCTGCTGTTTGGTTTTTTTGTCATTTCCGCGCAATTGCGCCTCTCAGGTTTCTTTGACCAGGTCGCCGGCAGGATTTCGGCCGGGCTCGGAAACCCCGCGCGGTTTTTGTTCACCCTCATGCTGGCGACAGCGGGACTGTCGGCATTTCTCAACCACGACATTGTCTGCTTCGTCTTTACGCCGGTCGTGGCCATCGCCTTGGTGCAACGGCAACTCAATCCGGTTCCGTTTCTCGTCGCGCTGGCGGTGGCCAGCAACATCGGTGCGGCCGCCACCCTGGTCGGCAATCCGCAGGACATGATGATCGCCCAGATCGCCGGGTTGGGCTTCGGCCACTACGCACTCTGGTGCATCGTGCCGGTGCTGTTCGCCCTCGGTTGCGCCTACGCGATCATTTGGCTGATGTGCCGACACGACCTCGCACTCACTGCGCCGGTGACGGCCCGGGTGAAACCGGCTTCGTATGAGTTCAACCGCGCCCATACGATCAAAGGCTTCGTCGTCCTTGCCTTGGTCATCGCGTTCTTTTTCTCGTCGGTGCCCAAGGAAATCATCGCCCTGACCGCTGCCGGGATCCATCTCGCCAGCCGGAAATTTGACACCGAGGATTTGCTGGGACTGGTGGACTGGTCGATCCTGATCATGTTCATGGGGCTGTTCGTAGTGACCGGCGCTTTCCAAGCCACGGGCTGCGGCGAGCAGGCCGTGCAGTGGCTCGCGCACGCGGGGTTGAATCTCAATTCGTCATCCATCCTGGCCGTGGCCACGGCCATGCTTTCCAACCTGATCGGCAACTCCGCGACCGTGCTGCTGATGCTAAAGGTGGTCAATGTCACACATGCGACGACGGCCTACGTGCTGGCGCTCGCCAACAGCTTCGGCGGCAGCCTCACCATCCTCGGCAGCGTGGCCAATATCATCGTCGTCCAGCAAGCGCGCGAACAAGGAATCACGATTACCTTCCGCGACTTCGCCCGCCTGGGTATACCCGTGACGCTGGCGGCCATGGCCGGCCTGCTGGGTTGGGTGATGCTGATGACGTGAGGGGCGAACCTTTTTAACCACTAATTCTCACTAATCGTCACTGATGTGGTTAATAGGTAGGGTCGGCTGCCCTCAGCCGACCGCTAGTTTCGGCCCGTTGGGGGCAACGGGCCCTACCAATAACGCACGCCCACAAAAAAAGGGGCGATCAATGATAATCGTGGTGGTCTGAATCATGGTGCTCGTCATCATGATCGTGATGGCCGCGATCATGATCGCGGTCGTCGGCGATGATACAGCCGCCTAAGAGGCCGACCATCATTACAGTAAGGACAAGGAGAAGAATTCGTTTCATCATGAGATTGGAGGGGTTTTAAGCTTAGTATGCTGCCACGATGCGATTGTTCCGGCCTTTCGGAAATAGGGCGGGTTATCCGCCGTGGGTCAGTTTGAAATGTGGGCGGGGCGCCCTCACCCCGCTCACAAATTTATTCGGATCGATCAATTCTCAATCACCCGAGTAAAGCATCGGCGCTGATAAGAAACCGATCCGCGAGCTTGCGAATGTGCTCAGCCGTAAGATTCCGCGTCCCTTTCAGAATCTTATACGCCACCGAGCGATCTACGCCCAATAGCCCGGCCAGATCGTCCCCGGTCATATCGTTCTCTTCCAATAGAAATCGGACGAGTTTGATCCCGGCAACCTTCCGCGGCGGCTTCAAATGCGCGTCTTCGTAAGTTTCAATGAGCTGGCTAAGAATTTCCAGGTAATCGTCCTGATCCTCGTTCAATTGGGCGCCGGCCATCGCATCAACAATGGCAACCGTGTTTTCGAAACTGACCTTGTCGTGAATGGGTCGCGGCACATGGATCGCCACAAGTTCCGCATAAGTTTCCGGAAGCTTGCCCGGTGAAATCAGTTGATGGGCTTTTTTCATAGCGTGTCTTTCCAAGCGTCCTTGTCGTAGTCGGCGTGAGTCAATATTTTCAAGATATAGATGCACTTCCGATTGTAGTGGATCGCCGTTATCAAGCGGAACGCATTTCCTAAGTTGAAGACTGTAACGATATTTCCGCTCTTAACCGCAACCTGATCGGCATGGCGCAACGCCGTGCGAGTCTGTGCGAAATTGGCCCAATTTGCAGGTTTGGCGGTTGAATACCAAAATTCAACTTTTGGACGGATGACGGGATATATAGCCGCGGCCTCCATGAGTCGCGTGCGAGTAATAATGCGCATGTGAGTTTGTGATCATGGGTGGCAGTCCACTTTCTGTTTTATTGGTTATTTGTTCGTTTTGTCAGCGCGTTCTGCGCCTTACAGGGAATTAAGTGGCCTTTTTGGCCACAAGTCAACGAAAATGGCGATGCCACACCACTGACATTGCAGATAAATCTTTTGATCCATTCCACAGGATAGCAGGGATTTTTGGCCGCATGCCCTGCCTGGCTAATTTTTTGCCAGTTCTTGTCAGAAAACGAGTCTTCCTCGTTTTCAGGCCTAATCGTCGCTAACATCCCCGGTCAGATCCTCGGCTCGAAACGGCTTCTCGGCCCGGCGGACGTGGAGAATATAAACCGTGTCTTGATCGAGCCGGTAATAAATCCAGCAGGGCTTGATCCATGCTTGTCGGTAATTCCTGTGAGGGAACCCCGGAATCGGTTTACCCATGCGCACAAACCGGGCGATATGGTCGGTCGCAGCGAAAATTCGGCCGGCCACCGCCCGGGCGGCCTCGGGTTTATCGAGCGCGATGTAGCCGACAATCAATTCGAGCTGCGCCAGCGCCGGCTCCATCCATATTACTTTAGCCATCGGGCAAAACGGCGCTTGGCCTCAGCCTGCGAATAAACCCGGCCTTCGCGCAGCGCCTGCTCGCCCAGCGCGATCCCCTCCATGACCGAAAGGCGGTGATTGAGCTCATCATAGGACTGCACATCCACCAAATACGCGGCCGGCTTGCCGTGCTGCGTGATGAGGATGGGAGCGCCGCCTTGCAGGCCGGCAATGATCTTCGTTGCGCGTCGTTTCAAAGTTGTCACCAGTTCCGTCTTCATGAAGTGATACTTAAGTGGCACTTCTTCAGAGGTCAAGCCCGGGAGGCGTTCAGGCTGAATATCACAAATATTGCAGATACGTGTTTGATCCATGCCACAGGATAGCAGGGATTTTCTCGCCCTGGCCAATTTCCTACCGGCTTTTGTCAGAAAACAGGGTTTGACCCGTTTTCAGGCCACGCTGGGTGCAGTGGCCGCTAATTAGGCTTTCTTGCTTCGTTTCGGGATGAGGAAGCAAAAGACAAAATAGAATAGAAAGGGAATTAAACTGAGGCGGAACCAAATTAAATTGTCAGACAAGTAAGAACGCTGCTGCAGCACACAAAGCATCACGGCGGTAGGAACGCATGCCACAATCGGAAGAAGCAACATATCTCGGCGAAATGTAGGATACGACTGCACTAAATTTTCATGCAATGACCGAATCCCTTTTTGGACCCTTCTTCTTTCTGGATCATCCGTTGGAGGCAATTCCCGCATGGGATTCGGCGGCTTGGGCATCGTGAGACGGAAAAAGGCCATAAGAGAAAAGCCTACGATCACGATGATTAGGGCGTGATAATACCATCCATAATGCTCGCCAACATAGCGCGCAGCGGTGAAGAGCAAAACCGCCAAAAATGAGAAGATTACCGGCATATCTTATGCGTAAACGTCAGCCATTCCACGCGCGACGATAAGTGTGGTATAAAAACCACTCCTACCGCTTCCCCATCGGCACGTAGTCGCGTTTGGTGGGGCCGACGTAGATCTGGCGCGGGCGGTAGATGCGGCCCTTGGGATTGGCCGCTACTTCCCGCCAATTCGCGATCCAGCCGGGCGTGCGGCCGATGGCAAAGATGACGGTGAACATGTTCACCGGGATGCCGAGGGCGCGCAGGATGATGCCGCTGTAGAAATCGACGTTCGGGTACAGCTTGCGCGAAACAAAATATTCGTCGTGCAGCGCGGCCTGCTCAAGGTTCTTGGCGATGTCGAACAGCGGGTCCTTCTTGCCGAGCTTGTTGAGGAGTTCGTCGCAGGCGCGCCCGATGATCTTGGCGCGCGGGTCGAAGTTGCGGTAAACCGCATGGCCAAAGCCCATCAGGCGGTTGCTTTTGTTGCCCGATTTCGCCGCGGCAATAAAACGCGAGCCGTCGTCGCCTTCGTCATGGATGGCCTGCAGCATTTCCACGACGGCCGAGTTGGCGCCGCCGTGGAGCGGACCGGAAAGCGCACAGATGGCGGCCGCGATGGAGGTAAAGAGATTGGCCGCGCTCGAGGCCGCCATGCGCAGGGTCGAGGTGCTGCAATTTTGCTCGTGGTCGGCATGCAGCAGCAGCACGAGGTTGAGCGCCTTGGCGACTTCCGGCACGGTCACGTAATCCTTGTACGGCTCCGTGAACATCATGTGCAGGAAGTTCTCGCAAAACGGCAGCTCGTGCTTGGGGAAAACGTAGGGCAGGCCGCGCTGATAACGATAGATCATCGCGCCAATGGTGCGAATCTTCGAGATGGCGATGGCGGCGGCGGTGTCGAAGTTCTTCAGGTCCTTCTCAAAATTATTGGTGGCGAGGCTCGAATAATGCGCGGCGAGCGAACCGACAATGGACGAGAGCATGGCCATCGCCGGCGCCTCCTTGGGATAACCTTTGAAGATTTCCTGCATCTGCATCTCGATGGCGGCCTGCTCGCGCAGGTTCTGTCCGAAAGCGCGACGCTGCTCCGCGTTGGGCAGCTCGCCATAAATAATAAGGTAGGCCGTCTCGACGAAATTGCTTTGCTCCGCGAGCTGCTCGATCGGATAGCCGCGGTGGCGGAGGACTCCATTGTCACCATCCAGGTAGGTGATGGCGCTGTCGCATGAACCGGTATTGCCATACCCTTGGTCGAAACAGATGTAGCCGGTTTCGGTCCGGAGCTTGCGCGTATCGATGGCGCGTTCGCCTTCCGTGCCGACGATGACCGGCAGGGTAACTTCCTTGGTATCGAGCTTAAGGAGGGCGGTATCAGCCATGCAGTTATCAGAGCTAAAAACTATCCCCGTGGCAAAGAAAAGTTCGATCCTATTTGCCTGATCCGGGCGGCATTAGCGCAGGGCGCCAAGAGTAGAAGGTGGCCTGCTAGCGACTGATTGCAAGGTAGGGCGCGTTGCCCCCTGGCCGTCGTAGCCTTGGCGAAGTCGGCTCAACGCGCCGCGGCCCGCTCGGGGAGCGAGCCCTACCCCGTGCTGCCCAGCGAAACGTCCCAAATCGATTTCGATATCACGCCGCCGCCGGCAACGGCGCCCCGGCCGCCACCCCGATGAAGTTGCGGTAAATCTGCAGGCCTTTGGCCTGGCTTTTCTCAGGGTGAAATTGCGTGGCAAAGCAGCGGCCGCGTGCAATGGCTGCGGTAAAAGGGCTGCCGTAGCCGCACTCGGCCAGCACGAGCGCGCGATCGCTCGGCACGGCGTAATAACTATGCACGAAATAGAAGGCTTCGCCCTCCGGCGCGAGGCCGGCGGCGAGCGGCGAGCCCGGCTGCACGAAACGCACGGTATTCCAGCCCATGTGCGGCACTTTCAGGTCGCCCGGCAGCCGGAAACGCATCACGCGGCCCGGAAAAATACCGAGGCCAGGCGTGTCCGCTTCCTCGGAAAATTCGAAGAGCGCCTGCAGGCCGAGGCATACGCCGAGAAACGGCCGGTCCTCGCCGATCCAGGCGCGCACGGTTTCATCGAGCCCGGTGCTACGCAGGGCCCCGACGCAGTCGGCCAGCGCCCCCACCCCGGGCAGGATGAGGCCGTCCGCCTTGCCCACCTGCGCAGGCGCCGTGACGACCCGCGGCCGGCCACCCGCCGCCTCGACCGCCTTGGTCACGCTGCGGAGGTTGCAAACGCCGTTGTCGATCACGGCGATGACTGGAGGTTCCATGTTCAAGGTTCTATTATAAATTACTTACTGATGTTACGAGGCAGGTGGAGCGGCTTGACCTCAAGACGCTCTGAGCGCGTTGGGGACAACGCGCTCCACCCGCGCTGCCGCGCGAAACATTTTAACTAAATTCTCCCCTTTGTGCTCGGGAGCAAGCCTTCGGCCCGCGGGTCGATCTGGGTGGCCAGGTCGAGCGCACGCGCGAGGCACTTGAAAAGCGCCTCGGCCACGTGGTGGGGCTCCTCGCCGTAAACGAGCTTGGCGTGCACATTCGCGCCGAGCGCGTTGCTGAAGGCCCGGAAAAATTCCTTCACCAGCGCGAGGTTGAAATCGCGCACGAACATCGTCGGCGCCTCGACCTCGTAAACCAGGTGCGGGCGTCCGCCGATGTCCACGACGACGCGCGCGAGCGATTCGTCCATCGGCAGCAGGAAAAATCCGTAGCGGCGGAGGCCCAGCTTGTCGCCCAGCGCCTCCTTGAAGGCCTGGCCGAGCACGAGGCCGACGTCCTCGACCGTGTGGTGATAATCGACATCGGTGTCGCCCTTCGCCTTGACCGTCAGGTCGAACAGCCCGTGCTTGGCGAACAACGTGAGCATGTGGTCGAAAAATGCCACGCCGGTCTCGATCTGCGCGGCGCCCTGGCCGTCGATCGCCAGGGTCAGCGAAATGTTGGTCTCGGCGGTCTTGCGCGAGATCGTGGCTACGCGGGAGTTGGTTTTTGTTTTTGCCATTCGTCGAGGGCCTTCGAGAGGACAAGCATCTCGTCGTCCGTGCCGACACTGATGCGAAGAAACGACGCGGTCAAGGCGTGGCTCGGGAAATGGCGCACGAGGATTTTACGCGCAAAAAGGAAGTCATAGAGCGCCTTGGCCACATCCGGCCCGGTCCCGCCACCGGCATCGCCCGGCTCGGTAAAGATGAAATTGGCCTGCGATGGATAGGTGAACCAGCCGCGCACGGTGGAGAACTCCCGGACGCAAGCATCGCGCGTGGCCTTGATCCTGCCAATGACGCCATCGTAGTAGCCGGCGTCGCCAAGCGCGGCGAGCGCGGCGGCCTGCGACAGTCGGCTGACATTATAGCTGTCCTTCACCCGGTCGAGCAGGCCGATGAGGTCGGGGTGCGCGAGTGCATAACCCACGCGAATGCCGGCCAGCGCGTGCGACTTGGAAAAAGTGCGAACAACGACCAGTCGTGAACAACGTGCGAGCAACGGCACGGCGTTTTCGGTGGCGAACGGCGCATAGGCTTCGTCCACGACGAGAATCCCGGAAAACAGGCCCAGGACTTTCTCGATTTCGGCATTCGTAAAACCGACCCCGGTGGGCGCGTTGGGCGAAGTGAGAAAAAACGCCTTCGCGCTCGAGGCGGCGATTTTTTGCAGCGGCAGGTGCATCGTGCGATCAAACTCAATCATGGCCGCGCGACCGTCCTGGATTTCAACGAGCACGGGATAAAGCGAGTAGCTGGGCCAGGTGAAACCGGCCGCGGCCGTCGATGCGCAGAAGCAGCGCACCAGCAAATTGAGCACGTCGTCGGAACCATTTCCGACAAAAACACTTTCCGGCTTCAGTCCGTGATGCTGGGCGAGGGCCGCGCGCAGCGGTGCGCTGGTCGGGTTTGGATACAGCCGCAGCGAAGCGCCGTCGGCGCCGATTTCGCGGAGCAGCGCCTCGGCCACGCGCGGACTCGGCGGATAGGGATTCTCGTTGGTGTTGAGCTTCAGCCAGCCGGATTCGCCCGGCTGGAGCCCGGGCGTGTAGGCGTGAAGCTTGGCGATATGCGGCAAGGAGAAGGAGGCAAGGTCAGACATGGCAATGGCGCTTTAGAGCGATTTAAAAATCAGTGTAGCCACGAAGGATCACAAAGAACACAGAGAACAATCTTTCTTTGAGCTCTATGTGATCTTTCGTGGCAAAAAATCTAGCTGACCGCTTACCAAGCGTCTGAGCGGAGGGAACGACATCCTCTCCGTGGTCCGGGCAATAGGGTTACGGTTTTTCACTATTTCGTGCGGATTTCCACGCTGCGCCCGTGGGCGTCGAGTTGTTCCATGCGCGCGAAGGCGGCGACAACCTTGTTCCCCTTTTTCACGCTGGCGCGGTCGTAGCGGATGAGGCTCGTGCGGCGCAGGAAATCCGCCACGCGCAGGCCGCTGAAGAAACGCCCGGCGCGGCCGGTCGGCAGCACGTGGCTGGGACCGGCGGTGAAGTCGCCCAGGGCCGTCGGCGTGTCCGCGCCTAGCATGATGGCTCCGGCCGTGGTGATTTTCTTCACCAGCATGTCGGCGGATTTTTTATCGACGAACAACTCCAAGTGCTCGGGCGCGACGTAGTTGGCCACTTCGGCGGCCTGGGTGAACGCCTTGACCTCGACGGCGAGAAAGCCGTGGTCGAGCACGCGTTGCGCCTGCCCGGAGCGCAACAGGCTCTTGAGCTGCGCGGCGATTTCCGTGGTGACGGCGTCGATGATTTTTTCCGAGGTGGTGACGAGGTAGATCTTTTCCTTGCCCGAGCCGTGCTCGGCCTGCGCGAGGAGATCGGCGGCGATGAAATCGGCGCGCGCGGTGCCATCGGCGATGATCATCACCTCGCTCGGGCCGGGCAGCGAATCCACGCCAACGGCGCCAAAGACCTGGCGTTTGGCCTCGCAGACATAGGCGTTGCCGGGGCCAAAGATTTTATCCACCGCCGGAATCGTGGCGGTGCCGTAGGCCATCACGCCGATGGCATGCACCCCGCCGATGGCGTAAACCTCGCGCACGCCCACGAGGTGCAACGCCGCCAGGATGCCGTCGGCGACGCGGCCCTCGCGGTCGGACGGCGTGCAGACGACGATCTCCGGGCAGCCCGCAATTTTCGCGAGCGTGGCCGTCATGAGCACGGTGGAGACGAGCGGTACCTGGCCTCCCGGCACGTAGAGGCCGACGCGGCGGATGGGATCAAATTTTTCGCCAACCAGCGCGCCCTGCGGGTTGCGGCCGGTCCAGGCCTGCGGCAGTCCGCGGCGGTTGAAGGCAACGATGGAGGCATGCGCGGCGCGCAGGGCCGTGCGCTCGGCCGCGGGCAGGCGCCGGGCCGCGGCCGCCAGTTCGGCGACGGGCACACGAAAGTGTTCGGGCGCGAGTTTGGCCCCGTCGAATTTCTCCGCGTAATGCGCCGCGGCCGCATCGCCATGCAACCGGACATCGGCGAGGATGGCCGCAACGGCAGCCGAAATTTCAGCCGAGGCCTCGGCGCCGCGGCAAAAGGCAGCGAGGTCGGTGGCAAAGGCTGGATCGGAAAAACGAAGGAGGCGCACAGTATCTCAATTCAACGAAAAAATAGCGTCGTGGCCAGCGAAAGGTGCAGCCTGCATGCAGGCGGTCACTTGGCCGTGTATAAGGGCACGGCAAACAGACTCTCGGGGAAATTTTCGTTCAGGGTGATTTTTTCCAACGTGATGGAAAGGGTGCTTTCGCGACCGGTGGCGGGATCCTTGGTGGTGCTGACGAGGGATTTCGGGAAGCGCACGCCATTGACCATCATCTCCCCCTGTTCACGGGTCAGGTTGCCATTATCTGTCTCCGTGAGGAGGAGCTGGCCGGTGGCCGCGTCGAAATAGCGATAAAACGTGAGGCCGGGCTCATGGATAAAGGCCAGTTTCTCGCAGGCATGGCCGTCAATGGCGGCAGGGCCGAGATCCTCGACATGGCCACCGCGGCGCTCGATGTCGCGGTAAAACGCCAGGTTTTCCCATGTGTTGGCGCGTTGGCTCCTGACCTGGTTCTGGTCGAGTAACATGAGCTTCCATTGCGTGGGATCCTTGGCCCCCTCCAGGCGGCGCCACGCTTCGTAGTCATCGAGCCCCGTGGTCTCGGTGCCTTTGTAGGAGACCAGGGTGACGCGCTGATAATAGGGTTTTTGGAAAATGAGGTCGATGGTCCCCTTGAAGGGACTCCTGATTTCCTTGCCGTCCTTGTCCTTGCCGATCTCTTCGCCAGCCAGCGTGCCAACGTAATGGATGGAGGTGATGGCCTCGAGCGTGGCGTCCGGGCCGAGATAGGCGCGGGCCCTGGCAATGACGGCATCCGCATCGGCTAAAGCGCGCGTCGCGAGGACGGCGGCAAACAACGCGGCGATGAAAAGACGAAAGGACTTGGGCATGATGGATGTAAGTGGGAAGTAGCAAGTAACAAGTACGAAGATTTTCTCGATAGCCGCGAAGCGGCCGGACTTTCTTGGTACTTGCCACTTGGTACTTGGTACTTGGTACTTGCTGTTAAAGTAAGACCTGCGCCGCCAGAAAAGGTTACTCCCATTCGATGGTGGCCGGAGGTTTCGAGCTGACATCGAAAACAACGCGGGAAACGCCGCGCACTTCGTTGGTTATGCGACCCGAGATCTTTTGCAGTAACTCATAAGGCAGGCGGGTCCAGTCGGCGGTCATCGCATCGATGCTTTCAACAATGCGCAGCGCGATCACGTAGGCATAATTGCGCTCGTCGCCAAAGACGCCGACGGTCTTCACCGGCACAAAAACGCAGAACGACTGCCACACTTTCCAGTACCAGCCGCTGGCCATCATTTCCTCCTGCAGGATGGCGTCGGCCGCGCGCAGGATGACGAGCTTGTCGGGGGAAATTTCGCCGAGCACGCGCACGCCGAGGCCGGGGCCGGGGAACGGCTGGCGCCAGACGACCTCGCGCGGCAGGCCGAGCGCGGCGCCGACTTCCCTCACCTCGTCCTTGAAAAGTTCGCGCAACGGCTCGAGGAGCTTGAGCTTCATCCGCTCGGGCAGGCCGCCGACATTGTGGTGGCTCTTGATCAGCGAGGCGGGATTGTTGCCGATGGAAACGCTCTCGATCACATCGGGATAAAGCGTGCCTTGGGCGAGAAACTTGGCCCGGCCGATCGAACGGAGGGACTTCTCAAACACCGTGATAAACGTGCGGCCGATGATTTTTCGCTTCTCCTCGGGATCGGCCACGCCGCGCAGGCGGCGCAGGAAAATGGCCGAGGCGTCGGCGACGCGGAGGTCGATATGAAAATGCTTTTTGTAGAGCGCGATGACCGCCTCGCGCTCGCCCGCGCGGAGCAGGCCGTTGTCCACGAACACGCAGGTGAGCTGGCGGCCGATAGCCTTGTGGATGAGCGCCGCCGCGACCGACGAATCGACGCCGCCGGAAAGGCCGAGGATGACGCGCGACTTGCCGACGGTCGCGCGGATGTTCGCCACGGCGTGCGAGATGAAATCGCGTGTCGTCCAGTCCTGCTGCGCGCCGCAGATGCGCACGAGAAAGTTGCGAATGACCTCAACGCCGCGCTCGGTGTGAAACACCTCGGGATGGAACTGGATGCCGTAGAAGTTCCGGCTCACGTCCCCGATCGCGGCGAAGGGGGAATTTTCCGTCGTGCCGATGGCGGCAAAACCGGGCGGCAGGCGGGTGAGCTTGTCGCCGTGGGAGTTCCACACGCGCAACTTGCGCGGCAGCCCGGCAAAGAGCCGGCCGGGCTTTTTCACGGTGAGGACGCCGTGGCCGTACTCGCGGGCCTTGCTCGGCGCAACTTTGCCGTCGAGAAAATGGCCCATGAGCTGCACGCCGTAGCAGATGCCGAGCACCGGCACGCCGAGCGAGAAGATGGCGCGGTCGGGATGCGGGGCGCCCTTCGCGTAAACGCTCTGCGGGCCGCCGGAAAGGATGATGCCGATGACGCCGTCCGCCCGCAGCGTCTCCGCCGGCGTGGTGTAGTGGTAAATCTTCGAGTAAACCTGGCACTCGCGGACGCGGCGGGCGATGACCTGCGTGAGTTGCGAACCGAAATCGAGGACGGCGATGGTTTGTGCCATGCGTGATAAAGAATAGTTACGAACCGCGAATCAACCAAAGAAAGAGTTTAAACCGCGAATGAACGCGAATGGGATACTTGTAAATATTGCCACTGAAGGATGGAAAGCACGGAGCACGCCGAAATGAATCTTTTTTGCCGCGGATAACGCGAATAGGCGCGGATTAACTATCCCCAATTCGCGTTCATTCGCGTCTATTCGCGGTTTAAAAACTCAAAATCTCAATCGCACATTTTCGTGGTTACACTTCGGGCATTTGCTGACTTCGGCGCCTGTCGGCCCGGTGTAGAGATGGCCGCAGGTGATGCAGTGAAACGTGGCCTTGCGGCGCTCACCCTCGAAGCGGGCGTGATCGCGGCGGTCGTAGTAAAACCACAGGCCGAGAAAGATCGCCGCGACGATCAGGCAGTAGATGACGACCGCAGTGGACAGGGCGAACATGGGCCGATGTTGGCAGAAATGTCCGGTGGTGCGAAGCGAAGAATGGCGGAGGATTTCCCCAAAGCCGGCTTCTGTGGGTGGAGCGCGGCGTCCCCGACGCGCTCACAAACGCGTCCGGAGGCCGCGTTCCACCTTTAAATGCATACAACAAAAATGCGCCGAAGCAGGCTTCGGCGCATTTGGAAAAACAGAAAAGACGATGACTCAGCTTTGCGCTTCGCCTTCGGCGGGAGCCTCCGGAGCGGCCTCAGTCTCGACGCCCGCCTCGACCGGCGCTTCCACCTTGGCGGCGGACTTTTTGCGCTTGGCCGGTTTGCGGCCCTTCGACTTTTTGTAGCCGGTGTCCTCGGCTGCAATAAACTCGATCAGGGCGAGCTCCGCGGCATCGCTGATGCGACGGGCGCCGAGCTTGTAGATGCGGGTGTAACCGCCGGCGCGGTTGGCAAATTGCGCAACCTTTTCGCTGAAGAGAAGCGTGACGGCGGCCTCGTCGCGCACGTCGCTCATGGCGAGGCGGTGCAGATGGAGGGCTGCGCTTT
>Ga0210392_10000609_pt1 | contig 21138 bp, 18 predicted proteins | sample IncBWC30OmetaG_FD_161057 | JGI IMG/M metagenome (GOLD analysis project Ga0210392, IMG submission 161057) | Forest soil microbial communities from Barre Woods Harvard Forest LTER site, Petersham, Massachusetts, United States - Inc-BW-C-30-O ...
TGATGTCGCCAAAGATGAGCAGCGGCAGCACGAGGCCGGTCGCTTGTTTCGCCGGCATGATCTGGGTGAAAATCACGACGAACAGCATTCCCAGTCCGGCAATGCCGGTCTTGGACACACCCACGAGCAACGCGGCAAAAATGGCCAGCGCCCATTGCCAGGGCTCAAGCGTCACGAGTTGGTCTCCATGCCATTGGCCTTTTCGGTAAACTCCCCACTTGCGACTTCAAACACCTGCCACTCGCCGAGCCCGGCATCGGGCCGACCGGTGCCGGTGGCAATGACCTGCGACTCGGGATCGATGGTCGACCAAAAACGGTGGCGGCGCACGGGATCGAGCTCGCCCAGCACGTCATCGGCCAGCAGCACCGGGCGCACGCCGCTCTTTTCCTGGAACCACGCCGCCTGCGCCAGCCGCAGCGCGAGCACGAGCGAGCGTTGCTGGCCCTCGGAGGCAAAGTCCTTCGACTCCGTGCCGCGCACCGTAAAACGAAAATCGTCGCGCTGTGGTCCGACCATCGTCGTGCGAAATTGCACATCGCGCGCGCGGCCCGCTTCGAGCCGCGCCAGCAACAGTTCGGCCGACGGCTCTTCGAAATTGGGATCATATGCAAGATCCGCCGGCTCACCGGAGTCGCAGAGCTGCGCGTACGCCGTCCGCAACGTCGTCCCGAGCGCTTGCAGCCCGGCGGCGCGCAGGGCAATGAGCTCGGCGGCGGCGGGCGCCAGGATCTGCTCGAAGGCGTCGAGTTCCTTGTCCACCGCGCGGCCCGACTTCAGCAGGGCGTTTCTTCCGGCCAGCGCGCGAGTGAATTTCTGCAAGGCATGCAGGTAGGTGGCATCCATCGACGCCAGCGTGAGGTCGAGCCAGCGGCGGCGGCCGGCCGGCGCACCGCGGATGAGCTGCAAATCCTGCGACGAGAAAACCACGGTCGGAAATTTTCCGAGGTGGTCGGCCAGCCGGGTGACGCGCGCCTGGTCGCACCACAGCTCCTTGCCGTCGTGGCGGAGTTTGATGATCACGTGCGTATCGCCGAACCGCTCATGCTCGAGATGGCAGGTGATGGCGGCGGTTGTCTGGCCGTGGCCAACGAGCAGCCGGTTGTCGGTCGCGCGAAAGGAGCGCAGCGCCGTGAGAAAACCCGCCGCCTCGAGCAGGTTCGTCTTGCCCTGCCCGTTCGGACCGGCGAGGAAATGCCGGCGTCCGGAGAAATCGAGCGTGGAAAAACCCACGTTGCGAAAATGCCGGAGGGTTAATGAGCTGAGGCGCATGGGAACATATGCCCTAAATCTTCACGACTGCTTCCGCCGGCTTCACCTCGGCGCTGACTTCAGCCAGGGCCTGCGCGAGCTTCGGCCAGTCCGTCTCCACCGTCTCCCAGCCCGCGCTCACGCGAATCACGCGCCGCGCCTCATCCGGCAAATAACCCATCGCCGCGAGCACGTGCGACGGGCTCTCTTTCGCCGTGGCGCAGGCCGATCCGGTTGAAGCTTGAAAACCGCGTTTATCGAGCCGCGCGACCCAGCGCGTGTTTTCGCCGTGCGGCAGAATGAGCGACACCGTGTTCCAAAGCCGCTCCGCGCCCGCGCCCACCACGCGCACACCGGGCAGCGCCGCCGGCACTGCTCGTTCGAACGCCTCGCGCCAGCGCAGCCGCTCCGTCTCGAGCAGGACTTTTTTCGTCTCTGCCTCAACCAGCGTCGCCACCATTGCCGCCACGCCAGGAAAGTTCTCCGTGCCGGCGCGATGCCCGTGTTCCTGTCCGCCGCCATGCTGCGCGTGAAAATCCTGCGCTCCCTCCGCGGCCAGCACCAACCCCACACCCTTCGGCCCGCCGAATTTGTGTGCCGAGCCGATCACCCAGTCGGCCTCGCCAAAGCCCGCCGCCGGCAGCTTGCCGAGCCACTGCGATGCATCGCAGAAAAAAGCCGCGTGGTGCCGCCGGCACAACCGCGCCAGTTCGCGCCACGGTTGCAGCACGCCGGTCTCGTTGTTCGTCGCCATCACCACGACTGCGCTGATGGCCTTGGATGCCAGTAATTTTTCGAGCTGCGCGACCTGCACCACGCCATGGCGGTCGACTTCGAGCCAGACGACCCGTTCGCCAAGGAAGAATTTTGCCGCTTCGAGCACACAGGGATGCTCCGTCCGGTTGACCGCCACGAGCGTGCCCGGCGGCAGCGTCCGGGCGAGATGCGCGCACACGGCGTTCGCGCCCTCGGTCGCGCCGGAGGTGAAGACCACGCGCCCTGTCGCGCAACCCAGCAGCGGCGCGAGTTGTTCGCGCGCCGCATCGAGCCGCACTTTCACGCGCGCCCCGGCGCCGTAAAGGCCGGATGGGTTCTGCCACGCTTCATCCTGCGCGCGCAGCCATGCCTCGCGCGCGGCCGGCGCCAGCGGCGTCGTGGCATTGTGGTCGAAATAGGGCACGACCCAATTTCGCCTTGGAAAGGCATAGAGGCAACCGCGAAGGTTTAGGTTTTTAACCGCCGATAAACGCAGATGGACGCAGATTACGTTTGTTTAAAAAAACAACCCGGGGAGCGCAGAAGCTGATGTCAGTTTTTTCTAAAAAGAAGCCCTCTCCGTTTCTTTGTTTCCTTGGTTGCCTTTCGTTTAAACCAATACATCCGCGTCCATCTGCGTTCATCCGCGGTTAACAACAAAGTTATCAATGGTTAAAAATTCCGTCGCAATTCGCGGGCGCTTCGATTGATTCGCACTTGATGACTTTCGACGCCCAACTCGCCGAAACCCTGAAAACTTTCCAGTCGCTCGCCGGCATCCGCCCGCAGATCGACCGCGCCGGCCCGATGATCCTGTCCACGCTACGCGCCGGAAAAAAACTTATCCTCTGCGGCAACGGCGGCAGCGCGGCCGAGGCACAGCACTTCGCCACCGAGCTCGTGGGCCGCTACGCCAAGTCCCGCCGCGCGCTGCCGGCCATCGCTCTCAACGCCGACGGCCCGCTGCTCACCTGCATCGCCAACGATTATGGCTATGACGAAGTTTTCGCGCGCCAGCTTCCCGCCTTCGCGCAGCCGGGCGATCTTCTCGTCGTCCTCACCTCGAGCGGCAACTCCGCCAACATCCTCGCCGCGCTCACCGCGGCGAAAAGCCTCGGCCTCGACAGCGTCGCCTTCCTCGGCCGCGGCGGCGGCAAAGCCAAGGGCCTCGCCACCTGCGAGCTCATCGTGCCCGGCGCCAGCGGCTCCGCCGCGCAGGAAGCGCATTTGTTTTTGATCCATCACTTCTGCGAGCTGATCGACGCCGCTTTTCCGGCGTGAGATAGGTTCAAGGTTCCCGGTTCAAAGTTCAAGGTTGGCGCTGAAAAACGAAACTTTGAACCGGGAACCTGAAACCTTGAACGTTGAACCGGGAACTTAGAACTTTATGCGCTTGCCGCGGGGCGCAGGTCGCGGTTCGCTCGCCACCCCATGAGCACTCCCGCACCTGTCCAGGAAAACGCCATCATCACGACCAGCTACGGTGATCTGACCCTCGCCTTCTGGCCCGACGTCGCGCCGAAGACCGTCGAAAATTTCAAGAAACTCGCCAAGTCCGGCTTTTATGACGGCACGGCCTTTCACCGCATCATCAAGGGTTTCATGATCCAGGGCGGCTGCCCGAACACCAAGGTCGGCGCGCGCGGCATGCCCGGCACCGGCGACCCCGGTTACAAGGTCAAGGCGGAGTTCAACAAAAAACCGCACGTGCGCGGTGTCATTTCCATGGCGCGCTCTTCAGACCCTGATTCCGCCGGTTGCCAGTTTTTCATCGTGCATGGCGACGCTCGTTTCCTCGACCAGCAATACACCGCCTTCGGCCAGCTCGTAGCCGGCGACGACGTGTTGGAACGCATCGCGACTGTGCCGGTCGGCGGCTCAGGCGGCGAAAAGAGCCAGCCTATTGAACGCATCGAAGTGAAAAACGTCCGGATCGTTCAGGCGGCCTGAAGCAAAAGGCTGCATAACTGAAAAGCTGAAGGGCTGAATCGGATTTCAGTCTTTAGTCCTTCAGTTTTTCAGCCCTTCAGCCTTAAGCTTGTCGTTCAGCGCCTGCGATTGCGAACGCAAGCCGGCGTCGATGCTCGGATCCGCCAGCAAACCATCGAGCAGAGCCTCGGCCAGTTCCGGCTGCTTGCGGCCGACAAGCTGTTGCGCGCGCTGAAAAGTTTCGTACGTGCCCACTTTTTCCCGCAGGGTGATCAGCTTGGCGCGGTCGGCACTAAGGATGGTCCTGTTCCCATTCATCAGCTTGTCGAGAACTGCACCGGCCTCGCTCGCCTTGCCCTGCTGGAGCAGGTCTTGGACCCGCTTCTCAGTGTCAGCGTTGCTTACCCCTGCAAGCAGCCACTGGGCGTAGGCCCGTGAATAGGGAGTTAAGGTTTGGCTGGATTTGATCAATGTCTGCAGTCGCACGCGGCCGGTATCAGCGTGGCCGTTTTTGATTTCCCACGCCGCCAAGCCGGCCGTGATGATGCCATTATCGGGCACGAGGTCCAAGCCCTTGCGTAGAAAGGTCTCGTCATCCGGGGAAACCTGCCCGACCGCGCTTATCGTCAGGGCCAGTTGCTGGTACAGATACGGATAAAGCGGACTGAGCCTGATTGCCTGCTCATAATAATCGGCCGCATGGCGGGCTTTCGCCGCATCAGCCGTGGCCAGGTCCTCGTAAAGACCGGCCTCGTGCAGGCAGTGCTCGGCAAGAAAAAGCCAGACCCGGAAATTCTTGGAACCTGCGCCAGCCGCCTGCTCGTAACGTGATACCGCTTCTTCGAAATTACCATCGCGTAAGGCACGTTGGGCCATGATTTCGATCACCCGGGGATCTCCAGGCGCTGCTACCACCGCACGATCGATATAGATTTTTGCCTGAGCCGCGTCACCCACACCGGCCATGAGATTACCGAGCGCGATCGCTACGTCGGCCGCACTGGCCGGGCGGATTGTTATATCACGCGAAACGTCCTCCGCCTTCACCTGAAGTCTCAAAACTGAAAACCTTCCATCGACCAAATAGGTGTAAAGCCGCTGGTCCATTTGATTGAAATCGCATCCAAAAGCCTGCTCGAAAATTTGCGCAGAGGGCGCGTTTTGCTCAAAAAGCTCAAGACAATGCCCGAGCCGCAAGGCATTCGCCGACTCTTTGCTGAAAATCAAATAATGCGCGAGCAGCCACGACTGTGCATAAAACATACCCGTGCGCAGATCTTCGTTGTAAGGCAGGGATTTTACATCGGTGGCAACAAATCCCGCAATCGGCTTGAGCGACTCCTGGCGCAGTAAAAGAATATGCGCCGGGAGTGGCTGGCCAAAGCTGATATAGCCGTCATTAAATTCGAAGGTGGAAAAAACCTCAGCCAGCCCCTCTTCCAACCATCCCGGCCTTTTGCCTGCAACCAGGTGCAAAAACCAGTGGGTGCCTTCGTGGAAAATGATGTGTTCCATGTTTTCGTCTTCATGTTCGCGGGAAAAGGCCAGATACCCATAGTCGCCACGGGTGAGAAAATAACCGGCCATTTCTTGGCGGGAGCCATCCGGACGACGCAGCCTAAATGGCTCAAAATCCTCGTCTCGACGAAAGATCACAACGGTCGCCGGCAAAAGGGCTACGTCGGCCACGCCTGTCAATTGCTGCATGCCGCGGCGAAATTGCTCCAGCTTGATCGCCCAAGCCATCGTCTCATCTTCGTCAGCGGCGGAGACAATTGTGAATATCGGAGTCTGGACTAAAAGCCATTTTTCCGTCCGGCCAAAGGCCAGGCCAGCCAGAAAAATGAAGATGCAGCCAAGACGGATGACGAAGAATTTGCTCATTTCGTTTTTTTGTGGTCCAGCCGAACGGCGTGCGCCTTGGCCACTCCAGTGTATTTTTCCGCCCAGCTGCGCAATTTGGCCTGCTCCACAGGCGCGAGCCGGCGGGTGATTTTCGCCGGCGAACCGTAAACGAGCGAGCCAGGCGGCACGACCATGCCCTGCGGCACGAGCGAATTTGCGCCGATCATGCTGCCAGCCCCAATCTGCGCGCCATCGAGGATGGTCGCGCCCATGCCGATCAGGCATTCGTCCCCGATCGTGCAGGCATGGATGATGGCCGCGTGGCCGATGGTGCACCACGCGCCGATGTGCACGCCGAAATCATCGGCCAGATGCACCACGGCATTGTCCTGGATGTTCGTGCCCTCGCCCACCCGGATTTCATTGATGTCGCCACGCAGCACGACGCCATACCACACGCTGCTCTGCGGGCCGAGCACGACATCGCCCAGTACCGTCGCGTTGGGCGCGACAAAAAGCGCCCGCGCCGTGTCGGGAGTTTTCCCGAGGAATTTTTTCAGCCGCTCGTCGAGGGTCATGACTGAAAAAGGCTGAATAACTGAAGGGCTGAAAGGCTGAAATTGATTCAGCCCTTCAGTTTTTCAGCCCTTCAGCCTTTCTTCTGATACCACGTCCCGTCTGGTGCCTGCAGCCAGATGCCGGGCTTGGATTTCTCCGCAATGGTTCGGGCTCGGCGGAGCCCCACTTGCTCGGGTGCCATATTATACTTGCGCGCGAAAAGTGTGTAAACCACAGCGCGATCATGATTTTCATCGGCGACCAGTTTGGCCGCGGAATCGCCGCCATTGCCGCGCACTTCGACAAAACCCTGGTTGTTCTCGCCGACCACACCGCTGGTTTTCAGCGCATCGAGTGCCGGCAGGCGCTTCTCCTGGTCTTTACGCAAAACCGAAAGCGGAATGGGGCCAGCCGGGGCCTGGGCCAGCGCAGGGCCAACCACGGCCAGCACAATCCATGCAGCAAGCAAAAACCTAAGAACCAGGGGCCTCTTCATGGCGCGGCGGGTGTAGGTGCGGGCTGCGCCGAGGGCTTGGCGACGGGTGCAATCGTGGTGGATTTTTCGTCGATATCGTCAAAGTAATTGTCGAGAGACTTGTCCACCTTCACGTTCACGTTCACATCGACGGTGACGTGGATGGGTTTGACCTCGATAGGCTTGACGTTCACGCAGCCGGCCAGCGGCAAGGCGGCGGCGCAAAAAAACAGGCGACATGTCATGGCCCTAAAAATACGGCGGTCGATTTCGCAAGACAACCAACTTTTCATTGCTGCAGCTGGCGACGCATGGCGTTACCACCGTGGAGAAGTTCCTGCATGGGGCCGTGGATGTTCACCTCAATAACGACCGGCGCCGCATATTTTGGATCCGCCGAACCGCCCTCCAGCTGGATCAAGATCGTACGGCTCGCCTGCTCGCCGTCCGGATAAAACCTGATGCGAAAAGTCTTCATGACCAGCGGCAATTTACCGAGCTCGATTTGGGCCAGGCCCGGATAGTTTACGCGAATTTTTTCGTTACGATACAGAATACGGGAGAACAACCCCGGTGAAGGTTGGAGGATGACCTGGGCCGTATCACCTTTGTTCAAGGCCAGGCCACTCTGCCCGATCGTCAGGTTTCCGTGGTCGAGATGCACGGTGAGTTTTCCATTCACGTGACCGGCGGCCTGCTTAATTTTTAGCTGGCCGGGATCCACCACGTTCCGGAGCTGCTCCAGGTCAACCCCCTTGGCTCTGGCGGTCCAAGTGATCGAAGGTTGCTTGAGGGCGAAGGTAAAAGGCTCGGCGGAGAATTTTCCGCCAAGGCCGGTGCTCTCCAGGGAACCGACGTGGACCTGGCCGTCGGGCGTCAAGCCAAAGGAGATTTTAGTATCGTGCAGCTCGACGCCGCCAAATTGGGCCGTGCGCACCGAAAGCACCTGGGCCGGCTCCGTGCACAAGGGCTGCAAGCCCGCCAGGGTGATGCGCAACGCCAACCCATCGCATGAGCTCTTTTTCTTTTCATTATCCATCCCGCCGTCGGCCAGCTCCAGCGTGGCCGTCCCGTCGAAGGCGCCCTGCTTGATCGTGCCGCGGCCCTCAATCGCGAGCGTGCCGCGAAACTGCCAGTTGGCCAGTGACGGGATATTTTCCGTCAATGCCGCGGACCACGACGCCAGATCCAACCGGCATTTCGCAATCTGCCAGGTGCCTTCGCCCGTGGCCGGGTCAAAATGCGCGAGCACATCCAAATGCGCGTCCTGGCCCTCGACGGAAAGTTCCAGATTCACCACCCCGGCATCCGCCGGCCGGAGCGTCATGCGCCACGCCAGCACCGGAGCGGCCGCATCGAGGTGCCAGACGCCCGACAACGTGCCGTTCATCAGCGGCAGCGGCGGGAGGGCGCCGCGCGCGTCCATCAACGGCCACGCGCCGAGCAAGGCCAGGCACATAAGGAAGCTTCTCACGTTGAAATAATTTAGGTTTTTCGGTGCGATGACCAGTATTCTAATGAGGACACCCATTCCACTCAAAGCAGGGGTTATTTTGATTCTCCTCGCGGCCCTTTGGCTTACACCCTCCGCGCACGCGACCATCGTCGGGCTCAACCAGATTGTCACGCCGGAGATCCAGCCCACGGGCGTGCTCATGCTCAGCGCCCAAGCTCAGCATTCCACCATCGGCAACAGCCAGGAAATCCAGTTCGAGCTTGGAATTACCCCGCGATTCGAAGTGGCGTGGTTCCAGGGCCTGAAGCCCAACGAAGGTTTTTTTAGCACGGAATTCAACCTGGTGCAAAAAGATGGGCACCTGCTGACTGCCGGCCTCATCAACTGGTCCACGCGGGGAGGCGATGCACAGCCCGTGTTGGAATACGGTTATTACACGGACAAGGACCGCTTCGTGGCCGGCGCCATTTATGCCAATCGCGAAGCAGAGCTGTTGCTTGGCTATAAACGCCTGCTCTCGGACAAGATCGCATTAGCCACCGATTTCCAGTCCGGTTCGGCCAACTCTCTGACGTTTGGAGTGGTTTATAACTTTACCCCCGACCTTTCGATCAACCCGGCCATTTACTGGACGAATTCGCATCCGCATCATTTTTTGGGCTACGTCGTGCTATCGTGGAACATCACCGTCTGGAAGTAGCCTCTCCAGGGGCGAAAAGCGGTGGCTTCCTTCGCTAAATCAATGGATCCCAAGGTGGAACTGCCGGCCAAAGCGAAGGTCTGCGATGACATGATGAAAGCGATCCATTGTCTTATCCCCTCCCCTAAATTATTGATTGCCTGCACCGCGTTGGTCGCGACGGGCTTGTTTTCCGGTTGCACCACCGTGCAACTAAGCGACGACGGATCGGTCGTTGGCGAATACAAACTGGGCTACCTGATTGCCAAGCCCGGCCAGTCGCTCGAACGCGTGCACACGGCGGTGCAAAAAGCCTTCAAGGAGCTGGGTTACCTGCAGGTCGGCGACAAGGAAACCCCGGGCGAGATTGAGCTGAGCGCCCGCGATTCCCACGACACGCTGATCTCGGTGGAGCTGAAAGATTTCACGACCTATACACGCGTGAAGATCCGTTGCGGCCTGTCCGGCGGCCTGGCACAGGAACAACAGGTTTACCACGCCATCGCAGGACACTTTTGATAAAAACGCATCGCCGCGATCTGTGGCTTCGTTCCGGTTCCAAGCTTAATCACTGATGTACTCTGATTCGAGAATCTATCCGCGTAATCCGCGGTAAAAACAGACTCGAAACCATGGTTATCCCGCGGATTACGCGGATGGGAAGAATCTTATCCCAACTGAGTTTCATTCGGCAGCACGCAGCGGTAGCCGGCGCGGTCGATCTCGCCCAGCACAATTTCCAGCGCCGCCAGGCTGGTGTTCTCGCCCCGGCGATTGCGGCACTCAGGATGCAGCATAAGAATCGCCCCCGGCCGCAGGTGGCGCAGCAAGCGACCGGCCACCCGCGGGGGATTATGGTCCCCATAATCCAGGCCACGGGCCGTCCAGCCGACCGGTTGCAACCCGCGCCGGCATAAAACCTGGTAAAGCAACGGCGGGTGCCAGCCGACCGGCCCGCGAAAAAACCGCGGCGGCGCACCCGCGGCCGCAGCCAGGACCTCCGTGCAGCGGTCGATCTCCCGCGCGAACCAGGACGGGAGATATGCCCAAAAAAGCACCGCCTGGTGCGTGTACGTGTGGTTGGCGATGGTGTGGCCGCCGGCCAGAATCTCGCGCACAAGCCCGGGATTTTTTTCCGCTTGCCGCCCGATGAGAAAAAAAGTCGCGCGGGCATGGTGCTGCGCGAGCAGGGCAAGCACCCGCGGCGTCTCCTGCGGGTCGGGGCCGTCATCGAAGGTCAGCCACACCTCGCGCTCGCGGGTGGCGAAACGCGTGGTGAGCGGCACGCAGAGGCGCAAATTGGGACAGAGCGAGGCGAAGAAAAAAAACAGGTGGGTCCCGACCACGACGGCGAACGCCAGCGGCAGCGACACGCGCGCCAGCGCTATTCCGGGTATGAACACGGCAAGCGAACTCCAGAGAATCGCCCGGCGTGCAAAATCCTGCCGGCGTGACGCCCGGCACATGGGCGGCTGGGAGCTTTCAGCTATCAGAGGCATTACAGGCCGAAGTAACAGGTATCATGTGACAAGTGACAAGAGCGCGCTGCGAACTTACTCCTGACACTTTATACTTGTTACCTGAAGCCTGCCACCTGATCCCTTTCCGAGGCCCAGCCAACTACACTTTCACCGCGGGAAGTTTCCAGATGTCGCGGGCATATTCGCGGATGGTGCGGTCGCTGGAAAATTTGCCGACCCGGGCGGTGTTGAGGATGGCCATGCGAGCCCACGCGGCCTGGTTGACGTAGGCCGCATCGACCCGGGCCTGGCAGTCGCAATAGGCACGGAAGTCGGCCAGCACCATGAAGGGATCACCGCCGCGCAGCAGGCTGTCGTGCAAGGGGGCAAAGGCGTGGTCTTCATGCGGCGCGAAGAAATTGGAGCCAAGCCAGTCGACGACGGCGCGCAGTTCCTCGTCGCGGTTATAAAAATCATGCGGATTGTAGCCGCGGGCGCGCAGGGCTTCGACTTCCTCCACCGTCAAGCCAAAGATGAAAATGTTTTTGTCGCCGACTTCCTCGCCAATTTCAATGTTGGCGCCGTCGAGGGTGCCGATGGTGAGGGCGCCGTTAAGCGCCAGCTTCATGTTGCCGGTGCCGGAGGCTTCCTTGCCGGCGGTGGAAATTTGCTCGGAGAGATCGGCGGCCGGGATGATTTTTTCCGCCAGGGAAACGCGGTAGTTGGGCAGGAAGGCGACCTTCAGCTTGTCGCCGATGCGTTCGTCGGAGTTTATCCTCAAGCCGACCAGGTTGATGGCGCGGATGATATTCTTGGCGAGGTCGTAACCGGGCGCGGCCTTGGCGGCAAAAATGAAAACCCGGGGGGTGATGGCGAGCGCGGGGTTTTGCAGGAGGCGGCGGTAGAGCGCGAGGATGTGGAGCAGGTTGAGATGCTGGCGCTTGTATTCGTGGAGACGCTTGATTTGCACGTCAAAGAGCGCGTCCGGGGAAACCGATATTTTGCACTCGTGCTGGATGACCGCGGCAAGATCGACCTTGTTGGCGCGCTTGGCCGCCATGAATTCGCGCTGGAAGCCGGCGTCGTCGACAAATTTTTCGAGGCCGCGGAGTTGGTCCAGGTCGCGCGGCCAGCCTTCGCCGATTTTCTGGGTGATGAGGTCGGCCAGGCGCGGGTTGCTTTTCAGGAGCCAGCGGCGCGGGGTGATGCCGTTGGTCTTGTTCTGAAACTTGCCGGGATAAAGCTCGTTGAATTCAGGGAAGAGGCGGGTCTTGAGCAGCTCCGTGTGGAGCGCGGCAACGCCGTTGACGGCGTGCGAGCCGACCACGGCAAGCTGGGCCATGCGCACCTTCTTGGCGCCGTCTTCCTCGATGAGCGAGCAGGCGCGTTTCTTGCCGCCACCGTCGTTTGGCCACTTGAGCTCGATCTGCTTGAGCAGACGGGCGTTGATCTCGTAGATGATCTGCAGGTGGCGGGGAAGCACGCGCTCAAAGAGCGATACGCTCCACCGCTCAAGCGCCTCGGGCAGGAGGGTGTGGTTGGTGTAGGCAAAGATCTTAGTGACGATGGCCCACGCGGGATCCCACTCCAGGTTTTGCTCGTCCATGAGAATGCGCATGAGCTCGACAATCGCGATCGTGGGATGCGTGTCATTGAGCTGCACCGCCACCTTGGCCTCGAGGTTGGCCCAGGAGTTGGCCGGGTTGCGGAGGTGGCGGCGGATGATGTCGCGCAGGGAACACGCGACAAAGAAGTACTGCTGGACGAGGCGCAGCTCCTTGCCGCTTTCCGTGCTGTCGTTCGGGTAAAGGACCTTCGAAATGGTTTCCCCGACGGTTTTCTCGTGCACGGCTTCAACGTAGCCGCCGCGGTTGAAAATCGTGAGATCGAACTCCTCGGTGGACTTCGAGGCCCAGAGGCGCAGCAGATTGACGGTTTTGGTGCCGAAGCCAGCGATGGGAATGTCATGCGGCACACCGAGGATTTTTTTGGTGTCAACCCACCGCGGGCGGTAGGTCCCGCGATCGTCGAAGATGTTCTCGACCCGGCCATAAAGATGAACCTCCTGGGTGTATTCCGGACGGACCACTTCCCACGGATCGCCGAAAATGATCCAGTTGTCGGGATGCTCGACCTGGTAACCGTTGACAAACTCCTGCTTGAACAGGCCAAACTCGTAGTGGATGCCATAGCCGAGTGCGGGGAAGTCGAGCGTGGCGAGCGAGTCGAGGAAACACGCGGCGAGCCGCCCGAGGCCGCCATTGCCCAGGCCCATATCCACCTCGGAATCGCGAATATGATCAAAATCCTGGCCGAGGCTGGTCAGCGCATCGCGCGCGGACTCGAACAACCCGGTGGCGAGGAGATTGTTGCCGAAAAGCCGGCCCATGAGGTATTCGAGCGAAAAGTAGTAAACCCGGCGGACATTGTTCCCGTTGTGCACGCCCTGGGTCTCGATCATGCGCTCGTGGATGTGGTCGCGCACCGCCAGGGCGGTGGCCACCCACCAGTCGCGGGGTGTGGCGGTGTTGGTGTCGCGCGCGAGCGTGGAAATGAGATGGCGCAGGATGAGCGAGCGCAGGATTTCGGTGGGCGAATCGACGTGCGGCCGTCCGGGCAATGCCCCCGGCGCTGCATCAGCCGTGGATTTTTTCACGGAGCTGGATTTTTTGGCTTTTTCAGAGGAGGCGGAGGGCATGTGGTGAAGAGGATTGAATAAACTTTTTGTCGATGAGCGAGTCGTGGCCGCAGTTATTTTTGGAACCGGCGGGCCAGCTCACCGTGGTTGAGCTCGACGTAGGTGGGCCGGCCGGCCGGGCTGGTGAGCGGTGTGCGGGTGGCGAAAAGCTGGGCGACGAGGGCGCGCGACTCGGTTTCGCCGGCGACGGCCGGCAGCCGGATGGCGCGCGTGACGGCAAGGCGGGCAAACTCATCGCGCGCGAGATCGGGATTTTTTTCCTGCAGGCGGCCGTCGCGCAACGCGCCGAGCAGGTCGCGCAAAAATGGCTCCGCATCGGCCGGTTCGAGCCAGTCGGGCACGGCCTCGATGCGAAAAAAATTGCGGCCAAACGCGGCGATCTCGAGCCCGTGACCGTGCAGGAATTCCAGGCGGTCGAGGAGCAGGGCCGTGGCGATGGGGTCGAGTTCGACCGGCACGGGCAGGAGCAGCCGCTGGCTCGCCATCGAACCGTGGCGAAACTGCTCCTGCAGGCGCTCGAACCACACGCGCTCATGCGCCGCGCGGCGGTCGAGCAGCACGAGGCCGGCCGCCGTTTCAAAAAGCGCATAGGCGCCATGGGCGAGGCCGAGGAAGCGCCATGGCAGATTTTCGATCTTGGGCGGGGGACTTTCCACCGGCGGCGCCGGCAAAACCCGGGCCGCGGCCGACAGAGAAGATGGCACAGGGGGAATTTCACGGCGCGGCAGGGCGGAAAGGGCCGCGATGGACGGGGCCCCTGCCCTGTTCACACCGCCGGTTGCCGCCGGTAGAATTGCCGGTGCCAGGCCCCGGGGATCCGCCGCGGGCGCGCTGGCCGCGCCCAAGTCGCGCAAGTGCTGAAGCACGGTGCGGATGACAAAACCGCGCACCGCCGTATCGCTACGAAAGCGCACCTCGCGCTTGGCGGGGTGGACGTTGACATCGACCGCTGCGGGATCGCATTCGAAAAAAACAAACGCGAGGGGATAGCGACCCTTGGGCAGCGACTCGTGATAGCTCTCAATCAACCCGTAGTTGAGCGTGCGACTGTCCACCGGGCGCGCGTTGACGAACGTGATCATCTCATGGCGTGTAGCACGACCAATGCCGGGCCGGCCAATCAGGCCATGCAATCGCATGTCGGCCTCATTCGCGGCCAGCGGCAGCAGCCCTTCCGCGATTTGCCGGCCAAAGATTTCCGACACGCGTTCGGCCAGCGTCGCACACTCGGGCGAACGGAAAATCACCCGGCCATCCTCCGACAGCGTGAACGACACGCGCGGGCTGGCCAGCGCGTAGAGTCGCACGCATTGGATGATATGGGCGGATTCGGTGGCATCGGTCTTGAGGAATTTCCGGCGGGCGGGCACGGAATTGAAGAGTTGCGCGACTTCGATGCGCGTGCCGGCCGGCCGGCCGCAGTCGCGCACGTGGACAAACTTGCCGCCGTTCACAAGGATTTCGGTGCCGGCATGGTCGGCCGCCGTGCGGGTCTGCAGCGTGAACCGCGAAACGCTGGCGATGGAGGGCAGCGCTTCGCCGCGAAAGCCGTACGTGCCCAGGCGGTCGAGATCGGCCGCCTCGGCGATTTTGCTGGTCGCATGGCGTTCCAGCGAAAGCAGCGCGTCGTCGCGGATCATGCCGTAGCCGTTGTCCTCGACGGAAATCAGCGCGCGGCCGCCGGCGCGAAACTCGACCTCGATGCGCGTGGCGCCGGCATCGAGGGCGTTTTCGACAAGTTCCTTCACCACCGCGGCCGGGCGCTCGATGACCTCGCCAGCGGCGATCTGGTTGGCCACGCGGTCGGAGAGAATACGGATCGGCATAAGACGGAACCGCTGATTAGAAGAGTTTCTTAACCGCAGATGGACGCGGATTATTTTTCGTCACGGAAGTATCTCGCACGTTACTCCGTCACCTTCAATTTAAACAACAGGCATCCGCGTTCATCTGCGTCCATCTGCGGTTAAAGAGAAGGTTTTCGGTTCACTGCAGGATTTTCTGCCAGCGCGCGAACTGTTTCCTGAGTTGCGCGGGGCCGGGCATGCCGGTGCCGGCGCGGCGGGCCATGGCCCGGCCGAGGTCGAAGACTCCGACCCAGTCCCGGTCAAAGGCCGGATGCACCGCGCGCACTTCGTCGAGCGTCAGCCGGTCGATCCGCACCGCGCTGTGCTCGGCCACGCGCACGATCGCGCCGACGGCATGGTGCGCTTCGCGGAACGGCACGCCTTTGCCCACCAGATAATCGGCCAGGTCGGTGGCCAGCAGCGCGGGGTCAGCCACGGCGGCGGCGCAGCGGTCGCGATGCACGGTGACTCCGGCCACGGCGCCGGCGAGCACGTCGGCGCAGAGGGCGGTCTGGTCGAAGCTGTCGAAGATGGGCGGCTTATCCTCCTGCAGGTCGCGGTTGTAGGTGAGCGGCAGGCCCTTCACGAGGACAAGCAAGGTGTGGAGATTGCCCTGCAAGCGCGCGGACTTGCCGCGCACCAATTCGAGCGCGTCGGGATTTTTTTTCTGCGGCATGAGCGAGGAGCCGGTACAGAAGGTGTCGGGAAGCTCGATGAACTTGAACTCGGTGCTGCTCCAGAGGATGAAGTCCTCGGCGAGGCGCGAGTAATGCACCCCGGCGAGCGCGCAGGCGGTGGCGAACTCGATAAAAACGTCGCGGTCGCTGACCGCGTCCATGGAATTTTGCGTGACCTGCGGCCGGCCGCGCGCATCGACAAAGCCGAGTTCCTTTGCGACGAACTCGCGGTCGATCGGCAGCGTGGTACCGGCGATGGCGCCGGAGCCGAGCGGGCAGAAGTTGGCGTGCGCGGCCACGCCGGCCAGGCGCTCGCCATCCCGCTGGAACATTTCCAGGTAGGCAAAGAGATGGTGCGCGAAATAAACCGGCTGCGCGCGCTGGAGGTGCGTGTAACCGGGAATGAGCACGTCGCGCTCGCGTTCGGCGACGGCGAGGATCGCACCTTGGACGGCACGGAGTTTTTCGCCGAGCACGGCACAGGCGTGCTTGAAAAAGAGTCGCATATCGGTCGCGACCTGGTCGTTGCGGCTGCGCGCGGTGTGCAGCTTGGCGGCGGCCGGCACGCTTTTAGCGAGGGCCTGCTCGATGTTCATGTGCACATCCTCGAGCTTGATGTCCCAGGCAAACCGACCGGCCTCGATTTCGCGGAGGATTTTGTCGAGGCCGGCGTGGATGTCATCGCGTTCGGCGGCCGTGAGAAGGCCGACGTGCGCGAGCATGGCGGCGTGGGCCTTGCTGCCGGCAATGTCAAAGGGCGCGAGGCGGTAGTCAAAGGACACGGACTCGCTAAACTTCAGCATGAGCTCGTCCGGACCCGCGGTAAAGCGGCCGCCCCAGGTGGCTTGAACTTTCTTGGCCATGGGCGAAGCATCAACACGACAGCGCGCGGGGCAACGCGAAAGATGCCAGAAGGTGTGTCTTGCCTGCGGCCGCGGCGCGCACACAGTCGGCGCCGTATGTTGCCACGTTGCTTGAGAATAATGCTCCTGCTGGCCGCCCTGGCTGCCACGCTGCACGGCGAAACAGATGCGCGCTACAATAAAGCTGCGGTCGAACCGGTCAAAACGTCGATTTACATCGGGTACGTCAAGCTGACCGCACCCCTCTTCACGCGCACGCGCACTGGCTATGTGTCGAGTTACAAGGCTTCTGTCTTTCCATTTTTTTTCCTGAGCGAGCACGGGCAACTGACGATCGCGGTGAGCGATGATGATCTACAGCGGCTGGCGCACGGCGGGACAGTGCTGTTCAACGGTCAGGCGCAGAACTCCGATGGCGAGACGAGAGTGATCGTGGGCCGCGCTGTGCCGCAGGATGCAACCCAGGGGAAGCTGACGGTGCGCCTGTTTATCTCCAAACAGACCCAGCTGATCTTTAACACGACCTATCGCTTTGTCGGCGGGCCGTAACAGGGCGTGTTATCTGCCGGTGGTGAAGAAGCGGTTGACCGCCGTCAGGACTTCTGAAACCGCGAAAGGTTTTTGCAGGTAACCGCGCGCACCGGACTTGATGATTTCCGCCTGGAGATTTTCCTCGAGGTGGCCGCTCATGAAAATGGCATCAACCGTCGGCACGAGATCGCGCATTTTCATAAACGCCTCCCAACCGCTCATGCGCGGCAGGCCAAGGTCGCAAAGGACGAGCCCGATTTCCGCATGGCGCTGGCGGAACACTTCGACGGCCTCGATGCCATCGCGCGCCTTGAGCACGCGGAAGCCGTTGCGCTCAAGCACATGACTGAGGGCATGCAGGAGCGTCTCCTCGTCGTCCACCAGCAGGATGACGCGTTCCGCACGTGGGGTCACGGGCGCCGCCGCCGCCGCCGGCACGGCCGGTTCAGCCGGGAGCTCGGGTGAAACAGGGAAATAAAGTGAAAAGACGAGTTCGCCCGGGAATGCCGTGACGGCGAGCCAGCCGCGGTGGACGCTCATGATGCTGTGCACGGCCAGGATGGAGAGATCGCGCACGCGCTCGGTCAGGCCCAGCGCCGCGGAATTGAAGGTTTCAAGCGTATCCAAGTCGGTCTTTTCGGGCGGAGTCAGGCTAATGCGCAGAAAATTATACCTGGGTTCACGGGCATCGGGGAACTTTTTCTCGAGTTCCGCGCCAGTCACCGCCGAGACCGCAAATTCGAGGCGGCCGCCAGGGCCGGCGAGGTCGCGCGCTTTCTGGCACAGGTTCAGCAACAGATGGTTGATTTGGTAAAGATCGACCGCGACCGGAGGCAGCGCCGGCTCGACGGTACGAAGCAGGGTGAGCTGTTTACCATAGCTGTCGCCAATCATCTGGCAGAAATTTTCGACGAGCAGGCCCAGGTTGGCGCGCTGGAAGGTGGGCTCGATCTTGCGCGAGAGGTAGAGCGTCTGCTTGATGAGGTTGGCCGCGCGCGCAACGGCTTTCTCGATGCCATCGATGGCGGTGGCTGCGCGGGCGGTATCGACCGCGGGATCCTGCAAAAACGTGGTATACCCAAGGATGATGGAGAGAAGGTTGTTGAAATCGTTGCCCACCTCGGAGGCCATGGCGGCAAAACTCTCGGCGCGCTGGAGCTGGCGGAGTTGCGGCTCGGTCTGCGCTTCGCGGGCAAGGTCGATCAGTGAGAACAAGCGGTAAATGCGGCCCGCCAGTGTCAGCCGAGCGTCCGTGGTATGCGCAAAAAGCGCCCGGCCGCTTTTGTGAATGATCGCGCCGAAAGTCTTGAGCGCGGTATTGTCTCCGGACAGGAACGACGCGTGCGCCGCAAGGCATTGCACCGAGGCCTCGGGCGGAAAAAGCATCGTGAACATGGCGCCAACCAGCTCGGTGCGCGTGTAACCGAGAAGGTCAGCAAACGCCGGATTGACCGTAACGATGACGCCGCGTTCATCGACCAGGCAGAGACCAAAGGGAAGCTTTTCCCATGCGGCCGGAAACAGATCCGCAGAAATGCCTTCCGGCACGCCAAATACTGAAGGGATCCCGTGAGGAGGGTTTGTCATGCTGGCCAATGGAAAATGACCGGTTTTTCAACCGAGGGGTTAAGACTCTGGTGAACAGGACAAGCATGCGCAGCCTGTTCTAGCAAGCCGACAGACGCCGCACTGGTGGAAAATGGCAGCCAAAGATGGGTGGTCAGCCGGACAATGCGGCGCGGGAGATCGGCGGACATTTCCTTGGTCACTTCAAACTTCAAACCGCGCAGTTCGATGCCCTCTCGACGGGCGACGATCGCCATGGTGGTGGCGATGCATGTGCCGAGCGCCGTGGCCACCAAGTCGGTGGGAGAAAATGCCTCACCGCGGCCCTGGTTATCGCGCGGAGCATCCGTCACGAGGCTGCTGCCGGACGGACCGTGGGTCGCGACGCAATGAAGGTCGCCTTGATATTCACCGATGACTTTGACCATAGGGGGATTGCCTTTCTGGCTATTTTGTGACGCGAAGCAACGCCACAAACGTCAAAAATCAAGAAAAGGTCAAAAGCCTAGACATAGATAGAAACCCCTAGTTCCGATGGTTTTATGCGATGGATCACAGCAACTAATGATACGCCGCTCCAGAGGGGATTCGGCTGTGCTGGAGTCACCGACCTCCCGACTACAAAAGCCCAATAGATCAGCTTCACTACCCTATCTTGTTTGCTACTTATATACCACACCGTGGCCACCGGCGGAAGACTGACCGGGCCCATGCCCACATGGGTCGGCGGCTTCCCCATCCAATCCGCCATCGGGCCGGTTGGCGGCCAGCACCGCAGCCCGCTTGGACAGATTGTAGTCGAGCCGGTCGCATCGGCATTGTTTTTATTTGGACAAACCCGCGTTTCTTCCTTTTTCCTGAACCCCATGGCTAATTCCGAACAAAAGCTCGTCACCCGCGGCAGCCTCATGGTTGACGCCGTGTTGCTGGTGGCTTTCTTCATTTTTTTCTTCGAGATCCTGAAGTCGCACGTGCCCGCCACGACGCCGTTCTGGCTTAATATCGGCTCGGCCTATGCCGCCTCCTGCCTGACCGGCGTCTTCTGGCTCGCGTTGCAGATGTTTCGCGTCGTGCTGCGCTTTCATCGCGAGTCGAAGAAGTGACGCTTCGACCAACCCGTAGTTGGTAGTTAGTATTTGGTAGTTGGTCTTTGCGTTGGCCGTGCCCTCCGTAGCTCGCAGAGCGAAGGAGGGGCGTTCGAGGCAGGCTCTGCCTGCCTCGCCGCTGTTGACACGACCCGCGGCGGGCTGTTTGCCTTAGCCTTTGCTGCGCATCCCTGCGCTCCTATTTTTTCAACCACCAACACCCATCAGATCCATGGCCAAGACCTCCGCGAAAAAATCCCGCACCACCAAGAAGCCCGCCAAAGCGCACAAATACGTTTACTCGTGGGGCGCCGGCAAAGCCGATGGCAACGGCTCGATGAAAGCCCTCTTGGGCGGCAAAGGCGCCAATCTCGCCGAGATGAGCCGCATCGGTCTCCCCGTGCCCGCGGGCTTCACCGTCAGCACCGAGGTCTGCACTTACTACTACGCCAACAAGCGCACCTACCCCGCCGCGCTCCAGGCGCAGATCGCCGACGGCATCTCCAGGATCGAGAAGATCATGGGCTACAAGTTTGGCGACGCCACCGGCTTCCCGCTCCTCGTGGCCGTCCGCTCCGGCGCACGCGACTCGATGCCGGGCATGATGGACACCATTCTCAACCTCGGCCTCAACGACGATACGGTCCTCGCCCTTGTCCGCGCCACCGGCAATGAGCGCTTCGCGTGGGATTGTTACCGCCGCTTCATCCAGATGTACGGCGACGTCGTCCTCGGCGTGCAGAAACGCCCCGGTGAAGACCACGAGCCGTTCGAGACGGTCATCGAAACCCTCAAGGAAGAACGCTACCACAATCACAATATCGAGGACACCAAGCTCACCGTCTCCGATCTCAAGGATCTCATCGGCCGCTTCAAGTCCCTCGTCAAGGAACGCACCAACCACGATTTTCCCGCCGACCCGTGGGAACAACTCAAGGGCGCCATCGGCGCCGTCTTCGGTTCGTGGATGAATGACCGCGCCATCGTTTATCGCCGCAAATACAACATTCCCACCGAATGGGGCACGGCCGTCAACGTGCAGGCCATGGTCTTTGGCAACACCGGCGAACAGTCCGGCTCCGGAGTCGCCTTCACCCGCGATCCCGCCACCGGCGAAAAGGTTTTCTACGGCGAATTCCTCATGAACGCGCAGGGCGAGGACGTCGTCGCCGGCGTCCGCACGCCCGATCCCGTCGCCCTGCTCGAGAAAAAACAGCCGGCCTCACTGCACGAGCTTGAGCGCATCCGCAAGGTCCTCGAGACGCACTTCAAGGACATGCAGGATTTCGAGTTCACGATCCAGGACGGCAAGGTCTACATGCTCCAGACGCGCAACGGCAAACGCACCGGCGTTGCCGCCGTCCGCATCGCCGTCGAGATGGTGAAGGAAAAACTCATCGACTGGCAGACCGCCATCACCCGCGTGCCGGCCGACCAGCTCGACCAGATCCTGGCCCCGATC
>Ga0210392_10000612_pt1 | contig 21050 bp, 15 predicted proteins | sample IncBWC30OmetaG_FD_161057 | JGI IMG/M metagenome (GOLD analysis project Ga0210392, IMG submission 161057) | Forest soil microbial communities from Barre Woods Harvard Forest LTER site, Petersham, Massachusetts, United States - Inc-BW-C-30-O ...
AAATCGGGTCAGCGCTGCCGGGAACTGCAGGGCAGTCGGTGCTGCGTGGCGGAGCCTTCGGAATGATTTTGCTGACGCCGCTGCTGCTGGTCTGTGTTTCGTGCAATCGGGGAAGTGCGCGGGCTGACAATCCCGCCACCCTGCCTCCGCCTGCGGTGACGGTGACGAAAGCAACGGCGCAAGATGTGCCGCGCTATCTGGATGAGATTGGGAGAAACGCGGCCTTTGAATCGGTGAGCGTGATGCCACAGGTGGCCGGGCGAATCACGGAGAGGCACGTCCAGGACGGAGAAAATCTGCAGAAAGGGCAGCTGCTTTTCGTGATCGATCCGCGGCCCTACAAAGCGCAACTTGATTCCGCGCAGGCCAACTTGGCACAAGCCAAGGCGGCGCTGGAACTGGCGAAAATCCAGTTCGCGCGCGATCAAGAGCTCGTAGGAACGCGCGCGATTTCCAAACAGGACTACGACACAAAGAAGAATACGGTGGACGTGAACGAGGCACAGGTCGAGGCCGCAAAAGCTGCGATCGAGACCGCGCAGATTAACCTGGACTACTGCTATATTCACTCGCCGATCGACGGCCGCGCCGGTGCGCGACTTGTTGATGTGGGAAATGTTGTGCAAGCCAACACGACTTCGCTGCTGTCGATCCAGCGGCTGGATCCAATCTATGCAAACTTCACTATCACCGAGCGCGATCTTCCTGAAGTGCAAAAGGAGATGAGCCGGGGCACGCTGAAAGCATTGGTTCGGCTGCCAGGCGATGCGGAAAATGTGACGCGGCCGGGGAGAGTGGAGTTTCTGGACAACTCGGTGCAGAACGCCACGGGGACCGTAAACCTGCGGGCCACGATTTCGAATCCCGATCATCACTTCTGGCCTGGGCAATTTGTCAATGTAAAGCTCGTGCTGGCCACGCAGAAGGCGGCGGTGCTGATTCCCAGTCAGGCGACGCAGATCAGCCAACAGGGACCATTTGTTTTTGTGGTGAAGACGGATGATACGGCTGAGTTGCGTCCAGTGACGTTGGGGCAGCGACAGGGTGGCGATGTTGTGATCGTGAGCGGGCTTGCATCCGGCGAGCGCGTTGTTCTAGCGGGCCAGCTGTTGGTGCGTCCTGGAAGCAAAGTGCACGTCGATACCACGGGCGAAAGTGGCGCAGCGCCGGTGCCGAGCGGCGATCAGCAGAAGAAGGCGGAAAGAGGACGATCGTGAACCTGTCGGAACTCTTCATACGCCGGCCGGTAATGACGGTGGCGCTGACCGTTTCAGTGCTGCTGTTTGGCGTATTTGCATATTCGAGATTGCCGGTGAGTGACCTGCCCGGTGTGGATTATCCGGTGATTCAGGTGCAGGTGGGTTATCCGGGCGCGACGCCGGAGACGATGGCGAATAATGTGGCCACGCCGCTCGAGCGCCAGTTCATGCAGATCCCTGGGCTCGAGATGGTGACCTCGAACAACGGCCAGGGGCACTCCAGCTTCGTACTGCAGTTTGACCTTTCGAAGAGCCTTGACGGCGCCGCGACCGACGTTCAGGCGGCCATCACAAGAGCGACTGCGCAATTGCCTGTCGATTTGCCAAGCCCGCCCACGTTTACGAAAACAAATCCAAACGATCAGCCGATTCAGTACCTGGCGCTGGTAAGCGATACGGCGACGGAAGGGCAGCTGTACGATTACGCCAACACGCAGGTGGGTGAGCACATCAGCATACTGCCGGGCGTCAGCCAAGTGGCGGTGTACGGCACGCAGTCCGCGGTTCGCATCAAGGCCGACCCATCGGCCATGGCGGTCCGCAACATTTCCTTGGAGGACCTGACCACTGCGATCAAGAACGGCACGAGCTACACGGGAGCCGGTCAGTTCGATGGGCCGCATCGGACTTTCTTGCTGCAGCCACAAGGGCAGCTGAGCACCGCCGAGCAATACGAACAACTGATTGTTGGGCAGAACAGCGGCGCGCCTGTCTATTTGAAGGACGTCGCCACCGCGAAGCAAGGTGTGCAGGACGAACGCATCGATATGCGTTTCTGGGCGCGTGGATATCCAACACCGGGCGCGACGGTGGTCGTGGCTGTGTTCCGCCGTGCGGGAGCGAACGCCGTAGAAGTGACGAAGGCCGTTCGCGATCTGCTTCCGAGCATCCAGAGCCAGCTTCCTACGTCGGTGAGAATTGTTTCAGTCTATGACCGCTCGCAAACCATTGTGACGGGAATCAAAGACGTGCAAGCGACGCTGTACATCGCATTTTTTCTCGTGGTCATGGTCATTTTCGTATTTCTTGGCCGCGCCACCGATACGCTCATTCCCGCCGTCGCTTTGCCGCTTTCGTTGCTACTTACGTTTGTGGCGATGAATGTCTTGGGATACAGCCTCGACAATCTGTCACTGATGGCCCTGACGTTGGCGATTGGATTTTTGGTTGATGATGCCATCGTGTTTCTGGAGAACACCGTTCGCTTGATGGAAGAGGGGCAGAACGCGCTGGAGGCCTCCCTGAATTCGGCCAAGGAAATCAGCTTCACGATTTTAACGATGACGCTATCTCTTGCGGCCGTATTTATTCCGTTGGTGTTCATGGGCGGGCTGGTGGGACGCATCTTCCGGGAGTTTTCGATCACGATCGTAATTTCAATTCTCGCCAGCGGAATTGTTTCGCTGACTCTGACTCCGCTGATGACTTCCCGGCTGCTTTCTCAGCGCGGCGCGGGGACGAAAAAGACCTGGGTGGAGCGAGTGATCGGTAGGGTGGAACAGCGTGTGCTTGGTGTGTACAGCCGACAACTGTGGTTTTTCCTTCGCTATCGTTGGATTTCCTTGCTGGCCTGGTTGGTTTGTCTTTTCGGGACAGGCTATTTGTTCTATACCGTGCCGAAGTCCTTCCTGCCGGTAGGCGACAGCTCATTCATTCGCGGAGTGCTGGTTGCGCAAGAAGGCTCATCGCCGGAACAGATGCATAGGTATCAGGACGCAGCGGAGAAGATCATGCACGCCAATCCAGCAGTGGCATCGACGTTCACGATGAGCGGAAACGGCCAGTTTTTACCAGCGAATCAAGCGTTTTTGCTTGCGTTTTTGAAAGAGCCCTCTCAGCGGGCGCCCATCGATCAAGTCGCGGGGCAACTGATGGGAGGGATCATGTCGACGGTGCCAGGAGCGCTGGCGTTTCTGCAGCCGAACCCGGTGCTGGAGATCAGTACCGGCGCAACGGCGAACGTGCAGGGAGAATTCGCGTACGCACTCTCCGGGATTGACCCGAACCAAGTTTATGATTCGTCGGATAAATTGCTGGCGAAGATGCACGAATATCCCGGTTTCCTGTTCGTGAACTCGGACCTTTTCAACCATACGCCGAATCTGCAGGTGGATATTCTGCGCGATCAGGCCAAGCTGTACGGAGTTTCCGAGACGCGAATCTTGACGCTGTTGCACGACGCGTATTCGCAGAACTACAGTTACCTGATCAAGAAGACTACCGATCAGTATCAGGTGATTCTGGAGGTGGCTGACGCTCAGCGCGCCGACCCTCAGGATCTGAGCAAGCTGTATATCAAGAGCGATGACGGGCAGCGCATGGTTCCGTTGAACGCGGTGACTGACTCGCACGCGCTGCTGGGACCACAAGCGGTGAACCACATCAACCAGTTCACCAGTGTCACGCTGTTCTTCAACATGAAACCCGGCTACACCGTTGGTCAAGCCACCGATTTTGTTGAGAAGAGCGCCAAGGAGATTCTTCCCCCTGATGTACGGGGAAGTCTGCAGGGGCAGGCTCTGACCTTTCGCAACACGGCTGCGGATCTCGTGGTGTTGATGCTCGTTGCCATCTTTGTCATGTACGTAATTCTGGCGATTCTCTATGAGAGTTACCTGCATCCGATCACGGTGCTCTCTTCCTTGCCCGTGGCGCTGGTCGGTGGATTGCTCACCTTGTGGCTGTTCAAGGCAGAAGCTTCGCTGTATGCGTACATCGGCATGTTCATGCTGATGGGCATTGTGAAAAAGAACGGCATCATGATCGTGGACTTTGCGGAACAGCGGGTACGGCAGGGAATCAAAGACGATCAAGCGATTCACGATGCCAGCATGGAGCGTTTCCGTCCAATCATGATGACAACCATGGCAGCGCTACTGGGCGCTCTCCCTATCGCCCTCGGGTATGGAGCGGACGGTTCGTCGCGCCGGCCCCTTGGTCTCGTGGTGATCGGTGGCTTGATTGTGTCGCAGTTTGTGACGCTGTTCGTCACGCCAGCGATTTATCTGTACCTTGAGGAATTCCAGGAAAAGGTCCTGGACCGTTTTTCGTTCTTTCGGTCGACGCGGAAGCATTTCCCTCAAGTTTCCGCGCCGAGTCCGGCGTATGCGATGCAGGAGCGCAATGGGGACTAGGAATACGAAAATGGCGATGTTCATGCGTAGTCCTTGGAGGTTCTTGTTAAACGCCTTGTTTTGTGGCGCTCTGCTTTGCCTGGAAGCGTGCTCGGTGGGGCCAAACTACAAAAGGCCGGCTGTGACAATCCCGGCCGCTTATCGCGGGGCGAGCGTGTCCGAACCGGCAACTACCGAGTCGGTGCCAACGTCACCAAGTGTCGCCAGGTCGTTGGGTGCCGAGAAATGGTGGGACGTATTTGAGGACAAAGAACTGCAAAGTCTGATTCGCACAGCTCTGAAGAATAATTACGATGTGCGCATTGCGGCGGCGCGAGTTCTGGAAGCTCAGGCGCAACTTGGTATCACGCGGGCGGATCAGTTTCCGTCTCTCAGCGCCGGCGGCAATGTTAACAGTGTACGCAATCCGAAGATCGGCCCATTCCCCGGCTACGAGGTCACTCAGGGAGAGTTGACGGCGTCCGCGGCCTGGAACCTGGACTTCTGGGGAAGGTATCGGAGAGCGACCGAATCCGCGCGCGCCACTCTTCTAGCGAACGAATGGGCGCAAAAGGAAGTGATGGCGACGCTGGTTGCGAGCGTTGCGAGCGACTACTTTCTACTTCGCCAGCTGGATCTGGAGCTGGAGATTTCGCAGAGGACGCTAGACTCCCGGCAGGACTCTCTGGATTTGACTATGACTCTGGAACAACACGGAATCAACTCGCTGCTGGACGTGCGGCAGTCAGAGCAGTTGGTGTACACGGCCGCAGCGGAAGTACCCGACCTGGAGCGGCAGATTGCACAAGAGGAAAACGCCATCAGCATTCTGTTGGGGAACAATCCGGGGGACATTCCCCGCGGCCTGAAGCTGACCGAGGAACCTCATGCCCCCGAGGTTCCGGTGGGACTTCCGTCTGCACTCTTGGAGCGGCGCCCCGACATACGCCAAGCCGAGCAAAACCTGATCGCCGCCAATGCGCAGATTGGCGTGGCGAGGGCAGCCTATTTTCCTCAGATTTCATTGACGGGAACGGCCGGATACGAGAGCGCGGCCCTGACAAGTCTATTCACTGGCCCAGCCGGAGTCTGGACGTTGGCTGGGAGCTTCACACAGCCGATCTTCGAAGGGGGGCGGCTGAAGTCCGGAGTCCGTTTGGCTGAGGCGCAGCACGAACAATTGCTTCTGACCTACCAACAGACCATACAAGGAGCTTTCCGCGACGTATCGAACGCGTTGGTGGCTTATCGCAAAAATCGTGAATTCCGCATCCAGCAACAGCACCTGGTGGAATCCGCTCAGGATGCGTCGCGACTGTCGCAAATACGTTTCAAAGCGGGGACAACGGACTACCTTGAAGTCCTGACGAACGAAACAAACTCTTTTTCTGCAGAGCTGACCTTGGCGCAGGCGCAGGGAAATGAATTGAACGCTTTGGTTCAGCTGTATCAGGCTCTGGGTGGAGGCTGGGAGTAAGAAGTCCCCGGAGTAAGCAGGATCACGCGCGTCAATTTCACTTGGGGGACTCTCCGTTTTGACGTTTGCTAAACCATTCCCAAGCGCCCAGAGCCTAAAGCAAATCGTGAAAGATCGGCAATTCGGAAACCACGCAATCAACCCCGAACAGAAGAAACATGCACCTTGCGCCCCTGTGGGTTCCAATAGAAGATTCATTGCGCCTCCTTGTTGAACTATGTGGCGAAGGGGACGAGATCCATGCCCGGACCGGGCTGTGACAGAATGTGTATCGAGAATGCGCTGGAGAAACTCATTGGGGAGCTCGAACAAGATCGTTCGCTGAACGAACTGTGGCGTCTGCGTCAGCGCGTCGAAGCCCTCGACCAGCTTGATGTCTACCTTTCGGATGGGCAAGCCGTCGGAACAGAACTTCGTCACCGGGCGAGGAACATTCACACTAGGTTCGAGTTCGTTAATTCCAGACTCTACGAGGGCATCCGTCGCGATATTCAGCGCGGCGCCGGCGGGAGTAGGTTGCGTGAGTGGATGCCCGATTGGAACGGTGCAGCCAATCTCGTGAATCGCAGCGGCTATGACTATGTGGACGAATTGATCTGCGGAGTCTTGCAGTTGGAAGAGCCATCGGCTGAGGTCGTCCAGTTAGAGCGCGAAATGGTGTCTTACCAGCCGACGCCTGCGCGCCATATTTTTGATTTCATCGGCCGAGCGGCACTCACTGAGCGGGACTCTCTAATCGATCTCGGCTCCGGGCTGGGGCATGTAACATTGATCGCTGCCATTTGCAGCAGCGCGAGGTGCACCGGGATCGAACTTGAACCGGTCTATGTCGAGTGTGCCCGGAAGTGCGCTCGGTCGCTAAACCTGAAGAACATGAGGTTTGTTCAGGGCGACGCTCGCGCGGCAGACTTGTCCGACGGTACGGTATTCTATTTGTATACGCCCTTTACCGGTACCATCCTGCGAGATGTGTTGAACTTGCTGCGAGACGAAGCCGTTAGACGAGAAATTCGAATCTGCACATTTGGACCGTGTACGCCAGTCGTCGCCGAAGAGCAGTGGTTAAGCTTCATTGCAACGCTCGAAACAGAGAGACTCGCTGTATTTCGCTCTCGCGGTTAGACGGCGGTACCCAAGTCTCGCAACCTCTGCCGTGAGAGGTCACCTTTGTGGTGCTCTCCTCTAAATTAGGCGATCTGGAGTTTAGGGCCAACCGGCGAGGCTTCGCTGCTCCGCGATCCACCCTTGTTCTGTTCACCTAACGCCTTTAGCGGGATTCGAGAGCAGCAGCTCAATCCACGAAGTCGAGGGTCATGCCTTCGTGGCGGTAGAGAAACCCGACGAACTTGCCATAGCTGGGAGATGTCACGTTGTTGTAGACGGTGCTGAAGTTCCCATGATTGGTTGCGTTCAGCGAGTAGGCCCCAAGCCGGAAGTGATGGTCTTTCCCGTTCTTGCCTTTCCAGAAGGGTATCAGAAACGTGCGATAAGCCTTGAGGTCCAGCGAGAAGAACATCGGGAAGCGCTGGCCGTTCGGCGTGCCCACATACTGTTGCGTGACGTCGATCGGCGACCAAGGGAAGCCGGAGTGAACGTCGACCAGCGGACTGAAGGTAATCTTCCAGGGCAAGGCGAAAATTCCCCAGGCGATAAAGCGATTGGGAATATCGGAAGCCAAAATGCCGTAAACATTAGGGCGAAAAACTGGAGCGGCGAACGGGATCATGACGCTGGAAAGATTGTTCAGGTCACCGCGCGCGTGGCTCCAGATGTAGGAAGCTTTCAACTGGTCGCTGACGCGAAAGGTGTAACGCACCGAAGCCTCCAGTTCGTGATACTTCGAAGAGCCGGTATTGGTTAGCCCCGTGTAGGACGTGTCCGTGGGTGAAGCGGCGGTGAAGGGTTCGACCACGAAGAGATAACTTGTGCGGCTGTTCAGGTAGCTCACGTCGAGCAGCAAGTTCTTGTACAATTCCCGGACCGCGCCGACATTCCAGGTTAGGTTGCGGGGAGCGGTGTCCGGTCGAGGAGACAAGCCGGGGGAGTTCAGTGGATTCAACCCTGCCGTGTACACGTTCGTATAGGTGATCGACGGCGCAATCTGCAGCCCGGAGGTGTCGAACTCAGTGATCGTTCTAGCCGGATTTGCTGCCCAATTCGCCGCGAGCAGAGGCAGCACGCCATAAAAAAGACCCGCGCCGGCGCGGATGACGGTTTTTTCGTCCTTACCCGGCAAGTAGGCCAAACCCACGCGCGGCGCCACGCCGGCTGCCCAACCGGTCGTCTCCGTGGTAAACCGGAGACCCAGGTCGGTGCTCACGTGCGAACCCAACAGCCAGTGGTCCTGCACGAACTCGGCAAAAACGCTGTCGGAAGGAGTTTGCGCGGGCGCTGCGCTGAAATCGATGGTTTCGGCGAGCGAATTATCCCCTCTCAGGATTTGAATGGGATGCGATTCGGTGGTTCCGAAAAAGCTACGCCAATCAATGTCGACGCCCGCCCGAATTTCATGCCTCCCGTGCCACTCTTTCTTCGCGAATTCGTACGTTGACAGAAGCTGAAACTCTTTGCCGCGACGGGACCAGGTGTTGAAGTAATTTCCGCCATAGCCTTGCGGAGTAATAAGCATGTCTTCCGGGCCATAACCGTGGGCATTGCTGTCGAATCGCGTGTATTGCCCCACGGTGGAAAGGATGGCGTGGGACGCGAACTCGTATCGATCCGACAAGGCGATGGTGACACCACTCTGATTCAGGCTGTTGGAGGCGGGCTGCGGAATCAGAGCGCTGATATCGATATGGTCGGTTCGAAGCGGAAAGGCATTGACGGTCAACGTCAACAGGTGGTTCGTTCCGAGAATCGCCTCCACTGTCGAATAGGAATTAAACCCCTGCTTCTTGCTGATGTCATCCGGCCAGGGCAAACCTTCTACCGTGGTCTTCTTCATTTCGTACTGGAAGGCTTCCGAGAGGAGCAATTTATGGGCGATTAAAGGTACGTCGAAGGAGATAGAAGGATTTGCGCCGCCCAGTCCGGAGATGTGCCCATTTTTTCCCAAAACGGTGATTCCGAGCTTGGTCAGATTGAAGTCCAAGCTATCGGCCGGAGATTTTGTGGCGATGGTGGTCAATCCACCGGAAAAACTGCCGAGGCTCGCGTCATAGGGTGTCTTGTAGACGGCAAAAGACTCAACCGCATCGGTTGGCACCGTAATGCCGAAACTGCCGGTTACGGGGTCCGTGTTCCGCGTTGAATTGATGATCAGCAGGCTCTGATTCTCGTCCGAGCCTTTGAATACGAGCTTGCTGTCGAGTGTCCGCACCACGCCCGGAATCACAGGAATCACTTCCTTCACTTGCTCCTGCTGAGTGGGCAGCGTAACCAACTGCGTGTTGGTGACAACGGAGACCGGCGCGGAGGAACTTTCGGTAGAGATGATCGTCGCCATTCCGGTCACCTGCACGGTTTCCGCGACGGTTTCGACGTCGAGACGGAAATCCTGAACGTTCTGCTCTCTGTCTTTCAGGAGCGCCGCTTTTTCGGTTCTTTTGAAGCCCGCGGCCTCGACAGAAATCGAGTAATTTCCCGACTGAAGATTGTGGAATTCGTACTGTCCGTTCTCGTCGGTTTCTGCGGTCGCCGGAACGCCTATGGGTGGATTCTTGGCGAGCTTTACGGTGGCTCCCACCAGTACGTCACCATTTTGTGTGGTGACTGTGCCTTTCAGAGAGGCGCGCGGGCCGTTGCCGGCCGTGGGCGTCTTCTGGGCAAACCCAGCGAGCGGCGACAGGAGAAAGAAGAGTGCGGCGGCCAATGGGAAAAGCAATTGCCAGAGCACGCCCACACCACAATAGTTTGTGCGGGCAAGCCAGGCAAGGGGGCAGCGACTTGGGGACTGATTCATTCTTCGATTCACACGAGCTTATAGAATAAGCCAACGCGCAGGCGTTTCGTGCATTCATAGCAAAAGAGTTTCTTGACCACAGCTTGGGCGGGAGAATGCTCCTCTGCCTTCATCCCTGCTGGCATCCATCACCGGGCGAAATCGGGTCCGCTATCGCCGCGGCTTGCCATGCGCGGAACCCTGGCGACGCGACTGGAACCATGTCCTGACAGGGTCGTTGGAGCCGCTTCAAGGCCTTTTTAGTCTCCCGAAGGCGCCTAAGACTCGAGGTTGTCGTCCCGAAGAAACCGGTCAGAATACTGCTACTGCTTCCATTTGTTCCCGCCGAACGGTCAAAAAGTTCCGCACACGCTTGCGGCGAATAGCCAGCCGCTGCCGAAGCATACAGCGCCACGCAATCTGCCTAATGGTGGATTCCTTCCTGCCGGTCGATGGTTTGAGCCGCTTTCCTCGACAACTTTGTATCGCGGTCGATGCTGTTAACATGCGCATTAATTTGTCAGAAATATTCCTTGCGGTCGCTGACAACGTTAACACGCAGAATTTCGTGAAATAATTGGTTCACGATGATGGCGTTCTGGTGCGCCAGGATGTGGCCTCATGGCCCGGTAACCCGGCAGGTTCGTCGTCATTCCTAAGCAGCAACCATTTTTCGCGTGATATGGATTCGTTTTCGAGCGACACTGAGTGACTCCGCTTCAGGCGTGTCAATCACGATGACGTGAGCCAGCACCTGATTGCGCGGGAATTGAGATAGAACCCGGCCGGTGACAGCGTTGCGATGAGCCGCGAGTTCCTCATCGTGAGCGGCGTGGCGATTGCTTTCTACCAATTCCGCTTCACCGAACACCCGTTCCTGCTGAGCACTGAGAATCTTAGCGGCTGTCGGAATTTTCGTCGGCAGGGTAACCGAGCACGGCTGTTGTGCTCGAACCGTGCACCCAACAAAAACGAAGAGGGCAACCATGCAGATGGTTGAAACGACGGGTCTTGAACATACTTCGGTGCTCTGAAAGAAGACGGGGCTTCTGACGACGGTAATTCTGTTGAATCGGAGCATCAATTCCAAGTCTGCGGATATTTCAAAGGCATATATGTTATCGAGGTCGCAATTATGCCAAAGCTACAGCCCGACTTGTTTTTTGGCGTCCAACTTTCTACAGCTGAGCCCGACTGTAACGTAGTTATTCCGTGCGCATCTGTGTGGCACAGACGGCCCCGATAGTTTAAGATTGCGTCTTTTAGCCGCGGGTGGCATCTATTGCCCAGAGGGTTAGAATGACGACAAATGCAGCTCAAGCACCAAATGCGACAGCCAGCTTTGCCGGCCAATCCGATGCGGCAAAAGGCTTGGCATTGGTTCGCGTGACAATCGGTGCGATGTTCGTGTGGGTCTTCTTCGAGAATCTGGGGAAAGGGCTCTACTCTCCTTCAGCCTACAGCGACCTGATCAACTACTACATTCAGAAGGGTCACTCGCCGGCGGCATGGAAAGCGGTCATGGCACTCGCTGCAAGCCATGCGCACATGGCGGCTCCCATGCAGGCGGCGACGGAGATCACGCTGGGAATCCTGCTGGTCATCGGTCTAGTGACGCGTCCAGCCGCCTTTGTCGCATTCCTCTTCCTCGGCAGCCTTTGGGTCTCGGAATTGGGTACTTCGTGGATTTGGGAACTACTAGTTCCGGTGCTCGCATCGCTCGGACTGGCGGTGGGACGCGCAGGTCGTGCCTGGGGCATTGATGTGTTGCTTGCACGGCGGCACCACGCGTCCCCGTGGTGGTGACGAGGGAAGCTGCGTGCGAGTATCGGTCATCATTCCTACCCATAACGAAGCGCAGGCCATTTGCCGTGTGCTTGCCGATCTTCCTTGCAATCTCGTCACGGAGGTCATCGTTGTCGACAGCAACTCGACTGACGGAACGCCCGATCTCGCGCGAAAGATGGGGGCGCAAGTAATCCACGAGCCTCGCCGGGGATATGGGCGCGCTTGTTTGACAGGGCTTGCGAATACGCAAGATCCTGACGTGGTCGTTTTCCTCGATGGAGACTACAGCGACCGCCCTTCGGAGCTGCCGATTATCCTGGCTCCGATCATCGAGGGGCGCGCTGACATTACGCTCGGTTCGCGCTTTGGGGGCAAAAGCAACCCCGGTGCGCTACCGTGGCACCAATCATTCGGCAATCGCCTGGCCGCCGGCCTGATCAGGCTTTTGTACGGCGTGAAAGTCAGTGACCTCGGTCCGTTTCGCGCCGGCCGCGCAGATGTGCTACGCGCCCTCGTCCTCGAGGAGGCTAGCTACGGCTGGGCGGTGGAAATGATCCTGAAAGGGGCCATCGCGGGATTTCGCATCGTGGAAGTTTCTGTAAGCTACTACCCGCGCATTGGAAAGTCCAAAATTAGCGGTACGGTGAAGGGCACGGTAGGAGCAGCGTGGTTTATCCTGAGCCGGATCGTGCGCTATTATTTTCGACGTCAAAGGGCGGGAACGCCGCGACCGGCGTAAGTTCCGATGGACCAATCTCTCATGGAATCTTCGAGCCAGGCCACCGCGAGTTTTTCTCAGCCAAACCGCACGTTAGTCATTATGGCGAAAGCGCCTAAGCCCGGCATGGTCAAGACCCGGCTCATTGAGAGCCTTCCTTCTTCCGCCGTGACGGCATTGTATCGCTGTCTTTTAGAGGACACCCTCGCGTTGGCAACGTCATTGACGAGCGTGGAGGTCGCGGTGATGTGCCCGGAGTCGGATCAGGACGAATTGGCGCAACTGTTAGACAATAAAGTGCAGGTCGTGGCGCAAAAAGGCGAAGGTCTCGCCGCAGGACTCACTTCTGTTTTTCGACATTTCACTGCCGCCGACCGGCAGCACGTCATCGCATTCAATAGCGACAGTCCACATCTCGCGCCGTCGGTTCTGGACCGCGCGTTCGAAATACTCGCCACGCATGACGTGGTTGTCGGACCAACCCACGATGGGGGCTACTATCTGGTGGGCGCCAAGGCCGTTCACCCGGCGCTCTTCGAAAGCGACCCTATGGGAACAAGGAGTGCGCTCGACAGATTGCTGACGCGCACGAAGGCCCTTGAACTCTCTACCGGCTTCACGGAATCGTGCTATGACATCGACGTTGCAAATGACTTGATTCTGCTGGCCCGGGAATTGCGGCTCGTTCCGGCGAAGGCCCCAAGGACCGCAGGCTGGTTCGGCGAATGGCAGCAAGCAGTCGCGCAACTTCGTCCTTGCACGGGAGGCCTGTGAAACTCACACCGTCGCACAGGCTGTGCGGACGCGGCGCCATTTTGCTTGTGGCGCCTGACGATCGGCCGCACTGCAATGCTCAGCGGACCAGATAGCGTGAAGGCAACCGCACCACATGCGATTTTACGTATCCAGGGACCTTTGTACGTCATCCAACGCCACATTCGGTCATTCACTGAGGAGGAACCTTCATGACAAAGTTGCGCCGTTCCATGACGATCGGTTGCCTGTTTTTGGTGGTGCTGCTGGCGGGCACTTCCCGGGCACAGACGCGCCCACCCGTTGTCGAACAGCTTGCCAAGACCTATGGGCTTGATTCGTATGGGCAGATTGAAGCGATCCGCTATACGTTCAACCTGGAGCTCCCGGCCTTGAAACTGAATCTCAGTCGTTCCTGGGAGTGGGAGCCCAAGACCGGGCAGGTGTCCTATGAATCGAAAGATAAAGACGGCAAGCCGGTGAAGGTAACATACCTTCGCTCGCAACTGAACAGCGCGCCCGCCAACGTGAAAGATGACATTGAGCCGGCCTTCGTCAACGACAATTATTGGGCGCTCTTCCCGTTCCATGTTTACTGGGACACTAGCGCGAATGTGGAAGTGAAGGACAACCAAAAACTGCCGATTGGAAAGGGCACCGCCGAGCTCGTGTCGGTGAAGTATCCAGCGGAGGTTGGCGGCTACACGCCGGGAGACACATGGGACCTCTACGTCGGATCTGACGGTCGAGTTAAGGAATTCATCTATCATCGGGGCGGACCCAAAAAGCCAAGCAACCTCACAACCACATGGGCGGGCTATAAGAAGGCCGGAGGTCTGCTGTTCTCGACCGACCATCGCGGAACGGCGGACGGCAAGCCGGCGCGGATTTTCCTTACGAATGTCGCCGTCAAGCTAACGGGCTCAGACAAGTGGATCGACGCGCAGTAGGAAGCGGGCAGCTGATTGCGTGCGATTGACGAAAATCTTCACGACTCGGACTCGCGGGCAATGACGACGGTGGTGCAGGAACTGCTCAGTTTGGGCAGATCGCGATTTGCGGCCATGCGGATGTCGAGCCGTGGGCGCTCGCCCCGAATCATCGGACAATAAAAATCCGGCTGCCGAAGTGCCCCTTGCAGCCGCCGTCGGCCTGCGCATCCTCCGTGACATGTTTGTCGAAACTCGCAAGACTGGCACGCATCTGGAACTGTGCGGGCCTGCTCAAAAGGTGCGGAGTTCAGAATCTCGGACCCAGCCAATATCAACTCGGACAATGGCTCTCCGGGGCCGGGCCAATAAACGCAAGGCTGCGTTGTGGCGCGGGGCGTAACTCGCACTGTGCTGACGCCACATCCTCCCTCGAGTGGCGGTAGGCCGGCCATCGCTCGCACCAAGGGCTCCCCGATGGCGATTGCGTCGGTGCTCTCGAAGAGCTCACGGAACCCCTGCCAGTATTCTTCGTACGTGAGTGCGTAGAGATCGGATCGCACTGCCTGATAGACGTTCACACGCAAGGGAGCGTCAAACCGCTTCGCGACTCGTGCGACATCCGCCAGCCTCATGTAGTTTGACTTCATCATTACCGCAATGATCGTCACGGGTACGCCCAGGCGAACACAACGCTCGGCCTGTTGATGAATCAGTTCCCAGTTACCTGGGCCGCGTTGGGCATCCTGTTCCGCGTCAGTTGGGTAATCGAGAGAAAACTCGATGTCATGGAAGGCGCGCAAGTCATGGTCTTCCAGAACGGCAACACTGTGACCATTGGAAGTGATTGTGAGCTTCACCGGTCGAGTTCGCAGGTAAGCCAATATAGTCTTGTAGTCCGGATGCATTCCGTTCTCACCAGTGCCCAGGTTCACCGAGCGGACAGGAAGGCGTTCCATGACGGACTTCACTTGATCCAGGGAGAGCCGATCCGCGCGAGTTGGATCGCGGTAGCAAAAGGAACAGGCGAGATTGCACTCGTTGGTGAGTCCGAGCCCAAGCGCGATGGAGGCGTCGGCTTTGGCAGTCATCTGCATGCGAACCTCGAGCGAGGTCGTTCCCAATCCAGTCGTTCGTAAGAACCAGCGCCTGAATCAATAATCGTACTCAAGGCGAGGGTAGAAACCAAGCTGCACGTTGCTTTGGATTGTCCCAGGCCGCCCCAGCCGACCAGCCCAGAACGGTGGAAGCGCATAGCTGCTCAGCAGGGGCCTCCCCGAGCCGAAGACTCTGTTAGAATTCCACCGGCCTCATGCGTAGACTTCGTTCGGTCATCTTGGCTGCTCTGGCGGCATTCACCTCAATCGCCTACCCGATTCGATCGTCCCCGCTCGACGCGCGCCTAGAATGCGGGATTGCTCCCGCTCCGACCGCGCAGAGCAACGGCACAAGGAAGAGCTTGACCACTATTCCAAAACCTGCAGTCCATTTCCAAGATATCGCGATTCGAGCAGGCCTTCAAACCGTCCCCCACTCCCGCTCGGAGCGGCACTATGTCCTCGACACCATGGCTGGTGGGGGGATCGCCCTTTTTGACTGCGACAATGATGGAAAGCTCGACATTGCTGTCGTGAATGATTCCACCATCGACCGGTACCTGAACGGCGGAGACTTGATGATTACCCTCTACCACCAGGACCCGGATTCTCCTACACCGCATTTCACTGATGTTACAAAATCCGCCGGCTTGACTAGCAAAGGATGGGGAATGGGAATCGCCGTCGGGGACTTTGACAACGACGGACTCCTCGATCTATACGTGACCGGATACGGCCACAACGTGCTCTATCGCAATCTGGGTGGGTGCAAATTCGAAGATGTGACAAAGAAAGCTGGCCTTGAGGTTGGTGGCTTTTGCACCGGCGCCGCCTGGGCTGACTACGATCGGGATGGATTCCTCGATCTGTTCGTCGCTCGTTACGTTCACACGGATGTTCGGCATCTGCCGCACCCCGCGCAATCCATCGGCTACAAAGGCGTTCTCGTTGAGGTGCCGGATACCATGGAAGGGGAGACCGACTTCCTGTTTCGCAATCGTGGCGACGGGACTTTTGAAGACGTATCCGAGAAGGCTGGTGTCAATGACCCTCATAAGCTCCATGGCATGGGTGTTGTTTGGGGAGACTACGACAACGATGGCTGGCCCGACCTCTTCGTGACCAATGACTCAGGCAGGAACTTCCTCTACAACAACAAACACGACGGTACCTTCGAAGAAGTAGGAATGGAGTCCGGCACGGGTGTCGGACCCTCTGGACAAAATTACGGAAACATGGCGGGAGATTTCGGTGATTTCGATCGCGACGGTAAGCTCGACCTCGTCGTCACTCGTTTCGGGAATCAATCCGCTAGTCTGTTTTGGAATCGCGGTGAGGAGTTCGTCGATATCGCCGACAAGGCGTTGATTGCGAGACCGACTCTCGCCCCGATTAAGTGGGGGGTAGGTTTCGGTGACTTCGACAACGATGGATGGCCTGACATTCTCATCGCCAACGGCAATTTTTCAGCTTCGATGGACGCGCTCCCGGGTGAAGCCCGCTATGCCGAACCGTTGCAATTTTTTCGTAATTTGGGAAACCGAACGTTTGAAGATACCTCAGACAGCGCAGGGCTGAACGACCTCCGCCTGCAATCCCGCAGGGGAACCGCATTTGGCGATATCAATAACGATGGCAACCTGGACGTTGTCGTTTTTAATGCTAACGGGCCACCATCGCTGTTCATCAACGAAACGCAGAATTCGAATCATCGCGTACTTTTCCGGCTGGTCGGGACCGAAAGTAATCGCGCAGCCATCGGAGCGCGTGTCGTCGTTACCACCGCGAAGATGACCCAGATTGACGAAGTGCGGGGAGGCGGCAGTTACAACTCAACAAATGATACCCGGCTGCATTTCGGACTCGGAACGGATGCCATTATGAAAAAGGTCCAGGTCCGATGGCCAAGCGGGTTGAACCAGCAGTTTGTTGAGCTGTCCGCGGACGCCATCTACGAAATCACAGAGGGGCAACCGGTTAAGAAGGTAACGACCTTGTCCCTCCGATAGCGCAGTTTTCTGACGTGTTCATTCTTGGTCGCCGCTGGTTGTGACGTGTGTCAATTCAGCCCGTCGTTCTCCGGTGGCGTAGAGCGTCATCAACGGAGAACGCTGCATTCGTGGGCAGGCCACGATGGCCTTGGACGCTGCCGGGTCGTGCGCCAGTTCAGTCTGGCAGCCGAGCTATGAATGTGATAGCGTGTTTTTCCTCTGGGGGGCGAATTCAGCTCACTCTCTTCCGCCTTCTTGCCCGCCTGGTAACGTTCCGGTTGTGCGCCAATGACTCAACAAGGTCCCAAACGAGTCTTGAATCTTCCCGTTGGGAATCAATGCGCCCCAACGCATTACCCGCCCTCCGCCACACTGTTTTCTGTTTGTTCCTGCTTTGCCTTTGCGCAAGCCTCTCCAGTGCCTGACATTTTCAAGCCTGCGTCGACCCCGGCCGATTCGATTCACCAGCTCTCTGTCTTCGTCCTAGTTATTGCCGGGCTAATTTTTCTTGTAGTGTTCTCCCTGCTGGTATACGCCGTGGGGAAGTTTCGCCACCGCGCGAGCGAAGACGGCCGTGAGCCTCCGCAGGTTTATGGCAGCAATCAGATGGAGTTGGCGTGGACGGTCGTGCCCGTTCTCGTCGTGCTGGTACTCTTCTTTGCCACCGCGCGGGTGATCCATTCCATTCAGCAGGCGGTGCCTCCGCCCGGAACGATTCGAGTCACCGCGATTGGTCATCAGTTCTGGTGGGAATTTCGGTATCCTGAGCTCGGAGTTGTGACTGCCAACGAACTACACGTTCCGGTGAGCGATCCTGCCCGGCGTACACCTACCTTCGTGACGCTGCTTTCTGCCGATACCGACCACAGCTTTTGGGTTCCGCAACTCGCAGGCAAGACCGACCTGATACCCAACCGTGTCAATTCCATGTGGATCGAACCTCACGAAACGGGCATGTACGTGGGCCAGTGCGCGCAATATTGCGGGACCCAGCACGCCAAAATGTTGCTTCGGATTTACGTCGAATCTCCCGAGCAGTTCAGCCAGTGGATTGCCGCCGAAAAGGAGCAGGCGCATTCTGTCGACGCGGTTGCGGCGGGGCGCGATATCTTCGAGAAAACCGCCTGCGTCAATTGCCATGCCGTCTCCGGCACTATTGCTGACGGCCGCTTTGGCCCAGACCTGACTCACCTGATGAGCCGCGAAACGATCGCGGCCGGCGCCGCCCCGAATACGCACGAAAGTCTGAAGCTGTGGATCCACAATCCGGATTCCATCAAGCCGGGCTCCCTGATGCCGGCGATGAATTTGACCGACCATGATCTGGAAGCGGTGACCGCATATCTGGAGTCGCTGCGATGAGAGCGAGGCACGATGTCGTCTGAGTCCATTGCGCTGACCGCTGTGGAAGAGCTGTCTCGCCCTCTCAGCGAGGTTCTGTACTCCTGGGTGACGACAGTCGACCACAAACGCCTGGGCATCCTTTATATTCTCTACGCAATTTTCTTTCTGGCCATTGGTGGCATCGAAGCCACCATCATGCGAATCCAACTGATCGTTCCGCACAATCATTTCGTCTCGCCGCAACTCTTCAATCAACTGTTTACCATGCATGGCACGACGATGATTTTTTTTGTCGCCATGCCGATTCTTTTCGGTTTCGGCAATTACCTGATCCCTCTGATGATCGGCGCGCGCGACATGGCTTTTCCGCGGCTGAACGCCTTTAGCTTTTGGCTCACCGCATTCGGGGGATTGCTGCTGTACTTCAGCTTCGTGGGTGGCTACGGACTGTACGGCGCCGGAGCCGCGCCTGACGTGGGCTGGTTCGCTTATGCGCCGCTCACTGCAACAACGTTTTCCATTGGTCACAGCACGGATTTCTGGACCATGGCCCTGCTGGTCTCTGGATTTGGCAGCATCGGGACCGCCGTCAACTTGATCGCCACCATCGTGTGTATGCGTTGTCCCGGCATGGCCCTGGGGAAAATGCCTCTGTTTGCCTGGATGAATCTCGTGATGGGAGGCCTGGTTCTGCTCGCTGTCTCTCCTCTTACCGCCGCTCAGGTCATGCTCTCTCTGGATCGCTTCCTCGGCGCGCACTTCTTCGACACACAAGCCGGCGGCTCTGCTGTTCTGTGGATGCATTTCTTCTGGATCTTCGGCCATCCCGAAGTCTACGTTCTGGTGCTGCCGTGTTTCGGCTTCGCTTCGGAAATTATCCCCGTGTTTTCGCGTAAGCCCATCTTCGGTTATCCCATCATGGTGGCAGCCACTGTCTCGATCGGGTTCGTCAGCATGAGCGTCTGGGCACACCACATGTTCACGGTCGGTATGAGTTCCTATGGCAACGCTTTCTTTGCTCTCACGACCATGGTGATTGCTGTTCCGACGGGAATCAAAATCTTCAATTGGCTCGGTACGATGTGGGGTGGCAGGCTGCAGTTCAAGACGCCGATGCTTTTCTGTGTTGCTTTTATCTTCCAGTTCCTGATTGCCGGACTTACCGGCATTATGCTTTCCGCCGCGCCGTTCAACTGGCAACTGAGCAACTCGTACTTTGTTGTTGCGCATTTCCACTACGTGATCGTTGGCGCGATTCTCTTCACTATTTTTGGCGCCTTCTATTACTGGTTTCCGAAAATGACCGGCCGCATGTACCACGAGAAGCTCGGCAAGCTCCATTTCTGGCTGTTCGTGATCGGGTTCCATTTGACGTTCGACCTCATGCACGTTCCTGGCATTCTCGGCATGCCGCGCCGCATTTATACATACGAGCCCGGTCGGGGATGGGACATCTGGAATTTGCTCATCACAATTGGCGTTTTTTTTCAGATCATTGCCACGCTTGTCTTCATCTGGAACCTTGTCTATTCGATGTTCAAGGGTAAGCCAGCTGGCAATGATCCCTGGGACGCGTGGACTCTCGAGTGGTCCATTCCTTCTCCGCCGCCCGAATACGATTTCGCGCGAATTCCCGTTGTTCGCAGCCGGCGTCCGCTCTGGGACATCAAGCATCCCGAGGACCCTGATTGGCAGTATGAGTGACGAACTATGAGCACCGCCGTCAATTCGCCGGTTTCGATTGAGTCCCAGTGGGCGCTGCCCTACAAGGGCACCGTCGGCATGGCCTGTCTGATCGGCGCAGAGTCCGCGATCTTCACGATCTTCGTCGTTGCGTACCTTTATTACATCGGCAAGAGCGTGTCCGGGCCGACTCCGCGTGAAGTCCTTCACCTCCCCGTTTTCGCTACAGTCTGCTTGCTCTCCAGCAGCCTGACCATCCACGCCGCGGTCGGTGCCATTCGCAAAGGAAATCCTGGCGCTTTCCGTCTATGGTGGTTCATCACGCTTGCGCTTGGCGCCATCTTCCTTTTCGAAACAGGCCGGGAGTGGGATCACCTCATCTATCGCGAAGGACTAACGATCAGCACCAATCTCTTTGGAACAACGTACTACTCACTGGTGGGGCTGCACGCATTCCACGTAAGCGTTGGTCTGATCGGCTTGCTGACTGTTTTAGTTTTGGCATTGCTCGGCAAGGTGCAGCAGGAGCACGCCAGAAACGTGGATGTATTTGCGATGTACTGGCACTTTGTCGACGTTGTGTGGATCGTGGTTTTTACGGTTGTCTATATCATCGGGCGTTAAGGAAGGCGCAACCAAATGTCATCGCCCACTCCACAATCCGGCGCCAGTAACCCGGCAGCCTCTGGAGTCAGGTTGCCCGCTCCTACCGCGTGGCCCATCACGCTGGCGTTTGGCGTGGCGCTGCTATTCGCCGGGATCATCACCAGCCTATCGCTCTTCGTTCTCGGTGCGATCCTCGCGGTTGTGGGCTGTGTCGGGTGGTTCCGCGACGTTTTCCCGCACGAAAAGCACGTCGAAGTTCGTGTTGTTGATGAACCTGTGTCCGTCACTACGTCTCGTCCTGCCGTCGCTCGCCTGGAGGTTGCTCCCGAACTGCCGCGCGCGCTACTTCCGCTCGAAACGTATCCTGTCGTCGCGGGAATCAAAGGTGGACTGGCCGGGGCGGTTGCCA
>Ga0210392_10000614_pt1 | contig 21021 bp, 19 predicted proteins | sample IncBWC30OmetaG_FD_161057 | JGI IMG/M metagenome (GOLD analysis project Ga0210392, IMG submission 161057) | Forest soil microbial communities from Barre Woods Harvard Forest LTER site, Petersham, Massachusetts, United States - Inc-BW-C-30-O ...
GGTGAGGGGAACGAGCCGTGGGCGGAGACGCCGGGCAAGACGCTGGACGGGATAAAATTCGACGCGGCCGATGTTCCCCAGCTTACGAATGCCGGCGATGTGGAACTGCTGCAACATCGCACCTGGAATTTTCTCGTGCTGTGCGCCCGGGATGTCACCACGGAAGGAAGCAACACGGTCATCAAGCTGCAACAGCCGTACGGTGCGATCGCGGCGACAATGGCGTGGGGCTGCAACCTCAATCCCTCGAGCAAATTCACCATCCGCAACGCGTATGAGTTTCTGAACCGGCCCGGGCAGTTTTATTTCAACCGGGTGACGCACACGCTTTATTACTATGCGCGCGAGGGCGAGGACATGAGCAAGGCGGTCGTGATCGCGCCGTTGAGCCAGGGGTTGTTGCGGATTTCGGGAACGGCGACAAACAACCGCGTGAAAAACCTGGTCTTCACCGGCCTGACATTTTCCTACGACCATTGGCTGCTGGAATCGGTCGGCGGGTCGCGCGGCATGGTGGGGGTGCAGAGCCTCGGCCTTTATACGCGGTTTCGTGATGACGGCAACTGGCACAAGAGCCATTACGACATTTGCGACGTGCCGCAGGCGACGGTCGAGGTGCGCAATGCGGACAACATCCGGTTTGAGCGGAACAAGTTTTTGCATCTCTCCAGCGGTTGCGCGGTGGACCTGGTGAACGACGTGGTGGATTCGACGGTGGAGGGAAATGTTTTCAACGACATCTCGGGCAACGCCGTCAACGTGGGGCATCCGCAGCATTATGTGATCGGCGACGGGCCGATCTATCCGCGCCGCGTGGAAGGCGTTTGCGCGCGGGACCGGATCGCGAACAACTTCATCCGCAAGGTCAGCCTGGATTACAAGCAGGGCGAGGCCATCAGCGGATTTTTCACGGAGGCGGTGGAGATCGCGCACAACGACATCTCGGGCGTGCCGTACGGGGGCATCGCGCTGGGCTGGTGGTGGGGCAACGCGGGAATTCCTGCATCCACGGTGCCCAAGAACAACGTCATCGTGGGCAACAAGGTTTTCGACACGCAGGAGGAACTGTCCAAGGATGGCGGTGCCATCTATGTGCTGGGCGAACAGCCGGGCGGGCGGATCGAGGGAAATTACGTGCGTTCGCTCTCACGGCTGATGTATCCGGACGACGGGTCATCGGGCTGGACCATTACGAACAACGTCTTCGACCCGCAACCGGGCGGCAAATGGCTGTTTGTGTGGACCGACCGCATCCATGACCTGAAGATCGAGGATAATTTCATCACGGGCACGAACCTGACCTGCAAGGCCACCAACAATTGCACACCGGTGGCGACGCACCTGGTGGAGATGCCTTTCACCGGGGAGGCAAAAAAAATCATCCAGGCGGCGGGTTTGGAGAAACAATACCGGGACATCGCCGGCGAACCGTGAGGGGTCTGCAAAACTGCTGAAAAATGGTCGGGGCGGTGAGATTCGAACTCACGACCTCTTGTACCCGAAACAAGCGCGCTAGCCAGACTACGCTACGCCCCGACTCTTAAGGCCGGACAGGATGCCATGCCGGGCGCATATTGCAAACCGAAATTTATCACTTGGTCCGGAATTTAGTAGTTGTGGACGTAGTTCGGATCGCTGCGGTTGGCCGCGCTGATGCACCAGATGTTGAGGGGATAAAACGCATTCGGGAATTTGACGTAGCGGGAGCTGCCGTCCACGAAGGCGTAATTGGAGCCGCCGGAGCCCCCGGTCACCGCGCTCCGCCCGTTGCCGCCATGGCGGCTTTGCTCGGCGACCTGCTCGATGTCATTGCCGGCGCCCTCGAGCAAATCCATGTAATAATCCGATGCCTGGCTGAATTTTTCACCCAGCAGGACCGTGTCGCTGGGGAAGACCACCGCGTTTTCCTTGAGGCCGTTCGGATAATCACTCGGCCCCATGTAATGGGCGTAAAAATCGGTCGAACCCAGGGTGTCCAGAAAATAATCGTTCCAGCCGTTGATGAGATAGCTGCGGCTGGCGGCATCGGCGATGTTGTTCGAGACCGGGCCCGTGGCCGGGGCGTTGGTCAGCATCAGGTCCGTCGGGCAGAGCAGCAGCTTGATGCTTTTGCCGTAGTCATCATAAAAACGGTCGGGCCAGCGGCTGTTGCTGCCGCGCGGCGGGAGAGTGCCACTATTATCACCGGCGTAGATCTGTGACGAGAGGCCGAGCTGCCGCAGGTTGTTCAGGCAGGAGATGCGGCGGCCGGATTCCTTGGCGCGGGCCAGGGCCGGGAGGAGCATGGCGGCCAGGATGGCGATGATGGCGATGACCACGAGCAGCTCGATCAAGGTGAAAGCGGAGCGCGCGCCATCTTTTTGATTGCGCCTGCAGATTTTATGGCTTCGAATGTTTTTCATAACCAACAGCATCCCAATTGCGTCTGTATCCCCTAGTTCGACGCGTTACAGGAGCGCGGCGTTACAGGTTTTACAGGTTTCTATGACAAAAAAAAACATATTGCTGATCGTCGCGGCGGTGGTGCTGGGCGCCGTGTACGCGGTCTATTTCACGGACTGGTTCAAACCCAAGACGGTGCAGATATTCCATACGAGCCGCAACCTGCGGCCGCGGGCCTTGCGCGGTGGCAACGGGGCGTTGCCGAACCTCATCTTTGGCATCAACCAGCAGCTTAAATTGACCGAGATCCGGGTGGTGGAGGCCGATGTCTACCAGACGAACCAGAGCGCGCTGCCGTTGTGGCACCTCATCTCGGATTCCAATTCGGTGCCGGTGAAGCAATTTCACTACGGCCAGTTCATCGGCGGCATGAAGCCAGCCGTCAAGGGCGCCCGGCCGCAGTCGTTGGAAACGAATGTTGACTATCTTCTCATCGTCCAGGCCGGCCCCGTCAAGGGTGAACACCCCTTTGACCTGAAATAGCGGTTCAAGCCAGGTGACAGGCGACGAGGCGGTCTTTTCCCGATTCGCGCAAGGGCGGCGGTTCAGTGCGGCAGCGGGCTTCCGCAACGGGGCAGCGCGGGTGAAACGGACAGCCTGCCGGCGGATGGATGGGCGAGGGGACATCGCCCGGCAACAGGATGCGCTGCCGTTTTGAATCCGGGTCCACCTCCGGCACGGCGGAAATGAGGGCCTTGGTATAGGGATGCTGCGGGGAGCGGATGATTTCGCGGGCCTCCGCCGATTCCACGATTTTCCCGAGATACATCACGAGCACGCGGTGGCTGATGTGCTCAACCACGGCGAGGTCGTGCGCGATGAACAGGTAGGCGAGGCCGCGCTGTTGCTGGAGGTCGCGGAGCAGGTTGATGATCTGGGCCTGCACGGAGACATCGAGCGCGCTCACCGGTTCGTCACAGATGATGAGTTCCGGTTCCACCGCGAGGGCGCGCGCGATGCCGATGCGCTGGCGCTGGCCGCCGGAAAATTCATGGGGATAACGCTGCGCGTAACCGGTATCAAGGCCGACCGCCGACAGCAGTTCCGCGATGCGCTTGCGCCGGGCGGCCGGGCTGTCGGCCAACCCGTGGATGTCCAGCGCCTCACCGACGATGTCCTCCACCGTGAAGCGCGGGTTGAGCGAGCCGAACGGGTCCTGGAAAATCATCTGGAACTTGCGGCGCCGCGAACGGAGCGCGGCGCCGTCCATCTGCGTGATGTTTTCGCCGGCGAGAAAGATTTCCCCGGCGGTGGGTTCCACGAGGCGCATGATGGCGCGGCCGAGGGTGGATTTGCCGCAGCCGCTTTCGCCCACGAGGCCGAGGGTTTCGCCCGCAGCGAGCTGGAAGCTGACACCATCGACGGCCTTCACGGACTCGTGGTCACGGCGGAACAGCCCGGATTTGACGGGGAAATGCACCTTCAGGTTTTTGACCGCAAGCAGGCTCACGCGGGAAGGGTTGACGGAATCCACGGGAACGACAAATCAATTTTTACGGACGTCAAAAAACCTTGCCGCTGGGGCGTATTTTTTCTAGTCTGACTATCCGTCAGGGGACGCGCGCTTAGCTCAGTGGTAGAGCATTACCTTCACACGGTAGGGGTCGCAGGTTCGAAACCTGCAGCGCGCACCATTCCACCACACGGAGATAAATCGACGAGTAGTGACCACGGTTTTACGCAAGAACCACGGGCTTTTTTTTCATCGAGGACAAGGTTCGAGCCGAAGACTTCTTGGGCGAGAACCCTCTTCTGTTGAAGAGAACCCGAAATAGCGATTTCACCCGCGTCTTTAGCGGTTAAAATCCATTTTTGGAACGGTTCGAGCCAATCGGCTCGTCCAGTAGAAAGCGCGGCGATTTGTTCCTCCAAAGTCTTCTTCTGGCTCATTCCTTTGGCCTTCTCCGCAACATATGTTTCGCGGTCAATAATCGCGTCCAAAAATGAGTCCAGAAGCGTTTGGAGGCGGAGATTGATTTTTTCAATCTCAGCGCGCTTTTGTGCTGCCAGGCGCGTGGCGGATTGTGCGGCTTCCTTCTTTTCCTCCTTAACCCGTGTCAGCATGGTGTCCGCCCAATCCGCCCGCAACGCAAACGGTTTTAACAGGTCGGAAATTTGCATGGTCAGGTCTTCTTCGCGGATGAAGGGTTGCGTGCATCGGTGCATCCGATTTTTTCGAGTGCAACGGTAGTAAACGTGGCCTTTTTGGACTTCGGCAGTTACGCCACCGCCGCACCCTCCGCAGCGAAGAAGACGCATGAAGGCTTTGGGCGTCCGTTTTACCGCCGCGTCTCTCGGTGCCCAGCGCCAACGACCATTCATGATGACATGCACGGCGTCAAACAGGTCTTTGGAAATGATCGGTTCATGTGCGCCTTCGTACACCTCGCCGCCGTAACGGAAATGGCCGTAATAAATCGGGTTGGAAAAAATTTGCGAGATATGCCACCTGACGAGCAATTTGCCATTTTTGGTGCGGATACCGTGTTCACCTAAAAATTCGCGCACATGATCATAGGTCACGTTGCCCTTCGCATACATTTCAAAGGCCTGTTTGATGTAGGGTGCCCGCTCACGATCCACAATGATTTTCTTGGTGCGGTAGTCATTCAAGTAGCCGATGGGGGCGGGGCCGGGGTATTCACCCCGCCTGACTTTTTCACGAAGCCCGCGCTTGGTGTTTTCCGAAAGGGAATCAACGTAGTATTTGCTGAAACCAAAATCATTGTGGAGCATCAGTTTTCCCTGCGGCGTGTTCTCAAACCACGAGCGGGGGAATTTGAGCGTCTTAATGATGCCGGTGTCCAGCATGTAAATGATCCGTCCGCCGTCCACGCTGTTGCGGGCGAGGCGGTCGGGGTGCCACGCGAGTATGCCATCCGCTTCTCCGGCCTCTATGCGCTCTAGCATTGCGTTAAAGATCGGTCTGCCGGGGGTTTTAGCGGATTGCTTTTCAACCAATTCTTCAATGACATTTAAGCAGTCACGCGCTGCGAATTCGCGCAGTTCATTTATTTGCGCGTCAATGGAGAGGACTTGCTTGTCCTCGACATCGGTTGATTTGCGGGTGTAGAGAAAAAATCTTGATGACGTTTTCATATATTTATTTTACATGATTATACTTGCTCGTGCAAGTATGTAAGAAAACAAAAAATTATTTTTTGTTGTAATACTTTTCCCAGCGCGCTTCAACGGCAAGCTTCGCTATCCGCGAGCGATCTGCCGCTGATAGTTTTTTTGCGCGGGCCTTGCCCCCTTTCGAAGCTCCTAATTTGGAAAGCGCGACTGCGGCCGGATTCTTTTTCTTTAATGTTGGAGGCATGATTTAAAATACATCGTGAGACATTGGTAGTGTAGCAAAAAATCGTGCTGCGTTCCACGCACATCAAATCGCAACTCGTTTGTCCTCGATGAAAAAAAAGCCCGTGGTTCTTGCGTAAAACCGTGGTCACTACTCGTCGATTTATCTCCGTGTGGTGGAATGGTGCCTCTCTTTGATTCCGCTCGAACCTTTTTTCAAGGACAAAGCTCGTCGTGAGAGGGCATTTTACCCTATCCCCGCACCTGTCCCCACGGCGGGGATACCCCCTGTGTGTAAAGCCCCCTGTTTTTATATGCATTTTGTCATGGTTTGGCTGCTGTGCAGCATCCCCGACTTCGGTCGGTTTTATGGCTCGCGTGGCCTCTATATTGTTGGATGCCACGCTCGCCAAAAACCTCCCTCATCGCTCACGCGAAAACGAGTTCACCGACGGACGGGTTTAATTTTTCCTGAAAAATTCTTTTGAAACATCGCCGTTAGGCGATCCCCCCCTTTAAAAACTATTGAGCATCCATTCTCGCCATAAAAGTTTTTAGGACGCATTGACCGTGATGGTTATAAAAATCGTTACCGATCAGAAATTCTAGCTGCACTTTGCATTGTCCGGCTGTTGCTTTTCTGCGTTGAGGTGAAAAAAACTTGATTGTTACCTCGGTGGAGTCGCCGGGTTTAATTTCAGTAGCATCGTTAAAAGTATTGTCCGGATGCATAGAGGTGGCCACTCCGTTTACGTCGCGGTCGGTGCTCTCAAATTCATTTCCGTTGGGATCGGAAATTGCTTGGGGTGTTCTGTCTCCAAGCGTAGCGCGATTCATTGCTACCCAAATGCTTTTAGACTTGGAAACATTTGCGAGTGTCATCGTCAAAGCATATTGCTCACCGCCATTCACAAGCTGAAGCGATTGCAATCCGACGCTCAAATCGCCAAGTGTTTTTGTCAGTTTTGCCGCATCTTTATCCAAGTCTGACGCGCTTCCCCCTGTCGCCGTGGTCTGTTGGGAAACTAACTGTTGAACGTTCGTAACTCCCAAAAAATCGGCGCTGCCTTTTGTGACCTGCGAATGCCGTGCATCGCCGGATGTCTGCGCCTCTACTGAGGTAGTAAAAAAAGGAATATCACAACCATGCTGCGAAATCGCAGCATAAACGTCGCTGGGCATGATATAGAGAAAAACAACATCAAGTGTTTGTGCCTCGTCGAATCTAAACAGAAATCCATCCTTCTTCGCCCCGGCCCAATACTTGTCAGGCTGGCCTTCATGCAATCGGTCGAAGTCGTAAATGACCTCTATGTCCAAGCTTTCGAGGATTTCGATTACCTCGTCGTCTTTGAGCTTCTTTCCAAGTAAGGGTATGAATTGCATATGTGTTTCGAACGAATTCAAAGAGACTTTGATTCCCCATTCAAACGCCAGTCAAAGTGGACTGTGATTTCTAAAACTGATCTTCCTTCTCCTTGAACAGCACGTTGAACGTCGTCAATGAGCCGTAGCTTTTGGTGATGTATTGCTGGAACTCCACTTTTTCGCCGTCGGTGAGTTTTTCGTGGGCGTTGATCTTCTGTTCGAGGACGCGGAGGTTGTTGCGGACCATGACGATCTTGTGGAAGAAGACTTCGAGCGGGACTTCCTTGGTCGAGAGGGTGGCGTCGGCGGGGTGCAGCACGACTTTGCCGTTGTGCCAGCGGAGGCCGAGCTGGGCGACGACGGAATCGGGCGGCTGGAGGCCGAGCTTGGTGATGGCGGCATCCACGGTGGACTCGACGAACTGTTTGAGGGGGATGTCGAGGCCGGTGAAGGCGGCGTGGGCCTCGGCGGGTTCGAGGCCGGCGACGTTGGGTTCCACGGTGCGCTTGGCGTCGTTGAACTGGATGTCGGCGGTGAGTTCGGAAATGGTTTTGACGGTGCCGAGGCCGTATTGCGGGTGGCGGACGGCCATGCCGATGTGGAGGGCTTCAAGTTTCATACGGATAGTTTAGCCACAGATGAAACACAGATGGAACACAGATTCTGAGAAATTCAGGCGACAAGATTCATTCATGGCGGTAGGCTCGAAATTGTCATGAACTTCATCCGGATACATCATGTGGCGATCATCGCCGGGGATTATGAACGGTCGAAACGGTTTTACACGGAGGTGCTGGGGCTGCGGGTGATCGCGGAGACGCACCGGGCGGCGCGGAATTCTTACAAGCTGGACCTGGCGTTGCCGGATGGCGGGCAGATCGAGCTGTTTTCGTTTCCGGGCGCGCCGGCGCGGCCGTCGTGGCCGGAGGCGCAGGGGTTGAGGCATCTGGCGTTCGCGGTGGCGGACATCGCGGAATGCATCCGCGAGCTGGAGGCGAAGGAGGTGGTGGTGGAACCGGTGCGGGTGGACGAGCTGACGGGGAAACGGTTCACGTTTTTTGCGGACCCGGACGGGTTGCCGTTGGAGTTATATGAGGTTTGAAAAATGACGAAATCCGAATGACGAATGGTGCTGGAATGGCGGCAACAAAAAAGCCCGCGCTTTTGGCGCGGGCTTGAAGTTTTGGGCGGACAGCGGGTCAGAGTTTGCCAAAGGCGGCTTCGATAACCTGCTTGAAATTGTTTTCGCCGGGTTTGACGATGCCGAATTCGCGCTTGGCGTTCTCGGCGGAGTCGCTGGCGTGGGCGGCGTTGACCATGATGGTGGAGCCGAACTCGCGGCGGATGGAGCCCGGAGGCGCCTTGGACGGGTCGGTGGGCCCGAGGACGTCGCGGATCTTGTTCACGGCACCAACGCCTTCGTAAACGAGGGCGATGCATTTCTCGGTGCCGGGCTTGGTCCAGTCGGCCTGCGGAATCTCGCCGGGGGCGTGGCCGGACATGAAGCGGACGATGTTATCAAACTGGGCATCGCCCTGCACAGGGCCGAGCACTTCGCCGAGGGCCTTCTGGTCGGCCTCGGAAAGCTTGAAGCCAAATTCCTTTTCGAGGATGTCCTTGGCCTTGGCGCTGACGCCGTCCTTGAGCTTGGCGCGGAGAAATTCGCGGACGGGGCCGTAGAATTCCATGGCCTGCGCGGTGCTCATGGGGAGGACCTTGGCGCCGACGATGTACAGGCCGGTGCGCGAGAAGAAATCGATGACGTTGCCGGGACGGCCGGTGGCAAATTTAAAATTATCCGGCTTGATGAGGACGAGCGTGCGTTCGCCGGCTTCGTTGGGGCCGTAAGGAACGACGTTATCGAGGACGCCGCCGTCCTTGTCCGAGTAACGGGCCCAGAGCTTCAATTTGCGCTCGGCCTCCTCGGCGTTCGGGGCGGCGAGCACGGCGGGTTCGAAATAGCGGACGTTGCCGTTGTCGTCGGTGATGAGATCACTGTACGTGTCGCGGATGGTTTCGCCACCGCGCCGGTTGGGGCTGAGGTTGCCGACGACGGAGCGGACCTTGCGGACGGCTTCATCGCCCTTGAACAGGAGCATCATGACGCGGCGGCGCAGGCCGGTCTTGGGATCGGGCGCGAGGCTTTCGAGGACGTATTGCTGGAGGAGTTCCTGAACCTTGCGGTCCTGGCTGTCCTGGGCGGAAATGATGGTTTCGGCGTATTCCTTCACGAGTTCGCTGCTGGGGGCGAACATGCGGATGCCAACGAGGTCGAGACCGGTGCGGGTGATGAGGCGGCTCAAAATGCCGCCCGTGCGGGATTTGTAAAGCGAGTAGGGGGTGATGATTACGTAAGCGAGCTGTTGCGACATAAATTCGGGGAATCAGGCCTGGGGCGGGGGATTGTTGGTGGTTGGGGCGGGTGTGGCGGGCGTGGCGGGAGCCGCCGGTGCGGTCGCCGACTTGCCCAGGATTTTGAACATAACGGTGCCGCAAGTGGGGCATTTGCCCTTGATGGCTTTGCGGCCGTTTTTCATGGTTTCTTCGACACCATCAGAGATGGGCTTTTTGGCCTTGCACTTGACGCAGTATCCTTCAGACATAAGAGTTTTCCGTGAGGCGCTTCATGCGCGGAAACGGTGCAAGGAGGCTACCGGTAAAGGGGGGCAAGGTCAAATTGAAACGGAAAGCGTTGGGAATCAGTAGGAAACGGCGGTGAAATGGATTATCCTCATTCGCCCGTCCGGATACCCTGTGCGGCCCGTGTTTCGTGCCCGTTCTTGGATCAGTGTTCATCAGCGTGTATCAGCGGTTAAAAATAAAGCGGTTTAATTTGGTTTAATTAGGCTTAATTTTGTTCGATTCATTGGCCTTTTTTCATATTTCAGCCACTGATAGGGTCGCAGCCATCTGGATAACCCACGACGCGATATATGCCCTCTCTCCTCGACGAGGAGAGAGCCGGAGAGAGGAGGCCTTATTCGTTTTCTCGTCCCCCGCACCCGATGGCCGTACGCAAGTACCTGTTTTCATAATTTATTTAAAAAGTAGGTGCAAACTGGTGCAAACCGGTGGATATCGGTTTGGTGTAGAGGTGGGGCGAGCGTACCCGCGAGCCGCACCCCTTTGACCGTAGCCGTCCCGCAGAGCGGGATGAGTCGGCTCTGACCGTTCCAGACCCCAGACGCCAGACGCGAGACCCTTTCGGCATCCCGCATTCCGCATCCTGCGCCTGACATTCATGTCATTCATCCCTCCCTTGTATCACAGGTGGTCAATAGTTGAATTTCTCCCGGGAATGTAGAATGCAGATTTATGCCATTTATTTTCAAAAATCGGGAGTGGGAAGGGGGTCCGACCAAAAAAATCCCAGGAAAATCAGAATCGCCTTCTGGCTATTAGGGATAATTGCTGTGCTGACAAGGGTGGCCACGCCATAAAATGCGGATTTGCTGGGGAATTGGACGATTTTTAAAATCTAAAAAATGGTGAGGCGAAATAGGGGTCAGTTCTTGATTTTGACATATTCATGGTTAACTGGTAGCTGTGGCCCATGGCGCGTCAGCTACGAGTGGAATATCCCGGGGCGATTTATCATGTGCTGAGCCGCGGGGACCGGCGGGAGGAGATATTCCGGGATGACCGGGATCGGGACCTTTTTCTGGCCACGTTGGCCGAGGCGGGTGGCAAGACCGGCTGGGAGGTGCATGCCCTGTGCCTGATGGCCAATCATTTTCATCTGGTGATGGAGACGCCGCAGGGGAATCTGGTGGCGGGCATGAAATGGTTCCTGGGCACCTACACGGGGCGGTTCAACCGGCGGCACAAATTATTTGGGCATCTCTTCAGCGGGCGCTACAAGGCGTTGATCGTGGATGGCAGCGGGAACGGCTATTTTAAAACCGTCTGTGACTACGTGCATTTGAACCCGGCCCGGGCGAAGCTGCTCCGGCCGGAACAGGCGTTGCGGTCCTACCGGTGGAGCAGTTGGCCGGAGTATTTGAAGCCGCCGTCCAAACGCTGGCCCTGGCTGCGGGTGGACCGGTTGCTGGGGGAGCACCGGATACCGCGGGACAGCGCCGCCGGCCGCCGGCAATTGGAGGTGGCGTTGGAAGCGCGGCGCACGGACGAGGCCGGAACGGATTACCAGGGCCTGCGGCGCGGCTGGTGTTTTGGCGCGGACACCTTCCGGGAGGAGTTGCTGGCGCAGATGCACACGCGGATCGGCGCGGAACATTACGGAACGGAACGGCGGGAGACGGCCGAGGCCCTCGCCGAACGGCTGGTCCAGGCGGAACTGAAATGGCTGCGCTGGCAGGAGGCGGATTTGGGGCGGCGGACCAAAGGCGATGCGGCCAAAGTGGCGCTGGCTTTGCGGCTGCGGGCGGAAACGGTGATGACGGTGCCTTGGATTGCGGAACGGCTGGCCATGGGCACGGCGGGTTATGTGAATCACCTGTTGTACCTCCGGCGAAAAGCCACAACAAACAAATAGCAATATGACAATATCAAGAACTGACCCCTTTATGGATGCCGCCAGCAGATTCCATGTCGGGATCACTGCCATCAACCAAAAACGAACCAACCTGGTGGAACAATCCAAATACTCTACCTTTAGATGGTTCAGCGACTTCTACTGCTATGTTTGTTTGGTACTGTTCTTGTTTTAATGCAACCACCCAATTAATTTTAACACCGCCACCTTCGCCTTAGGGGGTGATATTTATGAAAATAACACTTGTTGCTACTTTATGTTTCCTTGTAGCCATATTTATTTATATGGCTGACGTTGTGTCTGCACCTATAAATGAGAATAATGTGGGAGGCATATACGCAGATACAAATAGAATACGACTAATAAACTATGATTATAGAGGCCGATATTATGCATACTTTACAACATATTCGAATCTTTCGAAAGCACCGCGCTGGAAATTTGACAGCGTCGAGCCGCCCCTTTCAGCAAGGTCAGCTTTGTTAGTTTCTGAAAGATATGCGCACGATTTGTTTCCGGTTGACGTGGAGTTTACGCCGACCCAGGTTGTGTTAAAACGGTACTTAGGTGATATTTGGTTCTACGACGTCCAATTGGAGCCATCAAGCCCGAAGCCTTATGTGGCACCTATGGTGCCTATCGAGATAGCCGTGCTAATGGATGGGAAAGTTGCCGAGCGAGAAGAAGAAGTGCTGGACCCAACGGGCCAGCGGTTTGTACCCAAGAGGTGAAAGTGAACTCGATACGCCAACCATAGATCTGCCAATTCACCTTTGGTGAGCCAGATTGCCTTCAAACAAAGCGGCATCACCCGGATGACGACAACGAAACAATACGATCACTTGAACCGGCTGACACAGAAGTGAACTCGACACGCCAACCATAGCACCGCCGGTGCCAAAGAATTTCAAACGCTGGGATGGCTTCTCGGCTACGAACGCTCCAAATTGGAGGAAAGCTCGCCTACATCAGACTGAACAGCCAAACGCCATGCCCGTCTCGGAGCGTTGTCCCGGTTAACCAAGCGGGCTTTTGGAGATTGTTTCACTCTCAACCCGCAGTTCGCTTTCGGTAATGGCTGCGACCGTCCCAGCTATGTCAGCATAGAGCATAGCTTCCTTCGTTGCATCAGGGCAGAGAATAAACCCCTCCGTTAAATTCGCTGCAAGTACCTTGGCTGAAATAACATGGGATGTAGCCTAGGCCGTTTCCGGCCTTGATTCCACATTGTAACTTTCCCCGGCTCAAAATAATTTATACAAATCAGGCAGGCATGGTGTCTATGGAGTGAAACTGTGAATCAGAACCCACATTGGTGCGAAGCCATCTACGACGCGAAGGCGGCGGAGCTCATCCTGTACGGCCGGGCGCTGGGCCTGGGTCACGGCGAGGCGGAGGATGTGGTGCAGGAGACGTTCATGGCGCTCATGCAGATGCCGTGTGCGCCGCAAAAGCCGGAGCACTATTGCGTGCGGAGTTTCCGGAACCGGGCGTTGAACTACCGCCGCTCCATGTGGCGGCGGTTGACGCGGGAATGGGAATCGTAAAAGGGTCAGTCCTAGAAAAGTGACAAAAATGGGTTGACGGGAAAGGTGGGGCGGGCGAAGCTGCGGGTCTCAATCCATGGCCCGCCCTCTCCTCCGACCAGAACGATTTCTGTTGGTGTCACCAAAGCTTCAAAAAGTGATTAAAGAGGAAAAATTAACCGGCTGTAAATTTGAAGTCGCACATTTGGTTTGATAGTCTTCATTCTTCATTCTGCCTTCTTCATTTAAACAGGCCAAAGAAAACTGCAAGTGCCTTTGCTATAAGTTGATACGTATCTTGCCTTGGCCCATTTCTGGCCTGAATTACACATTGTAACTTTCCTCAGCCCAAAATAATTTATACAAATCAGCCAGGCATGGTGTCTATGGAGTGAAACTGTGAATCAGAGCCAAAATCCACATTGGTGCGAAGAAATCTACGACGCAAAGGCGGCGGAACTCATCCTGTACGGCCGGGCGCTGGGCCTGGGTCATGGCGAGGCGGAGGATGTGGTGCAGGAGACGTTTATGGCGCTCATGCAGATGCCCTTCGCACCGCAAAAGCCGGAGCATTACTGCGTCCGGAGTTTCCGGAACCGGGCGCTGAACTATCGCCGCTCCATGTGGCGGCGGTTGACCCGGGAATGGGAATCGTTGCGGTGGTTCGAGAAGCTGCCGGATGAATCGCCGGAAGAGCGGGCGGCCATGCGGGTGCTGGCGGAACTGCCGGTGGACCAGCGCGAGGTGATCGTGCTGAAGGTGTGGCACGGCTGCACGTTTGAGGAGATTGGCGGGTTGCTGGAGATATCGCCAAACACGGCCGCGGGCCGTTACCGGTATGGTTTGCAGAAGATGAAAATGAAACTGGCCGCCGTCGCGCTTGAGCGCCATGGCGCGCCGCAGGAAGGAGTCGCTTATGAAAGAGATGAACGAGAATCAATTGCGTGGCTGGCGTCTGCGCCAACCGTCGGCGGGGCTTAAGGGCCGGATCTTTCGCACGGATGCGCCGGCCTCACCCGAGGCGGCGCTGCCGCCGGTGCGGTGGAACTGGCATCATCTGGCGCCGGCGATGGCGTGCATGCTGTTCGCGATGATGGTTTTTCATTTCAACGGCCTGGCCGGATGGCAGGAAAGCCGGCCGGCGACCTACGCGGATTTCACGGCCGGGAGCAACTCGGTGACGTTCAGCGACCACGCGCAGGAGGTGGAGAACCATGTGGACGGCGTCACTTTTGATTGGACAAACCACAGTGTTTTCAAGTCTATTATGCGTTCGCATTTCGGCCCCGGGCCGACAACAAATCTGAGCCACTGAATTTTTGCACATGGAAAATCCGAAGAACAGTCCCGCCAAGGCAGACACCAACAAGGCCGTTAAACCAAAAGAAGGAGCCAAGGAACCCGCCAAACCCGCCGCCCCCGCGGCACCCGTAAAAGTCCCGCCGATGTTCCGGCCGAACGACTGGCTGGCGTTGCTGATCGCCTTCGGCTCGGTCTGGGCGGTGTACCTGTGGACGCTGGCGCCGGAACTGACGCTGGAGGATTCCGGCGAACTGTGCACGGGGTCGTATTACGCGGGCATCCCGCATCCGCCGGGCTATCCGTTCTGGGCCATCTACAGCTGGATCTGGACGGTGATCGTGCCGTTCGGCAACGTGGCGTGGCGGGTGGAGGTGGGGCAATCGTTCGCCTCGGCAATGGGTTGCGGCCTGCTGGCGCTGATGGTCTCGCGCGGCGGCAGCATGCTGATCGAAGGCATCGAGGATTTGAAATCGGTGGACCGGAAGTGGGAAAACACCATCTGCGTGGTGTCGGGCGTGGTGGCGGGGACGCTGTTCGGCCTGGGCGGGTTCATGTGGAAGGAATCGGTGGTCATCAACCGTATTTCCATTTTCGGCGTGCCCTGGATGCTGGCGATGATCGCCCTGTTGATGCGCTGGATGTACGCGCCGCACCAGCGCCGGTACCTGTATTTTGCGATGCTGATCTTCGGCTGGTGCGCGACGATCCATCAAAGCTTGATCCTGGCCTCGCCGGCGGTGGTGGTGGCGATCGCCTTGATTTCACCGCGGCTGGGACGCGACCTGTTTGCGACCATCACCCTGATCTATCTGTTTGTGCTTTATTTCATCAGCAAGGGGAACATCCCGGCGCTGGTGGCGATGACGAACACGGAAAAACTGATCTTCCATATCGTCGGGGTGGGGGCGATCTGCACGGTGTCCTGGTTGTTCATCAAGACGAACAAAATCTACACCGAGTGGTTTTCGGTGATCATGGTTTGCGTGATGGCCGGCCTGGGCATGGCGGTCTACCTGTACTCGGCGGTCTCCTGCATGACCTGCCCGCCGATGCAATGGGGCTATCCGCGCACGGTGGAGGGCTTTTTCCACATGCTGAGCCGCGGCCAATACGGCACGGGCGAAGGGGTGAACATCGTCCAGGATCCCTCGCGCTTTTTCTTCCAGATGTATTATTTGGCGGAAGGGTTGTCGGAATCCTTTAGCTGGGTGTACATGTTCGTGGGCCTGGTGCCGTTCCTGTTCTTCAAAAAGATGCAGCGGCGGGAACGTTCCTGGATCATCGGCCTGACCGGCATCTATCTGCTGCTGTCCGTCCTGCTGGTGATGATCTTGAACGTGTCGGCCGACCGTTCGACGTCGGATTTGAACAAGGTGTTCTTCACGGCCTCGCAAGGGATATTTGCGATCCTGATCGGCTACGGGCTGGTCATCCTGGCGGCCTATATCGCGACGCATTACGAGAAGTTCCGCAAGGTGGGCATGATCGGGGGCGGGGTGGCGCTGGTGCTGGCGATGTACTGTTTGATCGAGGCGATCGCGAAGCTTTATTTTGGCAAGGCGGGGCAGTTGCAATTTGGCGACCATCTGTTCGCCCATATCCATTACCCGAGCATTTACCGGGAGGACGGCGTGTTGCACCTGGCGTGGCCGTTGCTTTCGAATTGGGGCGGCTGGGACTTCCTGGCGTTCGGGCCGAACGGCCAGTACACCTTCTCAGAAATACCGCACTGGATCATGCAGGCGTTCGTCAAGGACCAGTATGGCGTGCCGGTGCTCGCCAACCTGCTGCTGGTGGCCATGCCGGTGCTCTTCATCGCGGCCCTGCTGACTTATCGCAAGCGCGGCCCGGTGCTCATCATGCTGATGCTGTTCTGTGTGGCGCCGGTCTGGTCCGGGATGTCGCACTGGTACAAGAGCGAGCAGCGCAACCACTGGTTCGGTTACTGGTTCGGCCATGACATGTTCACACCGCCGTTCAATGACGGCACCGGCAAGCTGAGCTATGACGCCACCAAGCGCGCGGAACTGATGAAGGACCCGGCGAAGGCGAAATCCATCTATCCGGAAATGACGCGGGACGCGATCCTGTACGGCGGCACCGACCCGGGCCGCTTCTGCCCGACATACATCATCTTTTGCGAAAGCTTCATCCCGCACCGCTGCCAGCCGGAGCAGGACCAGAAATTTGACCGGCGCGACGTGTATATCATCACGCAAAACGCGCTGGCGGACGGCACGTACCTGGATTACCTGCGTTCGCAATACAACCGGTCCAAGCAGATCGACCCGCCGTTCTTCAGCCGGTTGTTCAAATACGGCTGCGCGCTGGGCGGTTTGACGACCCCGGGCAGCGTCGTGACGGACGGCATCGACATCGGCAACGGTGAATCCGGCAACAAGCTGGTGGAGGGCGTCGCCAACCTGCTGTATACCGTGCTGGACCGCCCGTTCCTGGCGCTGGGCGCACATGTGGAGGCCCGCCGGCGCGCGGAAGGGGTGTATCCGCCCAATGAAATCTACATCCCGACGCCGGAAGATTCGGCCGCGTGCTTCCAGGAATATGCGCGGCAGAAACAGCTGAGCAGCACGGACGGGAAGATCCAGATTTCCGGCCAGTTTGACGTGATGAACATCAACGGCCTGTTGTGCAAGGTCATCTTCGACAACTGCCCGACGAACGAGTTCTTCATCGAGGAAAGCTTCCCGCTGGACTGGATGTATCCGTACGAGACGCCCTTCGGCGTCATCATGAAGATCAACCGGAACCCGGTGCCGGAACTGACGCAGGAGTCGATGGACCTGGACCACAAGTTCTGGACCGATTTTTCCACCCGGCTGTGCGGCAACTGGATCACGTATGACACGTCGGTGGACCAGATCGCGAAGTTCGTGGACCAGACGTACGTGCACAACAATTACCAGGGCTTCACCGGGTCGCGGGCGTTCGTGCGCGATGATGATGCGCAGAAGGCGTTCTCGAAGCTGCGGAGTTCGCAGGCGGGGATGTACGCCTGGCGCGCCGACCCGCGGACGTGCCCGGCGGAATACCGCCAGAAGAGCGCGGCCTCGCAGGCGGCGCTGATCCGGGAGACGGACTTTGCGTTCAAGCAGGCGTTCGCGTTCTGCCCGTACAGCCCGGAGGCCGTGTTCCGCTACATCAACTTCCTGCTGACGCAGGGGCGGTTCGACGACGCCATCCTGATCTGTGAAACGTGCAAAAAACTCGACCCGTTCAACTCGCAGGTGGAGAACACGATCGATCAACTCAAACAATTCCGCGGCCAAAACGCGCAACGCGCCCAGATGATGGGCCAGCTGGACCAGATGGAGGCCACGGCGCGCACCAACCCGGAGAACATAACGAACCTGATCTACCTGGGCGGCACGTTGATGCAGATGCAGCAGACGAACCGCGCCGTGGAGCTGTTCAACCAGGCGCTCGACAACCCGAACATCAAGTATCAGGATGCGGCCGCGGTGGCCACGTTTTTTGGGCAGATGGCGAACATCACCGGCTTCGAGAAGGCGTTGCGGAAGCTCGTGGTGCTGGCGCCGGACGTTCCCGAACACCATTATAACCTGTGCGCCGTGGAGGCCATCACCGGCCGGACCAGCGAGGCGCTGGCGGACCTCAAGCTGGCGCTGGACCTGAATGCGAAACGGCAGGCCACCGACCCGAAGAAGGCGGCCGAACTGATGGGCACCATCCGCGGCGATCCGAACATCAACAACCTGCGCGGACTGCCGGAATTTCAAAAGCTGGTGCCGCCACAGTGAAGCGTGGACAGGGGTTCCACCACCAACCAATCTCACCCGCCCGCATTGCCCGTTGCCGGGGATGCGGGCATCTGTTATTTTCCCCGTCTGAATGTTTGGACGCAAAAAGTCTATGAGCAACGACAAGACCGAGACGCCCGAAGCCGGGGCCGCCGCGAACCCGGCGGAGGAAGCCGCCGTGCCGACCCCCGGGCAGATCGCGGAACTCAGGAGCCGCGCCGCGAAGGCGGACGAGAACTGGGACCGCCTGCTGCGCACGACCGCTGATTTCGATAATTTCAAGAAACGCGCGGCCCGCGAGAAGATCGAGGCCGCGCAGTACGCCAGCGCCTCGATGCTGCAAAAAATCCTGCCCGTGCTGGACAACTTTGAATCGGCGCTCGCCGCCGCCAGAACACCGCGGTGACGGCGGGCGGGATCGCCTCGTTCCAATCCGGCGTGACGATGATCCAGCAGCAGCTCAAAAATGTGCTGGTGGAGAGCGGGCTGGAGGAGATCGAATCGACGGGCAAGCCGTTCGACCCGAATTTTCACGAGGCCGTTTCCGAGCAGGAATCGGCGGACGTGCCGGAAGGCCATGTGCTGCAACAGTTGCGCAAAGGCTACAAGCTGAAGGAACGGTTGCTGCGGCCGGCCACGGTCATCGTGGCCAAAAAGCCGGCGGCGAAAGCCTGATTCCGGCCCCACCCAAAAAATTCCATGGCGCAGCGCGATTACTACGAAATCCTGGAGGTCACCCGCGAGGAGACCGCCGACGGCATCAAAAAATCTTACCGCCGCCTGGCGGTGAAATATCACCCGGACAAAAATCCGGGAGACAAAACGGCCGAGGAAAAGTTCAAGGAACTCAGCCATGCGTATGAGATCCTGAGCGATGCGCAGAAGCGCGCCGCCTATGATCAATACGGCCATGCGGCCTTTGACCCGCGTGCCCGCGCGCGCGGCGGAAGCACCGGCGACTTCCACGATCCGTTTGACATCTTCCGGGAAGTGTTCGGCGGGGCGGGCGGCAGCATTTTTGAAAGCATGTTCGGCGGCGGGGGCGACCCTTCGGCCCCGCAACGCGGCGATGACCTGCGTTATGACCTGGAGATCAGCCTGGAAGAGGCGGCGCTGGGTTGTGAGAAGGAGATTTCGGTCACCAAGCTGGACAAGTGTGATTCGTGCGATGGCGCGGGCGCGGAACCCGGTTCCAAGATGCGGCAGTGCGGAACGTGCGGCGGGCGCGGGCAGGTTTTGACCTCGCGCGGCATTTTCAGCATCGCGCAGACCTGTCCGCATTGCAAAGGCGCGGGGCGCATCCTGGAACGGCCGTGCAAAAAATGCTCCGGCAGCGGCAAGCACCAGCGGGCATCCAAGATCAAGCTGCGCATCCCGGCGGGGGTCGAGGGCGGTTCGCGTTTGCGCTCACAAGGCAACGGCGAGGCGGGTTTCCGCGGCGGGCCGTCCGGTGATTTGTACGTGGTTTTGTTCGTGAAGCATCACGAGATCTTCAAACGTGACGGTGATGATTTGATTTGCGAGGTGCCGGTGAGCTTTGTGCAGGCCGCGCTGGGCTCGGAGATCGAGGTGCCGACGCTTGAGGGCCGGGCGACGGTCAAGATCCCCGCCGGCACGCAGCCGGGCACGACGCTGCGGCTCAAGGGCAAGGGCGTGAAAAACCTGCAAGGTTACGGGCAGGGCGACCTGCATGTCCGCGTGCAGGTGGAGGTGCCCACGCATCTCGACAGCCAGCAGAAGGCGAAGCTGAACGAGTTTGCGGCGCTGTGCGACGGCAAACAGGCGCCGATCGCCACCGGCTTTTTTGAGAAGGCCAAGAAGTTCTTCAAGTGAGCGCGCCATGCACCGTTTCCACCTGCCGCCGGAAAGCTGTCGTGGCGAATCACTGCGGTTGGAGGGGCGCGAGGCGCACCATGCGTTGCAGGTCTTGCGCCTGAAGCGTGGCGAGCGGGTGACGGTTCTGGACGGCGCGGGCAATGAATTTCTGTGTGAGGTCCGTGAGGCGACCAAGCAGTTTGTGGCCTTGGATATCAAGGAAAAGAAGTCTTCAACTCCGCCCGCCTGTGTCATCACGTTGCTTGTGGCGGTGCCCAAGGGGAAAATCATCGAGGGCATCATCCAGAAGGCGGTCGAACTGGGCGCCGGCCGCATTGTGCCGCTGCTGACCGATCGCGTGGTGACGCAATTGGACGATGACGGGGCGGAAAGCAAGCGCGAGAAATGGCAGCAGGTCGCCATCGAGGCCATCAAACAGTGCGGCGCGGCGTGGTTGCCGAAGGTGGAGACGCCGCAAGGCATCGCCGAATTTCTGGCGCACGGGGAGAAAATTGAGCTGGCATTGATCGGTTCGCTGCAAACGGAGCGCCGGCATCCGCGCGAATGGATTGAGGAATTTCAAAAGCGGCATGATCGCCTGCCGCAAAGCGCGGCCGTGTGGATCGGACCGGAAGGGGATTTTACACTGGAAGAAATCAGGCAGATCGAAGATGCCGGCGCAAAGCCGGTCACGTTGGGGGCCTTGACCCTGCGCGTGGAAACGGCGGCGATCTACTGCCTCTCGTTTCTGAACTATGAACTGAATCCGGGCGTGAAATGAAACGGGCAATTGTCATCGGGGCGACTTCGGGCATCGGCCGGGCGCTGGTCAAGGTTTTGGTCGAAAACGGGTTTGCCGTTGGCGCGACGGGGCGGCGGGAAAAATTGCTGGCGGAACTTCAGGCGGAACATCCCGGGAAGGTGTTCATTTCCACTTTGGATGTCACCGATATTTCTTCGGTAAAAGCAAAGCTTTCGGCCTTGGTCGAGGAAA
>Ga0210392_10000615_pt1 | contig 21010 bp, 9 predicted proteins | sample IncBWC30OmetaG_FD_161057 | JGI IMG/M metagenome (GOLD analysis project Ga0210392, IMG submission 161057) | Forest soil microbial communities from Barre Woods Harvard Forest LTER site, Petersham, Massachusetts, United States - Inc-BW-C-30-O ...
CCGCGCATGACCATGTAGTTCGTCGGTGGCCACACGCCGCCCAGCCACAAGCCGCCGTCCGGGTCGTAGCCGGGGGTGTCGGCAGACAAGCTCGGAATGCGGTGCGGGCGCTTGAATTCGGCTGCGTTGTCCAGGTGCTCCACGAAGCGCGGCAAGCGCTCGGCAGGCACCGCGTCCGCGAGCAGCGCCCAAAAAGCACCGATGGTTTTGACCTCGGTGAGGCGCGTCTGATCGCGCCGCAGATCGTGATAAAAGCCCGACGATTCGTCCCACAGGTACTCGTTGATCCAGGGCACGAGGAGGGCGTTCTCGTCCGCGAAATCTTGCACCTCTTCGCGCCGGTCGAGCACACTGGCGATGTCCAGCACGATGCGATTGGCGAGCACCGCCTGCATGTTGGTGTCGACCCAAGTCAAATGCGCGTGATCGATGATCTCACCTTCGGGTGAGCGCGGCTGATTGTCCATGCCGCTGGCTAGGCCCGTGCCCCAGTAGCTGCCGTTCGGCCAGGTGCGGTAGCGGCGGTTCCATTGGCCGTAGGACACGAGCACTGGGAACACCTCGGCGAGCCGCTCGCGATCGCCGAAAGCCTGGAAATACTCCCACTCCGCGAAGCCGAGCACGTTCGGGCCGCTGCCCGCGGGGTCGAAGCGGCTGTAACACTCGCTGCCGTTGTTCTCACGCAGCTGCCGACAAATGCCGCCGTCGGGGTGTTGTTTGCAGTAGAAGTTGTCGAGCGTGTTCTGGAACTTCCACGCGCGATCTCCGTAGCGACCGAAGAGCGCGATGAACACGGTGTCCCACATGTACAAACAGCCGTCGTACATGGTGGAAGAGTAGTCGGTGGCGAAGGTATTCTCTTCTGTCGCAGGACGAAAATTCTGGAACGCTATTTCCCAGCAGCGCCAGTAACACTCGATGGCCGACTCGTGCCCCGGCCAGGTCGGCGCTGGGAGCAGATTGCGTTTTGCGTGCTCGAACTTCGGCCACGGCTCGATGTTCCGACGCGGCTTACGAACGAACGCGTTCTCCTCCGCAAAACGGTTCTCGACGTAGGTGTTGACGTAGCGGATTTCGCTTGGATTGTTCCGTAGATACAGCGGATTCCGCATGACTCACCGACGCCGTTGCAAGAGCGGACTTCGTTTACCACATCCCCGTCCTTGGGCGGTGCATCACGACGCTGGCCCCGCCGCGTTCCCCTCACGAACAGCGTTTTCCAGGGGCGAAACCCGGACGCGGAGCTCGGCCCCTGAGCAAGCGCTCAGCGCTCGCGCGCCGCCCGCCTGATGCGCAGCAGCTCGTCCGCCATGCGCGCCCGAACCACGTCCCGCAGCTTGCGGTCGTCATAGCCGACCTCGGCAGGGTCGATCGCGGGCAGCACGCGCACCAGCGTGGGCTGCGGCCTGATCTGCATGCTGCGCTTGCGCAGGACAGCGCCCGTGCCTTCGACGATCACGGGCACCACGGGCACGCGGCGTCTGCTCGCCACCCAAAACGCTCCGCGATAGAAATCGATCAAGTTGCCGTCCGGCGAGCGCGTGCCTTCGGGAAACACGCACAAGCTGTGGCCAGCGTCGAGCTTCTTCAAACACGCGCGGACCATGCGCAGGATGCTCGGTAGGTAGCCGCGCTTCAATGGCACGTAGCCGTTGAGCCACATGTTCCAACCCAAAAATGGCGCGTAGAAATTTTCGACCTTGCTCACCCACAAGTAAGGGAGACGCGTGGCGAACACGGCCAAGATGTCGACCATCGATTGATGGTTCACGACGTACACGCACGGCCGATTCGGATCCGTATGCTCGAGCCCCTCCACCTTCACGCTCGCGAACGGCGCCCAAGCCAAGTAGTGCGCACCCCAAATGCTGGTGAATTGGGCCAGCCAGCGCCGCTTCGGATCCCAAAAGGTGAGCGCCCAGAGCGCGAGCGCCGGGAAGAACAGCACGCTGCAACTGGCCAGCAAATATGGCCAATACAGCAAGTTGTACAGCAGCAACCCAGGCGGCCGGAGCCGACAGCGATCCACGCGCAGGTCGGCCAGACGAGCTCCGGCGAGCGCAGGCTCGCTGGGCTCGGCTTCTGGCGTGTTGGTCTGCGTGCTGGTCACGGAGTGGAGCTTACACCACCGCGTGCGAGACCACGGCGAGCAACTCGTCGATTGCCTTCTTCAACAGCTTCAGTGCCCCTTCGAAGCCGGATTGAAGCATCGGATCTTGTGTACGAGTCCCAGTAGCTCCGCGTCGGAGAACAAGTTGCCGAAAGCGGGCATGCCGCCTTTGCCTTTGCGGATCACCTGTTTCAAGTCCTCGTCGCTGCGGCTGGCTTGAAAGCTCGCGTCACAGAAGTTGCGCGGAGGGTTCGCGCCTTCGGCGGCGGGTACCCCGCCCTTTCCATCAGCGCCGTGGCACTTCGCACACACCGACGCGAACGTCTGCTCGGCACTTTCCGCTGCCGGGTCGCCCTCGGAGCGGTGACAGGAAAAAGCCAACAGCGCGGCGCCCAGCCCGAGGGCTCCCCAGCCACGCGGCAGGCGAAAAACGCTGTCGTTCATGCGTCGGCAGGCTAAACCAAGCGGCCCGCGCGGCGGGCGCAAAGTGATCTTTTTGCGCTGTTTCTTGCGGGTTGCGCGAGTCATTGGCTTGATGGAAGATGCCGCCCGCCATGCGCCTACGAACCCCGGTCGTCCTGTCCTCCCTCGCTCCGTTCGCCGCCGCTGTCTCGCTCGCATTCGCGGCCTGCAACAAGCCGCCACCCGAAGCCGGAGCCAGCGCCACGCAGGCCTCAGCAACGCCTCCGCCCGTGGCTAGCGCGGCGCCTGCGCCGAGCGCGGTACCGCCCCCCGCGCCTCCGGAGCCAGCGGGAATTCCAGCGCCTGCCGACGTCGCGGCCGCGCCTGCCGACGCCAAGGTCACCGCGAGCGGGCTCGCGACCAAAGTGCTCACGCCGGGCAAAGGCAAGGATCACCCCGGCGCGACCGATCGCGTGAAGGTCGACTACACGGGCTGGACGACGGACGGCAAGATGTTCGACAGCTCCGTGGCTCGCGGTCAACCGACGACGTTCGGTGTCGGTGAAGTGATCCCGGGTTGGACCGAAGCATTGAAGCTGATGGTGGCCGGCGAGAAGCGTCGCCTGTGGATCCCGGCCAAGCTCGCCTACGGCGATCACCCGCAGATGGGTGGCGCTCCGTCCGGCAATCTGGTCTTCGACGTCGAGTTGCATGAAATCCTGAGCGCGCCCAAAACGCCCGACGACGTGAAAGCGCCGCCCGCCAGCGCGAAGAAAACAGCCTCTGGCCTCGCCTATCGCGTGCTCACCCCGGGCACCGGCAAAGAGCACCCGACCGCGACCAGCCGCGTGACCGTTCATTATTCGGGCTGGACCACCGACGGTAAGATGTTCGACAGCTCGGTCGCGCGCGGAGAACCCGCCACTTTCCCGCTGAACGGCGTGGTCAAAGGCTGGACCGAGGGCGTGCAGCTGATGGTGGTCGGCGAAAAGGCGCGCTTCTGGCTGCCGCCTGCGCTCGGTTACGGCGACAAGCCGCAACGTCCAGGCGCGCCGTCCGGCATGCTCGTGTTCGACATCGAGCTGCTCAACATTCAGCAGTGACCTTCGTCAAGGGTTCACGAAGCGCGTCAGATCACGATCGCCCGGAGCGGACACGAGCCACGAGAGTAAACCGGCGCGACCGGCGCCCCTTTGCCTGTCAAAAAGGAACCGACGAGCGGCGGTTTGAAGGCGCCCGCTCGGCCAAACCTTCGCAGCTAGCGGCCGCTTTTCAGGCTCAGAAGCGAACTGACCAAGTAGTGTCGAGCGCACGTCGCGTAGCCCTTATCACCCCGCGGGGTTACGCGAGTGCGGGCTTTCGCTGGAACGCCGCAGTAAATGGCCGTGGGAGAGCTCTAGAGTCTCCACAGCCATGCGCTCGATCAATGGCCGACTGTTGCTGGCGACGACCATGGTGATGCGCGGGTCGTCGCGAAAGCGCTCGAGGATGCCGTACACGAGCGCGCGCGTCGGCGAATCCAAACCCGCGTCGGGGTCGTCGAAAAACACGAAGTTCGGGTCCAGCACCATTGCCCGCGCCAAGCTCACGCGCTTTCGCACACCGAGCGAAAGGTGCGCCGGCAAGGCGTGAAAGTCGCCCTGGGTGACGCGCAGCTCGGTGAGCGCCTCGCGCGCGCGGCGCTCGATCTCTTGGTCGTCCAGGCCGAACAAGTCCGCGTGGTAGCGGAGCGCCAGCGTGACGTTGTTCAGCGCGCTCAAGTTCGAGAGCAAGCCGCCGCTGTCGAACAACACGCCGCGCCGCACACCGTTCCGGACCAAATCACTGGGCGTCGTGACATGGGGCGCGCGGCCGTTCAGAAGCACGCGCCCGCTCGTGACGGGCAAGAGGCCCGCACACAAAAACAGAAATGTCGATTTGCCGACGCCGTTGTGACCCGTGACCAGCAAATCCCCACCGCGCGGCACGTGCAGGTCGGTCTCCCGGAGCACCCACAGATCACCGTACGCGAACGCGGCGCGCTCGAGCACCAGCCCTTCGTCCATCTGCATGCTCGGAGATAGCTCAGGCTCCACCAACCCCGGATTATGGGGGCGCCCGCGAACCGGCGCAAGCGCGCCCGAGCCCGAGTCAGCAGCTCAGTGTATCGGCGGCCCGACAAGCCAGTAGAACATCGCGGTCACGAAGGTGCTGAACACGACGCCACATAGAAGGCTCATGACCACCGCGCGACTCGCCTGCTGCGGCACCTCCGTCGGCGAGCTCTTCACTTGCAGGCCGTAGTGACAGCACAACCAGCCGACGATCGCGCCCAGACCCACGCCCTTGACCAAAAATAGTCCCAGATCGAAGGGCATCACGCCCCGCGAAACGCCGGAATATAGGCTGCCCCAGGTAGCGGTGTTGGTCAGCTGCGCCACCACGATCGCGCCGAAGATCGCCACCACGCTGAAGTAAATCATCAGCACCAGCACGCTCACGATCGAAGCCACCAGGCGCGGCAAAACGATGTACCGCGGCGGGTCGATGCCGAGCGATGTCAGCGCCAAGATCTCCGAGTTGACCTTCATGTTGCCGAGCTCGGTGGCGATCGCAGTCCCGGAGCGACCCGCAATCACGATCGCCGTGATCAGCGGCGCCAGCTCGCGCAGCACGACCGCAACCAGCACCTTGCCCAAGAGCTCTCCGTCGGCCGAGCCCATCAGGCTCGACTGAATGATGATGCTCGCCCCGAGCAAGAACGCGATGACACTGACCAGCGAGAGCGCCTGCACCCCCGTGTACATGATCTGTGTGACGATCACGCGCCGCACGGTGAGCCGCGCCGCCACTCCCGGAGTCCAAAACGAGGCGACCGCGTCGCTGAAAGAGTGCAGCAGCTGATCGGCGTCCAACACACGCTGGATCGCGCCGCGGCCGACCACACCCAGCCAACCGGCCTCCGCGATGCGATCGGTGCGTGGATCGTAGGGAAGGGTCGAGCGAACCCGCCGGGCCATGGGTGCTGCTTGGCCCGGCTTCGGGCTACTTACCCTTTAGCGCAGCGAGCCGAATTTTAGCGGCTTCCAGGCCGTCGGTCTGAATCGCGCGCTCGTACATTTGGATGGCCTTGGGAGCTTCTCCGACCTTCTCGTGGATTTCGCCCAAGCGCAGAAAGACCTCGGACTTCTTGACGGGTCCGGCGTCGTCCAACTTCTGGAGCAGCAGGGCGCGGAACATCTGCTGTGCCTTCTTGTAGTCGCCAATGTCCATCGCGACTTGGCCGAGCAGAGTGAGCACGCTGACGTTACCCGGCTCGATGCGGAACGCTTTGTCGAGCTCCTCCATCGCCCGCTGGTTCTCACCCTCCGCCAAGTAGGCTTTGGCCAAGCGACGATGAATCTCACCCAGCTCTTTGGGCCGCTTGGTGCCGTAGCTCTCGATGATCTTCACGAGCACCGCGGCGGCGTCCTTGCCACGACCGGACGCGCTGTACTCGTCGCACAAGGCCAACAAGAGCTCGCGGTCGTCTGGACGCAGCTTGCTCGCGCGATCCAGCACCTCTGCAGCGCTACCGTGGTCGCCCCGCTGCGCTCCATGAATGGCCGCGGCTTGACGGAGCAGCGCCACGCCCTCTTCCGGCGTGGGCGCAAAATCAGCGTCGCGCGACAGCAGCGTGGCCAGCTTCTCCCAGGCCTTCATGCCCTCGTACAAGGTTCGCAAGCGCGAACGCAGCTCCGTGCTTCGCTCGTCTTGTAGTAACCCGCGCTCCAGCGCCACAGCGGCGTTTTCCGAAGAACCGAGCTTCTGCTGCACCACCGCGAGCTCCAGCGCTCGCGTCACCGCGGCCTCGCCGACGCTGGCCGAAAGCAGCTGGTCGAGCACGTCTGCTGCTTCGACGAGCCGACCCTCGCTCTGGAGTAAGCGCGCCAAGGCCTCCAGAGCGCCCTGATGCCGGACGTCGCGAGCCAGCACCGCGCGATACGTATCGATTGCCTTGTCGCGATCGCCGAGGCGTGAGTCGTAAACCTCGCCCAAGCGCACCTGAAAGCTCAGCTCGGCGGGCACGTCACCGCGCGCCTGCGCGCCGGCGATCTGCGACGACAACAGCTCGGCCAGCTCTTCGTCGCGTTTGGTCTTTTCATACAGCTCGCTCAAAGCCACGACGGCGTCGCCGCGCCCCGGTTCGTCGTCCAGCACCGCGCGCAAGAGCTCGATCGCCGTATCCGGCGCGGAGAAGCGCTCTTCGCTCAGCTTGGCGAGCTCCATGCGCAACGTGCTGCGCGCCGCTGGCGATTCCGCCAAATCGACTAGACGCTCGAGCAAGCGACCCAGATCTTCATGACGATTGGCCCGCGCGTACAACCCGCGCAGCGCGCTCGAGGCGTCCGCGTCGTTCGGATCGTCCTCGAACAGCTGCTCGTAGAGCAGAATCGCCTTGGCCGGCTGAGTCAGCTTGTCGCGAGCCAGCTCTGCCGCTTTGCGGCGCAAGCTGCGGACCATGTTGGCGTCCGCGCCGAGCTCGCTGCGCTTCACCAAGAGCTCGAATGTCTCTTGGAAATTGCCGCTCGCTTCGCTCACGGTAGTGAGCTCGGCGAGCGCCCACAGGTTCGCGTCGTCGAGGCCGAGTAGCTCGCGCAAGACGCTCTCCGCGAGCGCAGCGTCGCCCAGACCGACGGCCAGCGCGTGCGCTCGGCGGAACAAATCCTCACGACGACTCTCGTCCAGCTGCAGCTTGGCCCGGCGACGCAGCGTCGCGCACAGGTCCCGCTCGCGGCCCGGTTGGCGCTGCAAATCTTCGATCAAGATCAGCACTTCGTCACTGTCCGGCTCGAACGAAAGGGCGCGATTCAAAGCCAACTCGGCGGCGCTCGCGCTGTGAACCTTGTCTCGCTGCCAGAAAGCCAAACGCACGCACAAGCCGACGGCAGCCTCGGGGAGCAGATCCGAGTGCTCGTCGATCGCGTGGCTCAGGGCGGTCGCAGCGCCCAGCCAGTCATTGGTGATAGCGGCCAGCCGCTCGAGCTCATCCTGCAGGGCGCTGTCCGTCGGGGCTTCGAGCAGGCCTTGCTCTAGCACGTGCTGGGCCGCGACCGGATCCTTGGCTTCGTCCTCGAGCACGCGCGACAAGTGGCGACGCATGTCGACTCGCGCCTCCAGCGAGTCCGCGTGACCCACGCGCTTCTCGTACAGCTTGGCCAGCCGATCCGTGCGACCACGCGCGCGGTACACGGACTCCAGAACCTCCGCGGCTTCTTCGAACAGGTCACGGTGCTCGGTCAGCTTCTCCAGCTCGTCGACAGCGCCCTCGTGATCCGGCGCGCGGTCCAAGGCCATACGAAGCGAGGACAAGCCGCGTGACGGCTCCTTGAAGCTCTGGATCTGGAGCAGCGCCAGCCGGAAATAGAGCTCAGCTTGAACCTGCTCGGAATCCTCGGCCGCCACTCGGCGTTCCAGGATTTCCGCGACTTTCTCTTGGTCTCCCAGGCGCGTGTGCAAGCGATCGAGGGCCACGAGCAGCTCTGGTTTGTCGCCCGATTGCTCGATGGCGCGCGAGAACGCCTGGACCGCGCGCTCGTCGTTCTTCAAGCGCTCTTCGGCGACGTGCCCGAGCCGAACGAACAAATCCTGTGCCACCTCCGGGTCGAACGTCGACTGTGCGCGCTCACCAAGCGTGTCCGCGTAGCGTAACCAGCCGTCCGTGGCCGAGGCCAAGCGCTCGATCTCTTGATGCAGCTCGGGCGCCTCCGGGCGTTCCGATAGTGCGCGAAGCAATGCATCCTCGGCATCTGGTTGACGGCCGAGGCGTGTCTCGAGCACCTCTGCCACCTCGCGCAACGTTTGCATGCGCTGCGTCGGCTCTGTCTCGACCGTGAAGCGCATTTCGAGAATGCTCACCAAGTCTTGCCAGCGCTCGGTCTTGCGCAGCACCGGCACCAAAATTTCGGCGACGGTCAGGCGCAAATCGTCGTGCGACTCACCAATGGAGCGCACGGCGGCGATCGACTCCGAATCGGTGGGCACGTCGTCGAGCGCCAGGCGCTGCGCTTCGAGCGCCTCTTCGTAGCTCGTCAGCTTGCTGGCCAGGATATTGCCAATCTCACGGCGTAGCGCGGCGCGCTCTGCCGGAGCTTCGGTTCGGTCGGCTTCGAACCGCAAATTATCCAGTAACTCCGGCCACATCGACTCCAGGCGGTAGAGCCGGTTCAGGGTCGCGAGCACGCCCGGATCGCCCGGACGAACTGCTAGCGCCTGACCGAGCACTTCGATCGCTCGAGTGCGATCCTTCAGATCCTTCTCGTATACGGCCGCCGCGCTGATCAAGAGCGTGTACTTCAGATCGGCGTCGTCCTCGCCCGACAGCTCGACGCGTTGCACGTACAGCTCGACGAGCCGCTTGGCGTCGTGCTTGGCTTCGTACAGGTCGATCAAGCAATCGACCGTGAACGCGCTCTCCGGGTCGAGCTCGAGCGCCCGCTCATAGGCGACGATCGCGCCCTCGGAGTCGTCCAACATGTCGCGCTTGGCTTCGCCGACACGACGCCAAACGCTGGCACGCTCTTCGTCGTTCAAGAGCAGGTCGGCTTTGTCGGTCAGCACGCGCACCAGCGTCGGCCAGTCACTGAGCAGCGTGGCCAGCTGTTCCATCTTCTCGAGCGGCTCGAGATCGGAGGTATCGCTCTCGTGGATCAATCCGTAAGCCGCGAGCGCGCGCCGTGGGTCGTCGCGCTTTTCGTTGTGCACGCGCGCCAGCACGCTCAAGATCTCGCGCTTGCTGTGCAGATCCGGGTGCTCCTGCAGCACGTCGTCGTAGGTGTCAGCGAGCTTGTCCCACTCGCCCGTGGCCTCGGTCAGCCGCTCGTAGTCGGCACGCGCCCCAGAATCCTCCGGATCCAGCCGGAAAGCCGCCTCCAATGCGCGGCGCGCTCGGTTCAGGTCGTGGCCACGACGCTCCCAGAGCTCCGCGGTTTCACGCAGTACGGCGACCTTCTCGCTCGAGTCAGCCAGGGCGAAGCGGTCCTCGTTGAGCGTGATCTGACGCCGCCAGTCGTCGAGCGACTCGTAGATGGGACGCAAGATGTCGACCACGCGCTGCCGTTGGTCCAGGGTCTTGCGCAGCGCCTCGAGCTCGCCGATCGCCTCCGCGTGTGAAGGCAGCTTGGAGACGATCTCCTCCAGTTGATCGACCGCGCGATCCGCTTGCCCGAGCTTGATCTGCAGGCGGGCCAAGGCGAGGCGATGAACCGCGCCCTCGGCTGGCGTCTTGGCTGCCTCGGCCCGACGCAGGTATAGCTCGCTGAGGTCGTCCCAGCGCTCGCGCGCATGGTACAGCTCGGTCAATGCGTCGAGCGCGCGCACGTCCGCGTCGTCGACGTCGAGCACCGAGCGATACGTCTCGATCGCGTCGTCCGGGCGGCCCAGCTCGCTCTTCTGCAAGCCAGCCATGGTGTGCAGCGCCGCCAAGCGGTCTTTGGCGTCGAAGCGATGATCCAGCGCTTCGCGATACAGGTCGACGCGCTCCTCGTGGCGCGCCGTGCGCACCAAAATGGCGTCTATCGCCGCGAATAGGTCCTTACTCTCGGGTTCGAACGAAAGCGCCCGCCGATAGAAAATCAGCGCTCGATCCAGCTCACCGAGCTCGGTGAACAGCTCTCCCGTGCGCCGCGCCAGCTTCACCGTCGCAGCGTCGTCGCTGTTGATCTTCTCCAGCTCGGTCGCGTAGATATCGGCCAGACGGCGCTCGGCGCCCGCAACCTTTGCCAGACGTTCCAACTCGGAGATGGTCGCCGCGTCGGACAGCTCGTCCTTCAACAGCTCGGCAATCGTGTCGAGCGCAGCTCGGTAGTCTTCCTTCTGCTCCTCGTAGAGCTTGGCCAAGCGAATCCGCAAATCCCGTCGCTCGTCCGGGTCGCTCGCGTACGAGAGCCGAGCGCGGATCGCGTCCATCACGCGACCGAAGTCACCGCGCAGCAGATACACCGGTTCGAGCAGCGACGCGGCGCGAGCACGGTGCTCGGGCTCGGTCGCCTCGGCCAGAATGCGCTCGAGCTCGGCGATCACGCCCGCGTGCTGCTTGTCGCCCGAGACGGCCACTTCCAGCTCGTCGAACGCGCGACCCAGGTCATTTTGGTGGCGCGCCGCGACGCGCGCGATACTGACGTGTAGATCGGCCGCGCTTCCGAGCTTGGCGTCGAGCTGACGCTCATACAGCGAAATCAGCTCGGTCCACTGAGACACGGCGGCGTACAGCGTCTCGAGCGCGCTCACGGCGGCCGGGTCGAGCCCGAGCTCCAAGATGGTCTCGTACACGCTGATGGCCCGCGGTTTGTCGTCCAGCACATCGGACAGCAAGCGCGCGCGCCGGTAGAGCAGCTGCTTTCGCTCTCCGTCGCCCTCGGCGACCTCGACGCGACGCTCCAAGATCTCGAGCAGGTTCTGCGCGTCCCCGGTCTCCTCATACAGCGACTCGAGCGCGCCGAGGGCCTTCTTGTCGTCCGCGCGCTGCTCCAGCGCTTTCTTGTAGTATTCGCGTGCCAGCTCGCGGTCGGCCAGCTGATGCCGCGCCAGATCCGCGATCTTGAGCGTCACCGCCAGCTGCACTTCGCCGTCGAAGATCTCCGGCACGACTTCGCACAGGAGCTTCACGTATTCGGCTTGCTTACTCGTGGCACTCGCGAGCCGCTCCAAATGCCGGAACCAGGGCTCGAGATCGGTGTGGCCGACCGCCGTACGGACGGCTCGCTCTGCGTAAACGAAGGCGCGCTTCGCGTCACCGAGCGAGGTCTCTGCAACGCGAATCGCCGCCTCTAGGCCCGCGATCTTCTCGAGCGCGTCTTCGCTCGTGGCGACTTCGATTTCGAGCACGCGGAGCAGTTGCTCGTAGTTCGACTCCGACTCGTAGATCGGATGCAGGATCTGCGCAGCTTCCCGGCGCGACAAGGCCTCGTCCGCTTCCAGTAGGCGTTCGAGCGCCGTCCGGCTCGGAGCGTGCCGCGCGTCGATACCGAGCGCGCGGCGATACACTTCCAGGGCCCCCGGCACATCGGCCAAGTGCTCGCGCTTGACGTCACCGAGCTTGGCCAAGAGCTCCAAGCGTTCGCTGTCGCTTTCAGCGATATCGAGGTGTTTCTCCAGTGTCTCGCTGAGCTCCTCCCAACGCGAGGCGCTGCCGAACAAGGCCTCGAGCGCGCGAAGCGACTCGCCACTCGGACCGAACTCCGCAATCAAGGACTGATACGCTTCGATCGCGTCGGAGACGGCTGCCAGCTTTTTCCAGAGTGTCTCCGCGGAGCGCGTCATCAGCGTGCGCCGCAAATCCCTGTCGCCCGAAGCTTCACGACGACGCTCGAGCACATTCACGAGATCGCGGTAGCGCTCGGTCAGCTCGTACAAACGATCGAGCGCAGCCAGGGCCTGCTCGTCGTCTGGATTCTCCTCGACGCGCGCCTTCCAGGCCGCTATCGCGCCGTCGTTGTCGCCGAGCGTGTTCTGACACAGCTCGCCGAGCCGCCCGAACAGCTCACGCCGCACCTGGCCCTCCTGCACGAGCTTCACCTGCACGCGCAGCATCTCTGCGAGCTTGGCGTTTTCGCCGCCGGAAACGTAGATGCGTTCCAGCGCGCGGGCTGCGGGCAGGACCAGATCGCGGTCGTCCTCGTCGAGCACGAGCACCCGCCGGTACACGCGTTCTGCTCGCGTTTTGTCGTTCAGCAGCTCTTCGCAAATGCTGGCGACCTGCATCAGGATCTCGCCGCGCAAGGGCTCGTTTTCAGCCCGCTCCGCGGCCTCGGTCAGCACCTCGGCGACGCGTTCGTTCAGGCCCAACCGACGGCCAATCTCGAGCAAGCGCTTGCGCGCGTCGACGTCCAGCGGGTCGGCAGGCACGAGCAGCGACAACGTGCGAAGGGCACTGTCGTCATCGTGCAAGCGATCGTCGCGCAGCGTCGCGATGCGACGTAATAGGTCACGCCGATCGACGTTCGCCGGATCCGCGCCGAAGCCCTCCAAGCGGACCTCCAGCACGCGCACGAGATCGCGGATCTCGTCACGCGCTTCGTACACGCCTTCGAGTAGCAGCGCGGCGCGTTGCCGCAGACCGCCAATTTCGAGCATGCGCTCGGTCAGCTCCCGAGCTTGGTAGTCGTTGATACGATCGCTCAGCACGTCCTCGACGAGCAGCATCGATTTTTCGGGCTGGTGCAGGTCCAAATCCAGCTTGGCCAGTCGCAGCTTGAGCTCGAAGGCCTCGTCGCCACTGGCGTTTTCCAGGCGTTTTTCCAGCAGGGCGGCGAGCTGCTTGTCCTTGCCCTGACGGACGTACAGGCGGTCGAGCGCGCGAATCGACACGTCGTGCTGCGGGTCGACCTCCAGGATACGCTCGTAGTAGCGCGTGGCCTTCTCGACGTCTTCGATGATCTCTTCGCAGATCAGGGCGACTTCGACCAGCATCTCGGCGCGGCGCGCAAGATCATTGGTCGCGCTCGACGCGCGGTCGTACAAAGCCTCCAGATCCGCCCAGCGCTCGGCCGCGGTCAGGATGTCCTTCAGGCGCTGAAATGCAGCTTCGTTGCCCGGCGACAAGCTGAGCACGCGCTCCAAATAAGGAGTCGCACCGATCGGATCGCCGAGGCGGTCTTCGTGTAAGCGCGCGGCGCGTTCGGCCAGCTCCACTTCGAGCGCTTCGGGCAGCGTTGCTCGCAAGGCCTCGCGAAACGCCTCGCCCAGATCCGTGGGGCGTCCGGCGAGCTGAGCCAATTCATCGGCGCGATCCCAGAGCGGAAGCTCGCCCGGATACTGGCGTGCGGCTTCCAGTACGACATCCAGCGCGCTGCCAAAGGAGCTGAGCTTCTGCTGCTGCGCGTCGGCCAAGCGCATATACAGCGGCAGGCGCAGCGCTGGATCGCGTGTCTCGGCCAAGAGCACCGACAGCGCGCTCGCTTCACGGCGTGCCTCACCAGAAGCCGCGTATTGAGTCGCCAGCACGTTCGCGACGCGCGCACGCACCTCCGGCACTTCGAGCAAGCGCTCGAGCACGGACATCGCCCGCGCTTTCACTGGCGCAGAGTCGACCGCCGAGACCGCGTTCTTGAACGCCTCTTCGAAGTTCGACAGCCGGTTCAGGTATAGCTCGGCCAGCTCCGCCTCGCGCTCGGCGCGATCGTCGCCGGACAGCTTTTCACGATGCTGTTCGATCACCGAAACTGCAGCGGCGGCGTCACCCTGGGCGAGCAGCAAGCGCGGCAGAGTGCCCAGCGCCGCTGAGTCCGAATCGTGAACCTCGAGGATGCGGCGATAGATGGCAATCGCGCGATCGGGCGCTTCGAAGACGTCTTCTTCGAGCGTCGCCCAATCACTCAAGATACGGGCGCGAGCGTCGTCGTCCGAGGCATGCTCGACGCGCAGCTCGAGCAGCCAACGCAGATCGTCCCTGCGATCTTCGCGGCGCAAGATGGCCTCCAATGCCGAAGCCACCTCGGCGTCCGCCGGATCGCGCTCGAGCATCTGCTTGTACAGCGCTACTGCCTGCTCGGAGCGGCTCAGCTCTTCCGCGAAGACGCGGGCCAAGCGCAACTCGAGCAGGCGGCGTTCCGCGCCCGGCGCTGGGCCCGTAGCAGCGGGCGCCGGCTCGGGCTGGGTGTCGCCCTTTTTCTTCTTCTTGCCCTTCTTGGTCGGTGCCGGCGCATCCGTAGCCACCTGAGCGACTGGCGGCGGCGCGGCGGTCTCAGCCGACTGCAGGCGTTGCTCGACCGCTTCGACGAACGCTTCCCAAGCTCCCGCGGCGCGCGACGACTCTTCCAATAGATCGAGCGCGGCCTCGCTCTCGGGCGAAAGCTCGTAGGCCTTGCGCGCGTAGCCCGCCGCGGCCCTCTTGTCGTTCAGCCTGCGGCCGGTGACCTCCACCAGCTTGCGCAGCAGAGCGAGCTTGTCGGTCTCGCTTTCGGCGCGATCGAACAAGAGCTCGTACAGCGGTGGCAGCCGCGACCACTTCTCGTCCTTTTCATACAGCGGAATCAGCGCGCCGGCGGCGCGCGTATCCGTCGGATCAGTCGACAAAATGCGGTCGTAAGAGCGGAACGCGCGCTCTGGCTGGTTGAGCTTTTGCTCGTACACGGCTGCGGCGCGGTAGCTGAGCTCGATGCGCTGGGGCGCCTCTTTGGCGCGATCCGCTGCAGTGCTGAGCACCTCGGCTAGACCCTCCCAATCGTTTTGGGAGGCGTACAGGCGCTCGAGGCCGTCGTAGTCTGCGCCTTGCAGGTACGTTTCGCGCAGCACCCGCAACGCGCGCGAATGCCCCGGAGAAAGCTCGAGCACGCGCTGCCAAGCGCGGGCCGCCTTCTGATGATCCGCGATGTGCTCGGCGTACACCGTGCCGAGCTTTTGCAACGCCGTGAGGCGCGCGGCGTCGTCCTCCAAGGAAGCGACGCGCCGCTCCAGGACCTCGGCCAGCGTCGGCCAATCCTTGGCACGCTCCGCGTACTTCTCGAGCGCGTCCAACACTTCCGCGCGAGTCGGGTCGATCTCGAGGATCTTCTTGTACAGCTCGACCGCGTCGGCGCCGCGATTCAGGCGCTCGGCCGCGAGCTGCGCCAGCTCCTTGAGCAAGGACAGCTTGGCGCCACCCTCGGCACCCTCCAAATCAGCCGAGTACAGCTCGAACAATTTATCCCAAGCGCGACGCTTGCGATACAAATCCTCGAGGCGCTCGTGGGCCTCGGGGTCTTTGGGCGCGATCTTGAGCAGGGCGGCGTACGCGTCGGTCGCGTTTTGCGCGTTGGAGAATTGCTCGAGCCAACGGCGCGCGGCAGAGCGATAAAGCTCTTTCTTCTCTTCGATGTCCGGCGTGATCTCGGCCAGCTTGAGCTGATGCGTGATCAAATCGCGGTGGCGACCGAGCTTGTCGTATAGGCTGACCAGCTCGCGCATCTCGTCGGCGTCGTGCTCGTCGAGCTTGTCGTCGAGCTGAACGATCTGATTGAGCACCGAGAGCAACGCGGTGTCGCTGCGCACGTATTGGCGGTAAACAGTGGCGACCTCGCGCAAAATAGCGAGCCTTAGCGCGTAGTCCTCGGCGGGCGTGCGCTCGAGCTGTTGCCTGAGCAACTCGACGAGCGCGTTGTAGCCCTGAGTCTGTTTGTACAGCCGCTTCAGCGCGTCACGCGCTTCGGTGCTGTCCGGATCCTGCCGCAGGATGCTCTTGTACTGTTCGATGGCCTTCTGCGCGTTGGCGGTGCCCTCGGCCAGCTTGGCGATCTCGGAAGAGAACTGCTTGCGCTCTTTCGAAGCGTCCGGCACCGAGCGCTGCGCGCCCTGCAGCACTTCAATCAAACGCGTGTCGTCTTCCAGCGAGCCGTAGTACTCGCGGTAGAAGGTCAACATGCCTTCGTTCGTGGCTTCGACTTTGCGAATCCGCTCGAACCAGGGCTCTGCGTCTTGCGCACGGCCGAGCTTCCGCCAATGCAGCATGGCGATCTGCAGCATGTCGCCCAGGCGCTCGGCGTCGTTCGAGTCCCTGCCCTTGAGCTCGCGCTCGTAGAGCAACACCAGATCCGCCCAACGCCCGTCGTTGCCGTAGAACTCCGAGAGGAAGCCCTTGGCTTCGGCGTGCGAGGCGTCGACACGCAGCACGCGATCGTAAGCGCGCGCCGCGCGTTCGTTGTCCGACAAATGCTGGGCATACAAGCGCGCCAGGCGCACGCCGGCAGATACGCGCGAAGCCGGCTTTTCGCTGCGATCAGCCAGGCGTTCCAGGACGCGCGCCAGCTCCTCCCAACGGTTGCCGCCGCGGTAAATATGCTCGAGTAAACGCCCCGCGCGCTCGTTCGTCGCGTCCAGCCGCACGGCTTGCTCCAAGCGCTCGATAGCGGTCTCCAAGCTCACGCTCCCGCCGCCGAAACGCACTTCCATCTCGGCAGCGCGCATCAGCATGGAGCTCTTGTAGACCTCGTCCGAAGCACCCTCTGCCTCGGTGGCGTAGGTCGAGGCCAGCTCGGAGAAGCGCTGGCGCTTGCTCTCGCTCTCGGCGATCGCCGACATTGCCACGGAGTTGCCCGGATCGAGCTCGAGCAAACGCAGATAACAAACGGCCGCGCCGTCGTCGTCGAACGTCTCGCTAGCCAGCACCTTGGCTTGCTCGCTCACGATCGCAGCTTCGCGCGGCGTGCCCTCGGCGACCTGCGCCGCTATATCCAAGAGGCCCGCTACAGCGCTCCACTCGCCACGCGCAGCGTGCTTGTCACGCGCCGAGTCGAGTAGTCGCAGGAGCTCGTCGGTCGACAAATCGCCGTCTCGCTCTTTTGCTGAGCCCCGGAGTGCCGTCCACGCCTCGTCCGAGTCTGGTATCGCCTGCAGTGTTCCAAGCGCCGTGCGGATCGTCTGGGAGTCCATTCCTCACCCGTTCATTGTCCACCAATCACCGCGGTTTCGGCGAGGAGTGGGGGGCTCGACACTACGCTGCGAGCCGAACCGTTACAAGCTTTGCAAGGCCATGATTCTAATTGTCATTTCTAAGCCTTCTCGCTCCCCCGGCTGACACTCACCGCGGCCTCGCAGCTTCGCTTCTTGCGCACCTTTCAATGCATCGAGCGCGCTGCGGCGAGAGCGCGGCGTTGAGCGCGGAGCGGGCGCGGGCTCGCGCCCAAGTCACGCGCATGGTCGAGCGCTTGCTCCGCGTCGTCCAGCCGACCGAGCTTCAGCAATGCCCACGAGCGGCCGAGCTGTGCGTCGGCAAACTTGGGACGCGCCGAAACGATGGCGTCATATTCGCTCAAGGCCGCCGCGGCATTCCCGCGCAGCAAGGCGATCGTGGCCAGACCAACATGATTCTCCACGGCCGTTGGGTCGGCCCGGAGTCCGGAGCTGTACGCGGTGCTGGCTCCGTCTAGGTCACCGCGGCGAGCCCGAACCAGCCCTAGGGCGTGCCAAGCCTCGCTGTTTCGTGGATTTCGGCGCAGCGCCTCGGACAGCCGCGGCTCGGCCAGCTCGGACTCACCCCAGTGCGCCGCGCGCAGCCCACCGGTAAGCGGGCCCAGCGGATCGCGCGGCGCGACCTCAGAGGCGTGGTCGTACTGCTCGAGAGCCTCGTCATATCGGTGTGCGAGCTCCAGCGCGTAACCGAGCTCGACCCATGGCACAGGGCTCGCCGGACCGAGCTGCGCCGCGAGCACCTGGGCTTGCTCCTCGGCGTGACCCATTTGCCCCATGCTGGCGTAAATGCGGATCAGCAGCCGGCGCTCAGAAACCGCGTCTGGGTGTTTGCGCAAGTCGGCTTCGAGCTCACTGGTCGCCTCGGCGGGTCGACCTTTGTCGACCCACATCCGCGCCTGGTGGGCTGCGTCTGGATGGGAAAACGCGCACCCGCTGAGCAGCACCACGAGCAGAGAACCATTCGAAAGCCGAGCCCAGGACCTCATCCGCGAGAACACACGCTAGCAGAGTCGCTCAGCGTGAGCGAAGCTCGTCCCATGCAGCTTTCAGACAACGCCGTGATCAGCGTCGTGGGCGCCGGGCAAATGGGCGCGGGCATCGCCCAAGTGTGCGCGCAAGGCGGCTACACGGTGCTGCTCGTCGACGCGGCCAGCGAGCGCGCGCAGGCCGGCAAAGCGGGCATCGAAAAGCAGCTCACACGACTCTGCGACAAGGGCAAGCTCGATGCAACGCAGCGCGACGCAATCTTGACCCGGGTCGAGGTGAGCTCGGCGGAGCTTGCTTACCCGCGCTCGGATCTGGTGATCGAGGCGGCCAGCGAGAGCCGCGAGCTCAAGTTTGCGATCTTCGAGCAAGCCGACGCACTCACCAGGCCGGGCACCATTTTGGCCTCGAATACGTCGAGCATCTCGATCACATTGCTGGCGGCCCGGACGAAACGCGCCGAGCGCGTGGTCGGCATGCACTTCATGAACCCGGTGCCCGTGATGAAGCTCGTGGAGATCGTGCGCGGGCTACGCACCAGCGAAGAGACGCTGAGCACGATCCGCGCGCTCGGCGAAAAGCTGAACAAGACGTTGATCGTGAGTCAGGATCGCCCTGGGTTTCTCGTGAATCGCCTGCTGATCCCGTTCTTGAACGAGGCCTGTTTTGCGCTCGAAGAGGGCACCGGCAGCGCCGAGGACATCGATCAGGGCGCGCGCCTCGGGCTCAATCATCCGCTCGGCCCGCTCGAGCTCGCGGACTTGATCGGCCTCGACACCGTGCTCTCAATCGCGCACGTGTTGGAGCAGGATTTTGGCGACCCCAAGTACCGTCCGGCGGTGTTGCTGAAGAATTTGGTCGCTGCGGGTCAGCTCGGACGCAAGACGGGCCGCGGCTTTTATGTGTACGACGAAAAGGGCGCGAAGCTCGGGCTCGGGCGCGCCCTGTAATGGCATTGGGCCGAGGAGAATCCGACATGTACGAAACATTGCTGGTCACGGACGAGGGCCGCGTGGTCACGATCGCGATCAACCGTCCAAGCAAGCTGAATGCGCTCAACGCGCAAGTACTCGCGGACCTGACGCAGCTCTTTCAAACCTTGGAATCCGCAGCCCCGGAAGCGCGCACGCGCGCCGCAATTCTGACCGGTGCCGGCGAAAAGGCCTTCGTGGCGGGGGCGGATATCTCGGAGATGTCCAGCTTGAGCGCCGCTCAAGGTTACGCGTTCAGCGCCGCGGGGCACCGCTTGGGTCGCTTGATGGAAGACGTGTCGTTCCCGATCATCGCGGCCGTGAACGGCTTCGCGCTCGGCGGCGGTTGTGAGCTCGCGTTGTGCGCGGACTACATCTTCGCCTCGGAGCGCGCCAAGTTTGGGCAACCAGAAACGAACCTCGGCTTGATGCCGGGGTTTGGCGGCACGCAGCGTCTATCTAGGAGAGTGGGGCTCGCTCGTGCACGCGAGCTGGTCTACGGAGGAGAACCGATCAGCGCCGAGCAAGCGCTTGCCATGGGGCTCGTCAATCGCGTAGTGCCTGCCGCAGAGCTCGTCCGCGTGTCCGAGCAGCACGCTCGAAAGATCGCCGAGCAGGCGCCGTTGGCGGTTGCGTCCAGTAAGCGGGCGCTCAACCGCGGCTTCGACGCAGACCTCGCGGCCGCCTGTGAGCTCGAAGCCACGGCTTTCGGTGCGCTATTTGCCACCGAGGACGCCCGCGAAGGCCTGACGGCATTTTTGGCCAAGCGTCGCGCGACGTACCAAGCTCGCTGAAGTGCCGCGCCGAGTGACAAAAAAAATCGAGCCTAATCAGCGACTTACCCTCGAGGCAGCGCTGCTCGGCGCGATCCTCGGCAGCAGCCTGTTCGGAACTTCGGCCTGCAATGGCTGCGGCTCGGAAAAGCCGTACACGCCGTTCGGCGTGGCCTCGTCCCTACCGAGCGCTGAGCTTGCGCCGAACGTCGCGCCAGAGCTCGCCGTCGCAGCAACGCCTGCTGCAGGCTTCGCCGCGCGCAAAGCCGAGCTCGTGCCCGGCGGGCCAGATGCGTGGCAGGGCTCGGGCCTCGACTTGAAGGCACCGGACGCGCGCCGCTTCGCACAGGTGTTGCCCGGCGACTTCGACGGCGATCAAAAACCAGACGCCCTGGCCTGGCTCGTACCAGCCCCGCACGAGAAGAACGTGCCCCCCGGCGAGCTTTGGTATTTTCCGAGCGGCGCTACGCCGCGCAAGCTCTGTGCGCTGCCCGGCTTCGTGCCGAGCGGTCCGGATTGCACGCTCAGCCCCACGCTCACTCAGACTGGCTCGCGCAGCGCGGCGCTCGACGTGAGCGCGACTTGTAAAGCGCGGTTGATCTCTCGCGCCCCCGTGCGCGCCATCGTGGTCGTCTCCCCGAGCGTCGAGCCAGCGGTGCTGCTCACGCTGCGCGCGGCCGGCGCTGCGCCCAACGAAACCCTGGATTTTTCCGTCGATTCTTCGGATCAAGATCAAGACGGCCGAGACGACGTGCGCTTGACGTTGAGCATCGGCGCGCTCGGTAGCGCGGAGCCCGCAAGCGCCGACCTGGCGTGGCTCGATCGCGCCGCGGGCGCGTCGCGCTCGGCGAGCGAGCCGCTCACATCATTGTCGCGCTTCGCGACGCGCCTTGCGTCACATTCTCACATCAAGCACGGCACGTACCGTCCCGAGACCAACGGCAACGCCGTGCGTCTGCTGTCTGGCCTGTGCGCGGAGAGCGGCGTAGCGCGGGTTTTCGACGAGGACGGCTCGCCGTTTCGCTGCGGCGACCTGACGCGCATCGTCGACTCACTAGCAGCCAGCGAGATCTCGAACGCGCTCGCCCAAGGCGATGTGCTCGAAGCATTCTCGGTCATGCGCCGTGACGGCTGGTATTTTCGTTCATTGTCCGGCCCCGGGCGCAAATCCCTAGCACGCGATCTGCTGCGTTCAGTGACCAAGCTCGATTTGGACCCGCCGTTCGTAGCGCACGCAGAGCCCACGCTGCCCCAGCTCCCGCACTACAGCCCACTCTGGTTCGAAGCCGACGGCGCGCTGTTGATCCGCGGTACGAACGGCGTCACGCGCGTCGCGGCCAATCGCTCGGCAGAAGAGGCCGCCTCGG
>Ga0210392_10000616_pt1 | contig 20973 bp, 18 predicted proteins | sample IncBWC30OmetaG_FD_161057 | JGI IMG/M metagenome (GOLD analysis project Ga0210392, IMG submission 161057) | Forest soil microbial communities from Barre Woods Harvard Forest LTER site, Petersham, Massachusetts, United States - Inc-BW-C-30-O ...
CAATGCGTCGCAAATACTGAATGGCGAAAGTCAAACGGCCGGGCCAGGGATCGGTGGCCGGCAGCCGAATGAGGCGCACATTGTCCGGGGTCAGATCGGTCACCTGTTCAACGTGTGGATCGTGCAGGGCGATCACGGTGCAGCTATGCCCCCGTGTGGCACATTCACCCGCGAGCCGGCGGGTGTAGTCACCCACGCCGTCACGGCCCGGTTCGAGCGATGTGCATATAAACAATAGTTGCATGGACGGAAAATCAGCCGCGCCCATGGGCGAGGGTGTGCGCAATGAGTTTTTGCAGGCTGCGGCCGGCGGAGCCCCAGTTGAGGCGCGCGTCGTAATCGGTCCGCGCGGCGAACGCGACGCGGGTATATTCCTGCGGCGATTTCCATATCTCGATGATCGACGAGGCCGCGGCCGGAGCGGAGAATGGTCGGCTGGATAGCCAGCCATTCAAACCATGGCGCACGATCGTCGGAATGCCTCCGACGTCCGCGGCGAAAGCCGGCACGCCAAACGCAGCGGCCTCGCAGAGGGCAAAGCCGTACGCTTCGGCGCGCGACAGAAAGACCAGCAAATGCGTTTCGCGCAGCAGGGCGTGAAGCACTTTTCGGCCGGCGGCTATGCTGTGGTCCACAAAACCGTGAACGCGCGCCAGAATGCGGTCGGCCGGATCGAGCACGGGCGTGCAGCCCACAATATCGAGGGTCGTGGCCACGCCGCGTGTCCGCAGTTCACGGACGAGAGCAAGTGCTTCGGGGCCGCCTTTTCGTTCCCATTCCTTACCCAAAAAAAGCAACCGCAGGGAATCGCGTGGCCGGGTCGTGATCCACCCTTCAACTTGGGCGCGCGCTGGCACCTCCATCAAGTTGGCTCCTAACGGAATCACGGCCATCCGGTCGGGCGGAACATCGTAGTCCCGCGCCGCCTCGGACTTTGCCCAGTCTGACGAAAAAACAGTAAGGCGATTGTTAAGCAGGCTCGCCCGATCGACCTCATCGACGTGGCGGCGGCTGCGGGCACACAGGGTCTCCAAGCCAAAATAGGCGCCGATCCACGAGCGCTTCGTGGCGTCGAGATAAGTGAAGACCGGAATGCTGGCAGGCAGATAGGTATAGACGGGCACCCCGGTTCCAGGGCAGAACACTGCGTCGCAATCGCCTTGGGCAAAACGCTCGGCGATACGCTGGGCTGCCCGGCGAAGTATCGCGGGCTCGATTTGCAGGTAGTGCGTTTTTTGCCCGAGCCGCTTATGCAGTTGATGGAGCAACCGCAACGGAAACGGACAGTCGAACGGGATCCGGTCGAGCACCGCAATTTCCACGCCCGTTGCCTCGAGAGCGTTGCGACAATTCCAGACCAGACCTGACCAATGATGGCGATCATCCGCGCGGTCGGCACAGGCGTAGAGTAGTTTCATGAAAGATGAGTGCCAGGATCAAGCCCGGCGGTAAAAGCGACCGACCAGGCTGGCCAAAGTGAGGGTAGTGCGGTGCCACGCGGTGATGCAGGTCGAGAAAACAGGCAGCGGTGCGGCCACATGAATCCAGAACTCCCGATCCGCCATGGTCGGGGCCCGGCCGGCGAGCGCGGCGCGGATAAATTTTTTTCGCCAAGGTTTTTCCGGCCCCAGCGCATGCGACATGGTCCAGCCGCCTGGACGAAAATCCATACCTTCCGCGCCCATGATGGAGACCGGCTGGGAAGCAGTCATGACGGCGATGTTGAGCGCATCCTGGTCGGTTTTGCTGAAGGGGTAGGCGGGCGATTCCATCTGAGGCCGAATTGCACCGAACGAAAACATCGAGCGCTCAAGCCCTCCGATTTGCTCGCCGACGAGTGACATGGCGTTACGCCATTCACGCAGAAACCCCTGATGCGCGCGCGACAGCCCGATGAAGCCACCGTTGACATAGAGCGAAGTCTCTCGGCGTGCATGCTGATATCGTTGGGCGAGACAGCGACGCCAGGCGCCACGGCGTGGATGTGACTCCGGCATCGGAGAATTGACGTCCTCGACCAATGCGACCCCATAGTCTGTCCATTCCTCGAAAAATGACCAGGCCGCCCGGATGACCATGTCGGGATCGAAGTAAAAAACCCGATCCGCCGTCGGATAAAGGTTCGTCCAGACGTGGTGGAGAAATTCCGGTTTGTAGTTGGTCAGGTGAATCGTTGTTTCGAGCGCGACGAAACTCACCTCAACCGATCCGAGTTTGCGCGCCGCCTGCGCCCATGGCGGCACCGGGCCGCGATGTCCGCAGACCACGGCGCCGTCAAACCCGGCGGTGCAAAGTGAGTTGATCAAGGCGGCAGCACCGAGATGGTAATCGCCTTCAAAAAGTGTAACGATGATCGATTTCATGTGAGTCTGGCTCCCTCGGCCTGAAAAAAATGCCGGTGCAACTGGGCGAAGAATCCCTCCGGGCTGATCCACTGCTCGAAAAGCCCGCGTGCGAGGCGCTGTTTCGCGGTGAATTCATCGGGCGAAATGCAGGCGTGCTGGTTGCGCAGGATTCCGCCGATACGTGGAAGGTCCGACTCTTCAACCCAAACGCTCGTCTTTTTCCAATCTACCAACCAGTCATAGGGCAGCACGCATTGGGTGTTAACGAAGATCGGGATGCGCCCAAGGCTGATCGCCTCGTAAAATCGAATCGAACAGTTGGCCAGGCCGCGGACGCATACCGCGTAGTCGGCGCCATTCAGGTTCTCGATGAACTCGGAACGCTGGTGCGCGGCGGACTCGGGCGTGCCGCCGGGTTGCAGCACTCCCCAGCGGTTGAAGGCAAATTGATCTCTCACGATAAAACGGGTTTCAATTCCACGGGATCGGCGCAGGGCGCGAAGGGCCATGACGCGCGGCGCGTGGGCGATCAACCGGCGGCGGTGCCGCAACGCCTTCATGCGGTAGGCGCCATAGCGGACAGTTTCTTGAATGGTGTGCGTGGAAAAACGGCAACCCAGCGGCGGGGCATAGCCGCAAAAACTCACGCTGGGCACGGCTGCTTTCTCCCGTGGGCGCAGGATGCCGGCGTGATTCAACGCGAGAAAATCCTGGCTGAACGTCGGGATGGAAAATTCATTGGGCCGGCGGGTATCACGATAAATCGAAAAACGAAAAACAATCGCATGGGCTGGCCAATCGATGGCCTCGTCATGGTCCGAATCAAAAAAGATAATGATTTTCCGGCCCAGATTTCCGGCAATGAGGATTTCGTTGTCGGCAAAGGCCCGGGCGATGGGATTGCCACGGGTTAATTTCCACGGAATGGACAAAACGAAGACGTCCGCTTCCGTTGGCCGAGCCACCAAGATATAGGCCGCGGGGTGGCCAGAAGCCCATTTTGAAAACTGCCCGCGGTGCAGGGACGCGACATCTTCCGGCGGTACGCCCCACCAAGGGGCAAGAAACGGGACATGACTTCCTTCGCCCTGGTAGCGACGGGCGTAGAGCTTGAAGACCTGGCTCATGGCTTCAAGCTCCCGATCAGTTCCCGGGCCTCGGCCTCGCCTTCACGATGGGCGCGGGCGATCTTCCGGTTTAGGCCACGGAAACGAAAGGCTTTCAGATGGTAGATCACGCGGTCGAGCCGGGATTCACGCCACGGCGGCACGCCCCAGAGATAATTGATGACCATGGCGCTGCCGGCCGCGACCTTGGCAAGCATCACAACATAGTCCTCGGTGAGCCGCCGATTTGGCATCAGATGCGTGAGCTGCAACGAGCGAAACTGGCCGGCGCCAAGCCCGCTTTTCACGATGAAAAAAACCAAGTCGGTGTCGTCACCGCGGAAGAAGCGGTCGGCCGTCTCGCCGACGAGCTGACGGCGCGGGTCGTGTTCGGCGAAGGCGGCGTAGGAGCGGGCGCATTCGAGCCGCACGAAAAGCCCGGCGCCCGGCGGCACGACGTCGAGCGTGCTGCTCCAGCGATCCGTGGGAAAATCGCAACAGGCCATCCGGCCGAGATTCTGGACAATCTGCGCCGTCGGAGTCGTTTCGCACTCCGGCAGGATGCGGGCGGGGCCCCAGCAGCCGAGCATAGGCCACTGCGCGGAAAGCTCGAGTCCCCGTTCGAGAAAATCTCGAACCGGCACATTGTCATCGTCGAGAAAAAGCAGGACCGGCGCAGTGGCGGCCGCGATCGCGGCGAAACGCGCCCGCAAAAGCCCGGAGAGGTCGAGGCGAATGATCCGGCACGCGAGACCGGTGCTGCCAGCCAGGTTGGCGGACAACCGGTGATCGCTCGCGCTATCCACGATCAACAGCTCCCAGTTTTCACGCGGCAACGTCTGCAGTGCCAGGGCCTCGAGCACGCGATCGAGATAGGCCCGGCGCGGATTACGTGTGCAAATTGCGACACTGATGAGCATGGACATGATGACTACGGCTTCCGAGGGGATCGGACGGATTTCAATCGGCGAAAAACCTGGACCCGGCTCAGGAAAACTTTTTGCCGGTCTCGGCGAGCCCTGCCCGCACAATTAGCTGGCAGGCGAAAAGCGCGGGGAAACGCCACGCGAGCCACGGCAGGAGCTGGCGCCGCATGCGCCCCGGCATGCGTCGGTACTCATGCATCCATTTGCCGGCTGACCCACCCATGGAGTTTACGACAAAACCTGAGCGGTCGAAAAGTTCCCGCACTGTCTTTTGGGTGAACCATCGAAGATGCGTTGCATCCATAATTCCACTCTCGCTGTAATTGAACCGGCCAAGCAACAGACGTGCCCGGACAGTCCAGTTTGCGATGTTGGGCACCGACGCGACCACGACTCCGCCCGGTTTCAGTGACGGCCCGACCAGCTGCAGCATCGAGGAGGGATCGGACAAATGTTCCAGCACATCGGCAAACACGATTGCATCAAATTGACCAAGCGTCGCGAGCAACTCGGATGTGACACAAGCGCTGTGCACCTCAAGGCCGCGTTCCCGGCAGATGGCTGCGCGGTCTGCGTTGGGTTCAATCCCCACCAAGGTGGCGTGACGATGCTCGCGAATCAGCCGCGAAACCGAGCCTGTGCCACAGCCGATGTCCAGAACCCTGGCTCCGAATGGAATGAATGACCCGATCAGGCCGGTGGATTCGTCCGACTCGTAAGTTTGACCATCATAGCGTCCCGGGGCTGGTGGACGGGCCAGAATTCCGCCTGCATTCAGATCGGGATCGCGGTCAGCAAAAGCCGGTGAAATCAGTGTCATGGAAATTGAATGGAATTCAAGGAGAGACGGGAACGGTGCATTGCCTGCCGTCGGGCGGAAAAAAAAGACCGGATCTCCACCTCGCTTCGTCCATCGTGGTCTTTCAGGCTGTGAATAATCCCGTGACCAGCTTGCGCGAGCGCCTCTGGGGCGTCAAAAAGACCTTTCCATTTGGAGGCGAAAAGTCGCGAAGGCCCCGACGTATAGTGGATTTTAAGCCGCAATGCGTAGGTGATCAGGGCCATCAATACGTCCTCGCCAAAATCGATGTGCAAAAAGTCTCGTGGCTGTGCGAAAGCGGAATCGGCGGAAAGCCGGCGGAGAAACTCTGGTGAAACCGCATAAGCTCCGCCCTGGCACCAGTCACCCAAGACATAACCGTTTTGGCTTGCCCGGTTGATGAGATGGCGGATTTTTCGCCGCCAGCCCCAGAACGAAAAGATAAGTCTTTTCAGTTCCCGGTCGTGCGACACCCGCTTCGACCGCCAGTAGAGCCGGGTGGTGACGATATGGCCGGCCGGCACGGGCAGTCCGGTTGAGGAATCGAAATTTCCCAAAATGCCGATGGGGGAATCATGGGCGAAAATTTCCGCGATCTGGCTCGCGTAGGGATTGATCACCAAGGAGTCGGAGTCCAGACGAAGGACACCGCAGCACGGACGATTCCGCGCGATCCAAAGCAGGGCATCCACCAATGCCATACTCAAGCCGCCGGACCACCAGTGGCCTTCGCCCTTTCGCGCGTTGGACAGCACGGCCGTCGCGATTGACCGTGCGCGCCCGGCCTGCTCGAGGGCTGCGGCATCATTACCATCATTGATAATGACGGCGGAAAGGGGAAGATCCGTGTAAGCCGCGCACGCTTCCAGCAAGTCTGATATGCGCGCAATCTCCATCTCTCCCGGGCCGGCAGGGATGAGGATGCACAGGGGCAATCGTGCCTGGGCTGACTGAGGGGAAAAAACAGACATGGCTGGAAAAAGTCTTAGCGCCCTTGTCCGGGTCGAAGCCCGTACGCAATGGATGCCAGCCAGTAGCACGCCACGCGCGGCGAGCGGCGGACGCGCCAGGCGCGGTAAAAGTGATCGCGGGCGATGCGCGGTGCGGCGTGCAGGATGATGCGTCCGGCGGAGATCCACGCCTCGGCGGTGATGCGCCGCCGGAGTTTTGGCGCGATCACGTTCCAGTCCAGATGCTGCTGGAGCACCTGGGCGCTGGCCAGGGCCATCGGGCCGGCATGCGTGGTCAGTGCGGTGGCATGCTTGCGATAGAGGCAAGTGTTGCGACCGGTGAAGGCAAAGACCGCTCCGGCACGCGCGCAACGAAGCCACATCTCGCGATCCTCAACGTAACGGTAGGCAGGATTGAATCCATGCACCCGCGCCCAGAGATTTTTTTTCAACAAGACGGAAGAGGGCTGCACGATGTACTCGCCGAGATAAAGGGAGCGCGGATAGTCGCGGACGGCCGCCATCGAGGGCGCGCGGATTTCAAGCTGTTTTCCAGACTCGTTCTCGAACAACACCGAGCCGGCGTGCACGAGATCAGCGGTGGGCCGCTGCTGTGCACAGGCTGCGAGATCGGCCAGGTGATCGGGCATCCAGAGATCATCGCTGTCGAGTAGAGCGATCCATTCCCCGCGGGCCGCGGCAATCCCGGTGTTGCGCGTCGCCGGCAGGCCCTGGTTTTTTTCATGACGCTGGTAGATGACGGATTGCCGCACGGTTTGCGCGAAGGCGTGGACCATGTTTTCAACGGTCTCCCTTGAGCCATCCTCGGTTACAATCAGTTCCCAATCTGTGACGGTTTGCTCGCGAACACGGGCGAGTGTGGCCGGCAGGTAACGCGCCGCGTTGTAGGCGGGAATGCAAATCGTGATGAATGGGTTCATGCGGCGCGGACCTGGGCCGACGGCGCTGTGCGGCCGATTTGCTCATAAAGCGCGAGATGCCGGCGGGCGATGACGGGCCAAGCGAGGGTCTCGACCGCGAAAAGGCGGGATGCCGCCGCGATGCCGGCCCGCCACGCCGGTTCGGCGACGTAGCGCTCGCAGAGGGTCGCCAGCGCTGCAACGGAATGGTCAGTCGCGAGTGGATAGACGGTGCCGGCGCCATAGTCGCGCACGCCGCCGCGGTCGGTCGTGACGATGGGCAGGCCGCAGGCGAGCGATTCGACGATGGCATTGTTGGCCGTGCAGTCCTTGAACGGCGTGAGATGGCAGGTCGATTCCTGGTAAAGCCGGCGCAGGGTCTTATCGTCGACACGGTCATGCCAGCGGACGCCGGGCAGCGCGCGCACTGCCGCAAGGTCGGGCCCGTGCCAGGCGGCATCCGGCACGACGAAGTCGAAGCGCCAGTCCGGGTGGCGTCCGGCCAGTTGCAGCACCGTCGCGGCCGTGAGCGGGAAATCGCGCAGGAAACGCCCGACGACCAGAATCGATGGTGCGATGGGGGCGGATCCGGGATAAAAAAACTCCGTGTCAACGCCGTGCGGGATGACGACGGTCTGTCGCGCGCCCCAGGCGCCCGCGAAAAAATCCTGCTCGCGGGCGGTGAGCAAAACCAGTGTGTGGACCCGGCCGGTTCTCGGCGGAGCAGCTTCCCGCACCGAGGACGGCATGTGCAGGGTGGCAATGACCGTTTGTTTTCCGGGCGGCAGCGAAAGGTAGGGCGCGTGATTATCGCCAACAATAAAATGCACCGCGGCCAACGGGGACATGGCGAGCACCCAACCCGCTTCCAGCTCGGTGAAGGTCTGCGACTGGTTGCGCGTCGGCCAGCGGCGCAACAGGCTCCATCCCTTGCCGATGAACCGGCGTAGGTGCGTGTCCGGTGTATCTATAACACGAATACAGGGTTCGTCCCGCATGTAACGGGCGAGTTGATGACAGCCTGAGAAGTGGCACTGGCCGCCGAGCCGGTCGGCCACCAGCAGATAGCGGGCAGGGATAGGCGGTCTTCCGGTTTGAGAGCGGAAAAAAATGCGCGCGCTGGAAAGGGCTGCGTGCGGGATGAGTGCGATGTCACGCGGGGTAAGGCGCCAGGCGCGCCAGAGCAGCCGGGCACTCGTCCGGGCATCAGTTGCGCGCAACAGGCGGCCTTCGCTTTTCAAGCTCCGGGCAAGCAGTCGGCGGCGGACGGCGGCGGGCACCGCGGCGAGGTGAGAATATTTTTCGTAGAAGCGCACTGCCTGTGCCGCAACGAGCAGCGTATTGCCCATCGTGCTGCTGGCGTGCTTGGCATAGTGGCACGTCAGGGCGGGCTCGATCACGAACCGCGTGCCGGCCAAGGCGGCGCGCAGCCAGTAATCGCGATCCTCGCCCACGCGAAAGTTGGTGTCGAAGGAGCCGGTACGAATCTGTACCTCGCGCGACAGCAGCACGCACGAGCTGGTGAAAATGACGCTTTCACCGAAGAGCGTCCCGACGGGATCGATCTCAAGTCTCGCGGTCGGTCGGACTTCTCCGAGGGTTTTTTGCGTCGCCAGGTCAAATCGCTGCACTCCCATGGCCACGAGGCCGGCGCCAGCCGCGAGATGTCGGGCGCCGCGCTGCAGGTGATCGGCCGACCACCAGTCGTCGGCATCGAGGAAGGCGATGGCGTCGCCCTTTGCGAGCTGCATTAATCGATTGCGCGCGGCGGCCACACCTTGGTTGGTGACAAGATTTTCATAGCGCATGGCTTGTGGTCCGGCTGACGCAGCGGCGTGCACGATCGCCTCGGTGCCGTCGTTCGAGCCGTCCTCGACGACCACAATTTCCCAGTCGTCGTGGGTTTGCGCCTGCACGCTGGCGATGGCTTTGGCCATGGTGGGCGCAGCATGGTAGGCCGCGATGAGCACGCTGATTTTCATGTTCGTCCCTCGGCAAAGGCCATCCAGGCGAGGCTGCGCTGGATCGCGGTCGTAAAATTTACGAGCGGATGGTAGTCCAGCCGCTGCATCGCACGGTCCGACGGCAATCGCCACAAGCATTGCTGGAGCAATGCGAGTTCCTGGGTAATGCGTGGTTGCGGGGCATCTGACAGCCGCCAGCTGTCAGGAGTTGGCAAAGCGGGAGTGAGGGTGGCTGCTAGACGCTTGGCCATGGTTTTCAAACGCGCTGGCATGACTGGCAAAACGGTTTGCCCAACCCGGCCTGCAACGAGGCGAGAGATCCTATCCTGCGTCGTGCGGTGGAAGGCGGGAACCGACGCGAGGCGGTGGATCGTGGCGGGATCAATCCCGAGCGAGGTGGCGACGTTGTGGTAAAATTCGAACCAGGTGACGCGTTCGGCATCGCCGACAAGGTAGGCGCCCGCCGCGCCCGCCCCAGCCACGAGGGACTGGGCGATCGCCTCGACAAGATTATCCACGTACAGGCTGTTGCAGATGCCGCGGCCGTCATTGAGGAGCCAGGCACGGCGCTGGCGCAGGTCGGCGGCGAGATCGGTGATCCAGCGCGATCGCGGTCCGAAGACGATGCCTGGTCGCAGGGCGAAGCCTTCGAGCTCGTGCTGGGCGCAGCCGCGAAAGAATGCCCGCTCGGCCTGCACCTTGGCGTTGTTGTAGTCCATCGCATGGTGGCAGTGGAGGGGCGTGTCCTCGGTGGTGTCCGGCTCGGGAGCCTGTCCGTGCACGGAGGCGCTGCTCAGGTAAACGATCCGTTTCACACCAGCTGCGGCTGCAGCCGCACACAGTACCACAGGCATCGCCTGGATCTGGCGCGGATCGCCCAGGCTTGCATGCACGACGGCGTTGCAACCGGCGAGCGCGGCGGAAAGCGACGGGATGTCGAGCGCATCGCCGATGCGCCAGTCCAGTGCGAAGCGGGCCGGCAGGGCCAGGCTCGAGGCGCGACGAACGACCGGCACGACGGTGTGGAGGCCGCCGAGATGAAATATCTCGACGAGGCGTGTGCCGATAAACCCGTTGGCTCCAATGATGGCGACGATCATGCGTTGACGGCCCGGAGGTGGGCGTTGGAAAGTTCGGCCGGGTTGAACCAAGGCTGCTTTAACAATTGCCGGCGGGCGTAGCAGGCCTCGATGAGGCGCAGTGCGCGCACGCCCTCTCGTCCATCGACGAGGACGGGCGTGCGGTTGTGCACGGCCGTGACGACATGCTGCAGTTGCGCGATGAAACTTTGCGGATTGGTGGCGGCGGCCGTGCCATCGGTTTCGCGCAACGTGCCTTGGAGCGCGAAAGGCGCGCCAGCGAGTGTCATGCTGAGGCCGTTCGCGTCGTTCACGGTCCAGCTGGCATTGCCATGTTTGAATTCAAAATCGTAGCGCTGGGTGGTGGCCCAGTCGCGGCTGAGCTGCACGCGGCCCGTGGTTGATCCAAAGCGAAGCGACACGCGGGCATTGGCCTCGAGGCCGCCCATGGCATCATCGGCATACGTAAAGTCGGCCGGGTCGCCCAACCACCAGAGCAAGAGGTCGAGCACATGCACGCCGATGTCGAGCAGTACGCCACCCGGTGTCTCCTTTTTTTGGAAGAAAGCCGGCGATGCGGCCGGCCAGGTGAACGGCCCGCCCTCGGCGATCGAAAAACTTTGCAGCGCGCCGAGCGGACCGGCGGGCCCGCAGAGGAATTTTAAATAATGGCTCGATGGAAAAAAACGTTTGTAGTGGCCAACGGCGAGTACCTGGCCCGCGGCTTCCGCCGCGCTGATCATCTGCTCGGCCTCGGCGCTGGTGGCGGCCATCGGCTTTTCACACAACACATGCCAGCCGCGCGCCAGGGCCGCGAGGGTTTGCTCCGCGTGCCAGCGTGGTGGCGAGGCGATGATCGCGAGGCAGACGCGTGGCGTGTCCACTTGCACCAGCGTGGCGGCGCCCGGGACGTGGGGGAAGAACTGCTGCAGACGCTCGCGGGCGGCTTCAACCGGGTCAACCAGCGCAGTCACGCGCAGCAGCCCGGTGGCTTCGAGGGCGCGCAGCGCGGGAGCGTAGAAAAGCTGGCTGACGGCACCGCAGCCAACAAGCACGATGGGAAGAGGAGTCATCGATTTGGTCAGGATCGTAACAGGCCCGCGGCGAAAACGGCTTGTATTCTTTCGGGGCTGAATTCGCCGCCCGCCAGGTGGCGGGTCGGTTTGCTGCGCCGCTGCCAGGTGGATTCACTGCGCAGATCGTGCGCCCAAGCGGCGAGACGCGCCAGTTCATCAGGAGTAAAGAAATCTGCGTACCCATCGCGCTGCGCCCACTGGCCGACGGCGCTGTCCAGCGGCGCAACGATGGCGCACGGCAGGCCAAGTTGGGCATACTCGACAAGTTTGCTGGGAAAGCTCGTGGCGATCCACGGCATCTGCTCCAAGGTGTCGGAATAGGAAACCAACACACCGGCTGCTTCTCGTGCGAGATGGGCGAGCGCCTCGCGGTTGGTGGAAAAAGACTCAACGTGAGCAATGGGACAGGTGTGAAAGAACTCTGTCAGCGCAGGGGTTTTGCGCGTGAGCAACACGAGGCTCGCTCCGGCCTCCGTCAGGGTCTGTGCGATTTTGCGCAGCAACGGAAACTGTGCCGGCCAGATGAACCCGGCCAGATAGACGCGTGGACATCCGGCGAAAGCGGATTGCCAATTGGCAAATTGTGGCCGGTCGGCGGGAATCGGAGGCAGCACCCGGCGGACGGCCGCGGGCAGGCCGTAAGCGGCCGCCAACTCGGGTGAGACGAACCAGCAACGATGGGCCTGGCGCAGCATCCATGCGTGGCGCCGGTGCAGCCGATTTTTGTCGGCAGGATCGGTGGCAAAGGCGGCGGCGTCGTCGTGGACCAGCAAGGACAACGGCGCGCCGCACCGTCGGGCGTAGCGCGCGGCGATCTCCGGATAAAAATCATCGTGCGCAGCGAGGTAGCCCAGCACCGCGTCGGGCGGGTTACTGGAATTAAGACGCTGGCATTCGCCGGCGAGCAGCCACGTCCGCACCGTGCGGGAAATCAGCAGGTCGCGACGGAAGGGCGGCCACCAGACGCGTCGTAATGGGAGCGTTCGCACAATCCAGTTTGCATTCAGGCAAGCAGTGGTATCTTGACCGCCTTCGGCAATGATCGAGACCTGCCAGCCGGCGGAGGCGAGCCGCTGGAGATGGCGGAGGATGATCACTGGACTGCCGGTGCCCTCGGCGGGTGTCTGGCCAATATAAAGCAGATGAGGCATCAACGGAAGCGGACTGACGATTGTACGGGAGCCGTCAGGGCGAAACGCAGGGCACGCCAGCTGGCGGCGTTGCGTGGACTGAGGCACACCGCGCGCCATCCGTGGCTGACCGCGACGCGGCGCGAGCCATAGGCGAGGGAGGAGCAGGCCCATTCGCGGGCGTGGCGCACCGGATCGCCGTGCGCAGACGTGTCATCGGGAATTTGCTCCGGGGTGAATGGTAGTCCGCGCTCCGCATAGGCCTTGCGCATCATCGTGAGTTTCACCGCGTGGCGTCCGGCGTGCTTGTTGAAATTGATGCTGCCAGTGTGTACGCGATAACGGAGCAGCGGTTCGGCGAGATTTGCCAGCTTTCCGATGCGGGCGAGTCGGAGATAGAGATCGAGGTCTTCGAAATATTGCGCATCTCGATCAAAAACGCGGTAGCCGCCTGCCGCCCGCACTGCGCTGGCGCGAAACATCACGGAAGGATGAATCAGTGTACCTCCATCGCCGCATAACAACCTGCGCTCTATCTCCGCATGAAGCAGCGGTCGGGGGCAAGGTTGGACCGACCGCCCGGCGGTATCCATAAACGTGACCGCGCTGCCGAGGGCCACGAGATTGGGATCGGAGTGAAAATAGCTCAGTTGCCGCGCAAAACGTTTCGTCGCCGCCTCATCGTCGGCATCCATCCGTGCCATGAACCAACCGCGGACGGTGGCGAGTCCATCGTTCAGCGCGCCGACGATCCCCGTATTCGGCCGCGTGATTATGCGCAGGCGCGGATCGCGCGCGGCATGGAGGCGCAGGATTTTCAGCGACGTATCCGTGGATCCATCATCCACCGCGATCAGCTCGAAGTTCGCAAAGGTCTGCGCGGTGATGCTGTCGAGTGCCACCTGGAGATAGCGGTCGGCGTTGTAGACCGGCATGACGACACTGATGATCGGATTGTTCACGGTCATGGATTAGACTCGGCCCAGTGCAGGAACGCAGAAATATCCGGCTGCGCAAACCACGGCTGGGCGGCGCGCAGGCGCAGCTCCTCCCAGTTCCACCACTTCAGGGCGAGAAGCTGCTGGATGGCGTCGGCTGGGAACCGAAACCGGATGAGCTTGGCCGGGACGCCTCCGACGATGGCATAGGGGGGCACATCCATCGTCACCACGGCGCCCGCGGCAATAATCGCACCGTCGCCGATGGTGACGCCGTCGCGGACAAATGCGTGGGCGCCGAGCCAGACGTCATGGCCGATCGTGATGGCCTTGCGCTCGGTGGCATGATCGGACTTCGCAAAAGAGGTGCCGCATTGCCGGCGGGTTGAATAGAACACGGGCGCGGTTGAGGCTAAATCTATCGGATGGTCACCGCAGCCGAGTAACGTCCGTGGGCCGATGGAAGCGAAACTACCGACGGTCACATCGTTTAGATAGGCCTCGCGGGCAACATAGGAATAGCGCCCGATCCTGACTTCGTTCAGTACGCATTTGGTTTGGACCGAAACGAAATCTGCCAGCGTGCAATGGTAGATATGCACGTCCTGTTCCACGACGCAGCGACGGCCGAGCGTCGTCTGCCCCAGCCGGGAGCGGTGGCCGATAATTACGTCATCGTCCAAGCGCGTTTCCTTTCCGAGCTGGGCGGTGAAGATCCGGCACCCCCGGCCAATGGTCACCCCCGGGTCGAGCTTGCAGCCTTGGTCGAGATAGCTGGATTTGCCGATGTGGGCATGCGAGTACCGCAGGCGATTGCCGGCGGCTCGAAGCCAAGGTTTGAAGGTCTGGCGAAGTGAGGCCATGTCAGTTTTTCAACAGCTGGCGGGCGACACTCGGAAACCTCGCAAGCAGGCGCAACCGAGCGATCTGGCCACGTGAACGGCCATGGATGATTTCGCCAAAAAGCTTGTCGTGCATGCGGTCGGGCTGGCCGGTGTCGCGGTGCAGGGAGGTGGGCACAGTCGGGTACACCCGGAGATTTCGCAGATAGAGTTCCTCGTTTTTAGTATGCGTGGCGCCCGCGTTGAACCCGAGGTTTTTGATCAGGTTCACCGCCGAGACCAACGTGACGCGGCGTTGGGCGAGCAACGCGAAGCTCCATTGGAAATCCCAAGTATCCACGCGGCCTTTGGCCAATTCGTCAAAGTTGTGCATGTGCCCGTGAAAATTAAGGTCGTTGCCGATGTAATTGCGGATGCCTTGGCGCATCTCTGTGCTTTTCCACGCCTCAGTGACATTAAAGCGATAGTCTTTCCACGAGCGCTGCCAGGAAGCCCAGCCCCAGATCCAGTTGAAAGCACTTGGCACCACCGCACCCTTCGCTGGGGCATAACGGCCAAGGGGCTGAAAACCCGAGATGGCATGGACGTGCGGATCATCGCGGTAGGTGGCCAGCATGGCGTCGCAAAAATGAAAAAAATCGGGATGAGGAAGGATGTCGTCCTCCAGCACGATGGCCTCGCCCAGCAAGGCGAACGCAGCCGTGAGTCCGGTCGAGAGCCGCCGGCCGCAGCCGAGGTTTGTCTCTGCATAATCACGGGTGACCTCGCACTCCCAATCAAGAAGGCTCTCAACAATCTCGCGGGTTTCACGGCAGCGGAGGATTTCGTCCGGGCGGTCAGGGCGCGGTCCGTCGGCGATAAGGTGGAGGCGCGGGGGACGTAGAAGACGCAATGCGCCAAAAGTCTGCCGCGTGAGCTCGGGCCGGTTGAAGAAAATATAGATTATAGGCGATTGCATCGAAAGGCCGTCACTGACCGGGCTCGTAGAATCAGCTCAAACGTCCCGTCGCGGGGATGACCCGGCGGATCAGGCCGCGCCAGAGCTGCGTCACGACCGCACTAATACCACCGCGGGCGAGGGCCGCCACGACCGGCGGAGTGCAGGCGAGCGAGCCCTGGGCCCAAAGTTCGCGGTCTTTTTGCCAGCCGGCCCGGAGAACCGGCCAGAATGCGAGTGCCTGGACGAAGTCGCGCTGATCGTGGTCAGCAGGATCCTCCGTGAACTGGCAAGTGGTAAATGCGCGGGCGAGCTCAGACGGCGGTTCGCGCATGAAGTCGGCGAGCACCAGCAATAGTTGGTGCGCCAGGATTCGTGCGGAGGGTTTCCGGAAAAGCTGCGCGGCGAGCTGCTTCATGACGTCGGCGGGCATGATTTCGACAAATTGCTTTGCGCCCTCGCGCAATGCGGCGAGGGCCGGTGGCGGCCAGATGAGCGGTGAATCAGTTTTGAAGCGGGGCTGGATGCGTCCCTGCTTTTCTTCGTAGCCCAGCACAGTGCCATGGTCCGCGGCCGTTAGCACCTCGATCATTTCGGCAAAACGCAACCCCTGGCCCATGTGACCGCTCACGTCGTCGGGATTGATGGCAAAACTTTCCAAATGAACGGTTGCGGAGAGATCCGGGCATCGGCTGGAAAGATTAAGGTAGAAGGCGGTTAATCCCGACGGACGCCCGAGAGCCTCGTGAAGCGAGACCATCATGCTGCCGCTCCACCCGAGTTCGACGATGGCCCAATTTGAATCCTGCAGCAGACCTTCCTGTTCAATATAGCGACGAGCGAGGTCACGACGTTCCGCCACCTTGGGCAGTGAAATAATTTCAGCAGATTTTTCTCTAAGAACCTCGGCTACACGCTTGATTTCTTCCGGACCCCAGCTCGGGTGCGCCAACAGGTCCGCGGCCAATGCCGGCACGAGCAAGCCGATGAGCCGGTCTCGCGAAAGACCGAGCCGGCTGGCAAGAATCTCTGCGTTTATGCAAGGCTGGGGATTCAGCAGCCATCGCAACTGGTGGTCCCCGAGATCGGTCATCGCAGCCTGATGCCAGGCGATTCGCGAACCGTGGAGATAACGGCATTCGATATCGGCGGCATCCGCCCAGCGCTGCTGCACGGCCAGCGCGATCTCGCGCATCACCTGTCCGTCACGGGAAACGAAATAGAGCCGTTTGATCCCGGCCTGACGTGCCCGTTCGAATGTCCACAAGGCGAAGCAGGCGAGCCACGGCCCGAGCAGTCCGGTCCCAATTTCGCTCAAGGCCGGCTCCGCGCTTTCCGGAACGCAGGCTAGTCTAGCCAGACGGGACGTTGCGGCCAGCCGGCCAGACAGATGATCGGTGTCGTGCTGATAGACGAGAAAGCGTTGCTCGAAGAAATTCAGGCTCGTTTCATGGACGGCCAGGGTCCGCAAACCTTTGGCCCGCGGGATAGCCACGTCCGAGTGGGCGTTGTCTCCGACATGCAGTACTTCGCCGGCCGGCAACGCCAGCGTAGCGAGGAGCCGGTCGAACAGCGCTCCGTCGGATTTTGTGACACGTTGTTCGCATGAAACCAGGAGCGTATCTTCCGTCCGGGCCATTTTTTCCTCCTCAAGCATCGCACGAATGACTCGACCTGGGAGATACATGTCGCTGACGAAGGCAATTCGTTTGCCGGCCTCGCGCGCGGCCAGAATCCATCCCCGGACACGCGGCACGGAGGTGATCGAAGCTTGCTCAAGGGTGAGTTCCGCCAGCTCTGCGATTTGCTGATTGCCCGCGGTCCAGCCCAGATGGTACGCAAGCTCATCGTAGATTTCCGCCAGTCGTGGCTCGTGGTCGGTGCGCCGGCGTCGCGCCTGGATCTCAGCCTGCGCACGCACATGGGAAAAATGCGTGGGTGTCATCTTGATGAGCTTTTGCGCCACAAGCGTCCGGCCAAGTTCGAAAAACACATCGACGGGGCGGGCGAAAGTCCGGACCAGTGCGGTGTCAAAGACGTCGAACGAAACGGCCCGGAGACCGGGCACAGCCAGCAGCGCTTGGAAAGTCGCCGGATTCAAATCGGCTCGCATTGCAAAGACGGAAGGATGAGATGTCCCCAGCCGGATTCCCATCGGGCGAGATGGCCCCCGCTGGATTTTGGCGGCAGGACTTCGAAATAAAGCACGTCGGTGACGACGTCGTATTCCTGCCGGTCGCCGGTAAAATCTCCCTGTCCAGCGGCGAGGTCGAGGTGATAGCGGCCGGGCGCGAGCGTGGGTCGGGGCAGCCGGACCCGCCAGTTGATCCGATCATTGGCCGCGCCCGCGCAGTCCACATCGATGCCGAAACTGCCGCCGACGGCCGACCCGTCCGCGGCAAACACCGTCATGCTGATCCGTAGTTTTTCGATGGGCCGGCTGACGGACAGTTCCAGGTCAAACTCGATGTCAGCATTGCTTTCGAAAATGGGCGTCGCCTTTAGAAAAGAGAGCTGCTCGATCCGCGCGTGCCCGGTGCCCGGCCATTTGCGCGGCATCGGGCCGGTGGCATAGCTCTGAACCAAGTGGGTTTCAAATTCCTCCACATAGCGGTCGATGGCTTGGGAGGTGGGACCGGCGAACTGCACCTGGCCGGCCTTCAGCACCACGGCCCGGTTGGTGAGCTGGCTGACTGCAGCCATATTGTGGCTGACGAAAAGGACGGTCCGGCCATCGAGTCGCGACACAGATTCCATCTTGCCGAGACATTTGCGCTGAAACGCCGCGTCGCCCACGGCGAGAACCTCATCGATGATCAATATCTCCGGCTCCAGATGGGCGGCGATGGCAAAGGCCAGGCGTACATACATGCCGCTGGAGTAGCGCTTCACGGGTGTATCGATGAACTGGTCGATTTCGGCGAAGGCGACAATTTCGTCGAACTTGGCCGAAACCTCGGCGCGCGACATGCCGAGGATGGCGCCGTTTAGAAAGATGTTCTGGCGACCGCTGAGGTCAGGATGGAAGCCCGTGCCGACCTCAAGCAGGCTGCCGACCCGGCCGTGCAAGGTGATTTCACCGGTCGTCGGCTCGGTGATACGGGAGAGAATCTTGAGCAGTGTGCTCTTGCCAGCGCCGTTTCGACCGATGATACCGACAATCTCGCCCGGCATGATGTCGAAGGCGACGTCCTTCAACGCCCAGAATTCACCCGCCGGCGCGGACGGTATTTTTCGGCCACGTCGGAAACGTCCAGTGAGCCGCTCGAGTTCGTCGCGAAAGCTTGTCATGCCGATTTGGCCGAGCTGATAGCGTTTGGAGACGCCCCGTGCGGTGATGATGGGTTGGCTCATGTCGGTGGTTAGACCGTGTCCACGAAAGTGCGGGCCATGCGCTGATAGAGGACGATGCCGAAGGCGAGCGTGCCGGCGCTGATCAGCAGCGAGACGGCTTGGCCGGCAAACGTGACGCTGCCGACGCCGAGCAGGATGAGCTTGGTGTGCTCGACGATGGAGGCCATGGGGTTGAGGTTATCGAGCCAACGCCAGCGTTCGGGGATGCGTGAAAGGGGATAGATGACCGGCGTGGCATACATCCAGATTTGCAGAAGATAGCCGGTGAGCTGCTGGAGATCGCGATACTTTGCGGTGATGGCAGAGAGAATAAGGCCGACGCCGAGCCCGACCGCCGCTGTCTGGATGACCAACAAGGGCAGCAACGCGAGCGACCAGCCAAGGTGAAACGCCGCGCCAGCCGGCATGAAGACAAGGTAGTAAAGCCAGAAGGCGAGAAAGACCACGAGCTGGATGAGAAACGCGATGAGGCTGGAGCCGCACATCGCGAGCGGAGGGATCAGGCGCGGAAAGTAAACCTTGCTGAAGATGCCCGCGTTGCCGGCCAGGGAATTCCCTGTGCTGCCGAGCACATTTGAAAAATAATTCCAGGCGAGCTGGCCGCCGAGATAGAACAGGATTGGCGGCACGCCGTCGGTCGGGATTCCAATGATGCGCGAGAACAAGATCGTGAAGACCACCGCGTTGATCAGTGGATTGATGATGAACCAAATCGGACCGAGGACGGTCTGCTGGTATTTCGCGGTGAAGTCGCGCTGAACCAGAAGCACGAGCAGATCGCGATACTGCCAGAGAGCGGCCCAATCGAAGTGCAACCACGATTCGTTGGGGCGAATCCGGATTTTATACGTGGCGGCAGGACTGTTCATGAGGCGAGGGGAGCCTCTGCGTGGCGGCCAACGCCGGCCCAGCAGAGCGAGGCGAGCACGATGGCGTTGAGGGCGATGGCTGGCATCTCCAACGGAAAATCGATCTGGGCCTGCAGCAGTACCGCCGCGAGCGCGCAGGCTGCGGCAATCCCGAGCTGGTGGTGGAGCGGGCTGAGCCAGCAACGCGCGCAAAGCACCACCACAATCGCACCGGCGAGCAGTCCCCACCAGCCAAGCGTGGCGGGCACGCCCCATTCCACAGCGAATTGCAGCAGATCCTGATGGGTGAATTGGAGGAATTGAAAGAAGGTGCGCACAAAAGGGTCGTTGCTGTGATGGCTGGCGGCACCCATCCAGTTGCCCGGTCCGTGGCCGGTGAGCGGGCGCACCGCGATGCAGCGCAACGCGGTGCGCCAGCTTTCTCCGCGGTCGCCGAATAATCCGCCCCGCGAAGTGTTGGGAACGAAAAGATCATCGCGCATCAGTGCGGGCCACGCGGACTCGGGTGACCGGATCGGCGCGGACAGGGCTGGCGTGGCCGCGAACATGAGCCGCCAGCGCGCACCGATTTCGCCCGCCCGTCCGGCGATGGCGACTAGGAAGACGATGGCGACAGCGGCGCCTACGCCGAAAAGCCAGAGGCGTTGGCCGCGGACTTTCAGGCCGAGCAACAGAAAAGGAGCCACCACGAGCGCGGCCACCTGCGGAAACCGCGAGACGTGGCTGCCATGAGCGGCGAGTAGCAATATCGTGGCCAGCGAGCCGGCAAGGGCCAGGGCTCGGGTGACGAATGCAGGCCGGGGACGGTTCCACGCCAGCCAGGTGAGCGCGAGCGTCAGTGGCCACGCTGTGTTGAAATAAGCCCCGGCTGCGGTATGATGGAAAAAGGTGCCACAGAAATTTCCGGGCATGCGGCCGTCGTTGCGCCAGTAAATGCCGGAAGCGTGGGTATAATTCTGAAGCAACGCGAGAAGGGCGATCGCACCAGCGGTAACACAGAGCGCGATACTGAACGTCAGTGCCCAGCCGCGCGTGCGCGCGAGGTCAATGAGCGGAAGGGCCGATGCGGCCAGGGCCAGTGTGAGGGCCAGTGTATTGCCGGGCGTGCGCCACACGATGCTGTACGGCCAGCGTGTGACGATATGGGAAAAATGGATCTGGGTGAATGATGTCACGGAGGTGGGTGAGGCCAGCCCTGCGATCCAGGGAATGGCTGCGAGCGTGAGCAGGGCGACACTGCCAGCGGCCCCGAGTGGCACTCGGGCCCGCGGACCGCCGCAGACGATGGACGCAATCCACAATAGGGTGGCCACGATACAACCGGCGGTGAGCTCTTCAGAACCGCCGGCGCGCGTGGAACCGAAGTTCAAAGGCGCGAAAACCAGTAGCCCGGCAAAGACCAAACCCGCGGCGAGGCGCAAGATGCGACCGAGCTGTCCTGTCGCGATCACTCTTCGGTTTGCTTCTCGTAAGACCTGTAATAGTCCTCCGATTGCGTGCCGTATCCATGGTAGCCGTAGCGGCGGGCCTTGTTTTCGGGCAGCTGGTTCAGCACGATCCCAAGGAACGAAATGCCCGCACCGTTAAACCGGTCGAGCACCTTCCTGATGATGGCAGGCCGCACGGTGCGATACTGGCAGACGTAGATCATCTCATGGCAGCAGCGCGCCAGCATCAATGCATCCGGGAAAACTGCGGCGGGCGGGGTATCGAAGAT
>Ga0210392_10000617_pt1 | contig 20969 bp, 17 predicted proteins | sample IncBWC30OmetaG_FD_161057 | JGI IMG/M metagenome (GOLD analysis project Ga0210392, IMG submission 161057) | Forest soil microbial communities from Barre Woods Harvard Forest LTER site, Petersham, Massachusetts, United States - Inc-BW-C-30-O ...
GTTACAGGATGATCATGTAGTGACGTAAATTTATAGCCATCTTCAATGCGATCAGCTAATTGCAAGCTGCGCCAATCATAAGTAACTTCTATTAATTGTTCCTGTACACCATTCAAAAAGAATTCCATGCGTTTTGTATTATGGTGTTTGCTATTTAGCCTAATGTCATTTTTCATTCACTATACTTTTTTGTATTTAGATAGATTGACCAATAACACGCCCGATAAAATAATGATCAATGCAGCAACTTGCGTTCCACCAATCATTTCGTTATTTAAAAATAGTCCTAATACCATTGCCACAACAGGGTTTACATACGCATACGTTCCAACAATAGCAGGAGAGCGTACCTGCAATAACCAGATATAAGCGATGTATCCAACGATCGATCCGAAAGTAACCAAATATAAAACGGCATAAACAGAACTCATGCTGACATTACTCCACACAAAATGAGCAGGTTCTCCTGCAATAAAACTTGCTATAAATCCTGCAATACCTGCAGCCATCATTTGTATGCTAGATAACATAACAGTACTTCCTGTGGCACCTGAATATTTAGAATACAAAGATCCTGCTGCCCATAAAAAACCGCCGATCATCACAACAGCAACAGCAATTAATTGCGCTTTATGATGCAGGTCGAAACTTGCTTTGCCGTTGAACAATAATATAATTCCTGCAAAGCCTACTAATAAACCAAGCAGTGTAAATTTATCAGAGAAGTTTATTTTCCAGTTGCGTTTATCCAATAAAACAAACCAAAAAGGAACGCTCGCAATTACTACAGCGGCTAATCCTGATGGAATAAATTGCTCGCCCCATATCAATGCAGTTGTACCGCCAAATAATGTTAACAGGCCGGTGGCTGAACTTTTAGCAAACGAACGGCTATCAGTTATTTTTTCTCCTTTCAATATGCAATAGATGAATAATATAAAGCCTGCTATAAAAAAACGGCCACCTGCCATTAAAAAAGGAGGAATAGTTTTGATGGCTAAAGCAATACCTACATAGGTTGATCCCCATAATAAATAGACAGCAGCAAAAGCTGCAATAACAAGGCCTTTTGAGGGCTCTTTATGCTTAGTTTTTTCTTGCATGGTATATTGTACAACAAATATAACATTCATCCGGTAAAACATTTTTATCTTAGACTATTCTTTATTGTAGCTAAAATTTCAATAACCACACTATGCTTTACATCACACAACTGATCTATATCAAACCCGGACAAGAAGTAATATTTCATGAATTTGAAAATGTAGCTATTCCTATTATTGCAAAATATAACGGACAACTTTTAATAAGGGTAAGGCCGGATGAAGATGCGTTTATAGAAAATAATATAGACAAGCCCTATGAGATCCATTTGATACAATTTCCTTCTGAAGCAGATTTTAAATATTTTATGAAGGATGAAGAAAGGGCTAAGTTTTTACATTTAAAAGAACAGTCTATTCAAACATCATTATTAATAAAAGGAGAGAAGGCATAAGCTTACCAACAGAAAGCATATAATTTTCGTTGCGAAAATTTGAATCCCGAATAGCCGATGAATGCCAACACAAGAATGGTATACGTTGTAAAAAATATAGGATTGTTTTTAAATACAAAATACGAAATAGAATAACCTGATGTTATTAATAGCAACATCATCGGAGGTTTGGTGAAAACAAAAAAGCCCAATTGTTTCTGGTAGATCTTTCCGACGGGGATCAGATATTGTTGAAATATTTTCATGCTATCCCTAACATTATCGATTCTGTGTTCTTCATAATAAGCAAAACAAGCCGTTAAAGAATCCATTACAAATTGTTTGCTTTTCTCATCCCGCAAATTATCAAAATGAAAAAAGAAATTACTAATACTGTTTAGATGATAATACTTTTTATTAGTACCGAGATTATTCTTGTAGCGCTCTAGTTCTGATTCGAGGTTGGTGATGTTCATGTTATGTACGATGTTGGATGTACGACGTACGATGTGATCTGACTTGAAGTACTTTTTTAACATCGTACATCCAACGTCATACATCGCACATAATTAATATTCCATTTTATCAGGATTATCTTTCCAATCCTGAAATACTTTCAATGCCTCATGTCTGCTAATTTCAACACCAGGTATTTTTCTGTCTGAAATATTTATTTTTAATTCTGAATAGATAAGTGAATCATCAAATCCCGCATCAGCAGCATCTTTACAATTGTTCGCATAATAAATCACTTTTGGCCTGGCCCAGTAAATCGCACCAAGGCACATCGGGCAAGGTTCGCAGGAAGTATATATTTCGCAACCATCTAATTGAAAAGTTCCTAAGTTTTTACAGGCATCACGAATAGCAACAACTTCAGCATGCGCAGTGGGATCGTTAGTAGAGACAACTTTATTATTTCCTCTGCCAACAATTGTATCACCTTTAACGATGATGCAACCAAACGGCCCTCCTTCATTATTATCTATGGCATGTTGCGATAATTTTATCGCTTCCATCATAAAACTTTCTTCTCTTGTCATGCTTAAGATGTTTTCACAAATTCACCGATCGTTGCAATTGTTTTATCAAGATCAGCGTAAGTCAGTGCATTATTTAAAAACCAGCTTTCATAAGCAGAAGGAGGTAAGTAAATACCACGCTCTAGCATAAAATGAAATAGTTTATTAAAGCGTGGAATATCGGCTTTGGCAGCGCTCGCAAAATCAACAATATCATGGTCGCAAAAATGCAGGCTGATCATACTGCCCAAACGATTAATTCTAAATCTTGTAAAACCAAGTTCAGCAAATATTTTGCGTAACCCTGTTTCGATGTATTCGGTTTTATCTGCTAATTCTTTATAAATAGATGGATTATCTTTTAATTCTTTCAGCGTTGTGTATCCGGCGATCATGGCTAAAGGATTACCGCTTAAAGTACCTGCCTGGTATACATTACCTAATGGTGCAATGTGCTGCATGATTTCTTTTTTGCCACCAAACGCACCAACAGGTAAACCGCCACCAATAACTTTTCCGTAAGTAACCAGGTCTGCTTTAATGTTTAACTTTTCTTGTGCACCACCATTGGCTAAACGAAAACCTGTCATCACTTCATCAAAAATAAATACGATACCTTCTTCATCACATAATTTTCTAAGGCCTTCTAAAAATCCCGGAACTGGTAAAATACACCCCATGTTCCCGGCAACGGGTTCAATAATAATTGCGGCAATCTCATTTTTATTTTCAGCTACTATTTTTTTTACTTCATCTAAATTATTATAAGCAGCTACCAATGTGTCTTGTGCAACACCTGCAGTAATCCCCGGAACAGTCTGAATGTTTAATGTAGCCATACCACTACCGGCCTTTACCAAAAATGGATCAGCATGGCCATGATAATTACCATCGAATTTTATTATTTTATTTCTGCCGGTATAACCTCTTGCTAAACGGATCGCACTCATACAGGCTTCGGTTCCGCTACTCACCATTCTTACCAGATCAACATTTGGTACCATGCTGATGATCAGTTCCGCCATCTCTATTTCCAATTCCGTTGGTGCACCGAATGATGTTGACAGGTGCGCTTTTTCCTGTATTGCTTTTACAACAGGATCATATGCATGGCCCAATATCATTGGTCCCCATGATGCGATGTAATCAATATACTCGTTACCATCCGCATCATATAAATAAGCGCCTTTTGCTTTCTCAATAAATACCGGTGTGCCACCAACACTTTTAAATGCACGTACCGGCGAGTTTACGCCACCGGGAATTGATTGTTGTGCACGGGCAAATAATTGCTGACTTCTATTAGATTGATAATTCATATTTGATATTAAAATTCGAGTTCAAAATTAGCTGTTTTTTGATTGTTTGGGTATGATATGTTTTGTGTACTTTAGTATTCAATAAATTCATAAATTATGTTAAGCCAATCAGTTAAAGCAAAACAAGTAACAGCTATTATCGGTTTTTTAATAGGATGTTTCGCGCTGTTATTACAATTATACCTGATCATACAAAACAGAACTACAGGCGTTGTTGAAACATTGATCCGATACTTTAGTTTTTTTACTATCAGCTCAAATATTATAGCTACTATTTGTTTCTATTTTATAATAGGGAATCCCGGTCCTGATGCAAAAGCTTTTTTTGCACGGCCCAAAACAATCGCTGCGATAACAATGTATATGTTTATTGTAGGATTGGTTTATAACGCGGTGCTTCGCGGCCAGCATGTTCCGTTACAAGGGCATGCCATGATCGCCAATGAATTATTGCACGTTGTAATGCCTTTATTGATACTTACTTACTGGCTGGTATTTGCAGAGAAAAATACATTGGAATGGAAAAGCATTTTTCCCTGGTTAATATACCCTTTGATTTATTGTATCTATACTTTAGTGAGAGGGGAGTTTGCTCATTTTTATCCTTATCCTTTTATGAATGTGGATGTATGGGGATTGCCAACTGTGCTATTACATTGCTTATACGTATGCATTACTTTTTTTATAACAGCTATTGTTTTGGTAGGTGTGGCGAAAGTGTTGACGAAAATATCTCTGGAAAAATTAACTACTTAAAGGGAACAACCATTCCTACTTTTTTTGCCAGTTCCATGGCTAGTTGTTTAAGGTGCTGATGTGTTTGCAATAGTACTAATTGCTCTTCATCGCTATGTGGTTTTTGAAGGTCTTCCTGGTTTTCATCGATCAGTCTTTTTATCTTTTTTAATTTCAGATAATTAAGGATAGATGCAATGTCTTCTTTATACAACTCTTCCCTGGTAGGTATTTTACCTTCATAAACTCTTGACCAATTATGGCTTATTTCAGGAGCGAAGCCCATAACGCTTAATACTAACGCGCTTAGTTCTAAATCTTCATGGTATAGAAAAGTTTTGGGTGTTGGCTCCAGACCCGCATTGTACCAGGCTTTGTACGTATGTAAAATATTGATCAGGCTTTTATTGTCCATCAATTCTTCCAGTTGTTCTATTTCAGCAAAAACATAATCGGCAACTTTTTGGTCTTCATCCCATTCGTTCAAACCAAATTCTAATACACCACGAACGATGGCTTTTTCGTATTGTTCATCTCTGTTTAATAACAGGAGCGCTGCATCATCTTCAATATCGAAGGATTGTGCAGGTTGTTGAAATGCCTCGTTAGCACTTTCTCTATTGCTACGTGCTTCTTCTTTGGAGATCTTATCACGCAATAATTTATTTACCAAGGCATGCAAACCTTCTTCTTCAATTTTTAATAATTGAGAAGCTTGCTTAATATAATCCTGTTGCTTGGTAAAATCTTCGGTCTTATTTATTTTAGATATTGTTTCCGCTATCTGATTTACGACTGCTGATTTTTTTGTGGTATCGCTGCCGGCATCTTTTAAAGAATTTTCTAATTGAAATAGAATAAAATCTTTTTTATTCTCTGCAATAAAATCAATAAACGCAGCAGGCCCCACCTTATTTACATAACTATCCGGATCTTCTTTATCAGGGATCAGTACCAGCCTAACATTCAGACTTTCTTCCAACGCCAGATCCAACCCACGCAAGGCAGCTTTAATACCCGCGCCATCACCATCATAAATAATAGTAAGGTTGTTGGTATATTTTTTTATTAGTCTTAATTGATCAGGAGTTAATGCTGTACCACCACTTGCTACTACGTTTTCAATACCCGCCTGATGCAGGGATACTACATCTGTATAGCCTTCAACCAGTAAACATTCATCCGCTTTGTCAATTGCTTGTCTGGCGAAATAACTACCATACAGCACTTTACTTTTTACGTAAATGTCATTTTCCGGTGTGTTAATATATTTGGGTGCCTTATCGTTCGTCTTTAAAATTCTTGCACCAAAACCCAAAACTTTTCCGCTTTGGTTGTGGATAGGGAAGATGATACGGCCACGATAATTATCCATTGGCCCTTCATTTCTTACCGTAACCAATCCGCTTTTTTGGAGAAGTTCTAAATTATATTGAGATGCCAGTGCGGCTTTGGTAAAACTATCCCTTGCTTCGGGATTGAAACCTAACTGGAATTTTTTAATGATCTCTTCTCTAAACCCACGTTCTTTTAAATAGCTTAAACCGATATCGCGGCCTTCTTCCGTATTCAATAAAACATTGCTAAAAAACTGTTGGGCAAAATTGTTGATGATGTACAGGCTGTCTGCGGCCAGCTGATGTAACTTTTGTTCAGGAGTGGTTTCCGTCTCTTCAATCTCAACACTGTATTTTTGAGCTAACCAGCGTAGCGCCTCCACATAACTGTACTTTTCATGCTCCATTAAAAAGCCGATACTATTGCCACTGCGGCCGCAACCAAAGCATTTGTATATTTCTTTAACAGGAGAAACGGTAAAAGAAGGAGATTTTTCGTTGTGAAAAGGGCAATTTCCTATGTAATTGGCGCCTCTTTTTTTCAATTTCACAAATGTGCCTACTATATCGATGATATCGATACGGCTAAGTATTTGCTGTATGGTATTTTGTGAGATCAAGATTTTGCGCCTTACTTTATTAAGCAAATGTACCAAACCATTTAAGATTTAAAATTTGGTACTTTAAATATATATTTGCGGCACGATTTACCAATTTTTTAGCTTGTTTTTTACCAAAATAACCCGCAAACTAATACCTTTAACGATAAAATTTACTCGAAAATGAAGAAAATAATTGTCTTGTTATGTTTAGTGCTGGGAAGCACAGTAACTTTTGCGCAAACGCTTGACGAGGTGCAGGGAATGATGAAAGGAGAATGGGATCCTGCCCAGGCCAAGGATGCGATCGATAAATACTTAAGTAATCCTAAAAATGGCAAGGACGCAGACGCATACTTTGATAAGGCCAAAATTTATAATAAATACAGTAAAGACCCTGAATTAAAAGGCGATTGTCCTGATTGTAAAATACAGGCTTTTGAAGCTTTAAAGAAATGTAAAGAGCTAGACAAAAAGAATACCCAATTGATATTAGATCAGAATCGCACTTTTGTAGATTTATATACAGGATCTTATCAGGCAGGTGTGGATGCGTATAATGATAAAAAGTTTCCATTAGCTTTAAATGGCTTCCAAAATAGTATTACAATTGGTGATTATTTGCGTACGCAACAAATTGCTAAGATACCTGTATTGGATACTCCGGCAGTGCTAAACGCAGGACTTTCTGCCCAAGCAAATAAAGATGATAGCGTAGCTATTTTTTATTATCAAAAATTGGCCGCTGCTAATGTATCAGGCCCTCAGTACAACGGAGTATATGAATACCTTGCTTATTATTACAAACAAAAAAAGAATGATGCTGCGTTTGCTTTAGCAATAACTCAGGGACAAAAATTATATCCTGAAGATGCTTATTGGAAAACTATCCAACAATCTAAAGCAATCGATGGGCTTTCTGCAGACGAGAAATTCAAAAAATATGATGATATGGTACAGAAAGATCCAACGAATTATGACCTTTCCTTTGATTACGGGGTAGAGTTATATAATTATGTATATGCTAACCCGGATTCATCAGTAAAAGTTGAATCATACAAACCAAAGTTATATGATCAATTAAAGAAGACCATTGCAATAAAATCTACTCCTGAAGATAATTTGATGATGGCAAGATACTTATACAACAGCTCTTTTGATAAAAGCGATGCTGCTGCAAATGTTAAAGGCGGTAGTGCTGCAGCTATAAGTAAAAGAAAAGAATTGAATGATGGCGCATTGTCTGATATGAACGAATGTATTCCGTATGCGCAAGTGGCGTATAATTATTATAACGGATTAGCTTCATTAAAAGCCGCTGAAAAAGAAAACTATAAAGCCAGCATGATAATTTTGGAAAGTATTTATGAAGCAAAAAAAGATGCTCCCAAAGCTGCTATGTATACAGCTAAATTAAAAGCACTTAATTAATAAAATTTTTATCGGAAAAACGGCAGCTCAATTTATTTGTGCTGCCGTTTTTTTTATTGGTAAATTACGGAAGGAAAGTAAAAAGGTAAAAATTAAAACCAAAAGCATACAACTCCGGTTATGAACACGAATAATAGTTTATTCAATACCATTAAATTAATCGAATGCCCGCGTGATGCAATGCAAGGCTGGCCTAATTTTATTCCGACAGAAAAAAAAGCCGCATATATCAATGCATTGCTTAAAGTCGGTTTTGATACGATTGATTTTGGCAGTTTTGTATCGCCTAAAGCCATTCCTCAAATGGCAGATACGAAAGAGGTCATTTCGAAGCTTGATATCTCCAATACAAAAACCAAGTTATTATCTATTGTAGCGAATATCCGTGGGGCTGAAGATGCTGTACTGTATGATGAAATAAATTACCTGGGTTTCCCTTTTTCAATTTCGCCTACTTTTCAATTGCGTAATACGAATAGCACCATCGAACAATCTTTAGTAACAGTAGAGGAGATGCAAAACCTATGCATCAAAAATAAAAAGAAACTGGTTGTTTATATATCAATGGGTTTTGGAAATCCTTACGGTGATCTGTACAACGAAGAAATTGTTTTGCAATGGGTAGAACAAGTGGTAGAAAGAGAAATTGACATTATTTCAATAGCCGATACTGTTGGTCTGGCAACGCCTCACCAGGTTTCATCAATACTATCAATATTGATCCCATATTATCCTAATATCGAAATAGGCGCACATTTACATTCAACTGCTGCTAATTGGAAAAAGAAATTAGATGCAGCTATGCACGCAGGTTGCAGGCGTTTTGATGGCGCGTTAAAAGGTATTGGCGGTTGTCCGATGGCGGGAGATGAGTTGGTTGGGAACATGGATACTGAATTAATGATACCGTATTTTAAAGAACATACATTAGAGAATGATTTGGACATGGATGCTCTGGCAAAATGTAGCAGGATGGCATCCGAGATCTTTATATAATTACTTTTAACTTTACCAAATGGATTTCCACTTAAACTTCGATCCCAAGCCATTTTCGATTAAAATTGAACATCATCAAAAGTTATTGCTGATTGGTTCCTGTTTTACAGAAAACATCGGTAATAAACTTCGGCACCTGAAATTTTCAGTGTTGGAAAATCCTAATGGTATTTTATTTAATCCTGTCAGCATTACAGCATCACTTACATCTTACATAGATAATAAACAATATGCGGCAGAAGAATTATTTTATCAAAATGAAAGCTGGAACAGCTGGCAACATCATAGCCGATTTTCTCATCCGGATAAAGAAACCTGTTTGGCGGTAATTAATCAATCACAACAAACCGCACATACATTTCTTAAAAAAGCGGATTGGGTATTAGTTACACTTGGTTCAGCTTTTGTATATGAATTAGTAACTAAAGAAGTTGTGGCTAATTGTCACAAAGTGCCAACAGATAAATTTAATAAAAAGTTATTGAGCGCGAATGAGATCTCGGATATGTTGCGTGGTGCTATGGATAAACTGTTTGCATTCAATCCGGGTATAAAAATAATTTTTACGATTAGCCCTGTTCGGCATTTACGCGATGGCTTTATAGAGAATAATAGAAGCAAGGCGATGCTGATACAAGCGGTTCATCAATTGGTTAGTGAGCAGGAGAAAGCATTTTACTTTCCTGCATACGAATTAGTAATTGACGATCTGCGTGATTATCGTTTTTATGCAGAAGATATGGTGCATCCTAATTATGCAGCCACCAATTATGTCTGGGAAAAATTTATTGCAACCTGCATTGATGAAAGAGCACAGCAGTTAATGAAAGAGATCAATATCATCAACGCAGCAAAAAGTCATAAACCTTTTAATCCTACATCTGCGCAGCATAAAAAATTTCTACAAACAAATTTAGATAAGGTTACAAAATTGCAGGAAGAGCACAGCTATCTTGATTTGAAAGAGGAGATGGCTTTTTTTACAAAGCAATAAGTCTTTAAATGTTCAATACTCAATTTTTAAAGTTGAACAGCTTTTTTATAATTGAGCATTGATCGTTGAAAATTGAACATTGACCACTTCTTTTCATAAACATTGATTTTAGAAGAGGCTTATTTAAAAGTATTTCTTCCCTTCATCATACGCCATAAAAAAGTAGTTGTATCCTTTGGTGTATTGGCCTACAAATTCTGTTCTGTTAAATGGCCCTTTGCGTGATAAGAAATTTTCTTGTGTAGATAATACCAATCCGCAATCAGTAAGGTAATCAAACATCATTTCCGGCGTTGTTGCATATACATCTGTACCGCCGATGCCAAATTCAAATAATATAATTGGCTTGTATGTTTTTAATATTTTTTCTGCGCCTTTTAATGCTTCCATTTCTGCACCTTCTACATCTATTTTAATAAGATCAATAGCGATAGAAGGATCGATAATGCTGTCTAATCTATCTACTTTTACAACTAAAGTTTCTGTTGCATATTCCTCAATAGTGTCGCGTTTATTAAATCCGCTGAATGCAGGCCTGTCTGTGAATAGCGTAAATGTTTTTTCTCCTTTATGGTCGGATAAAGCAACATCAGAGATGGTTACTTTTTTGCCATATTTAGATTGCAATCCGTTAAACAAAGCAGGAATTGGTTCAAAGGCAAAACTTTTTCCATCAGGAGCTATGGCTAATAATTCTCTTAAAATATGTCCTTTATGCGCGCCAATATCTATCCAGTTTGATTTTTTTGTTAGTGTTTTTTTTATAACCTCAATTGTTTCAAAATCATATTTATTGATCACACCTCCGGCAAAAACTTTCTCAGTTAATTTATGCAAAAAGAATACTGATTTCTTTAAAGTGATAATAGCAAATTCAGGTACAAACTTTTTTAGTTTATTGCTCATTAGATGGTGACATTTTTAATTGTACTGGCTGTAGCTACAATGGCTGCAAATATACTCAACTTAGCCAAAACCCAAAATAGCTTTAAACAAGGTTTTCTAGCAAGGTTTCTACAGTAGATTCAACATTGAAAAATGCTGCTAGCTTTGCAATAACGCCTTCTACCAAAGCATCGGGACAGCTAGCGCCGCTGGTCAGTAATATCTTTACCGGTTTTGTTGAAGGGAGAAATGTGGTTGAAGTAACTTCTTGTTTTGTATGGAAATTATAATGCAGTATCTCATTTGATGAGATCATCTTTTCCGCCGAATTAATAAAATAGGTAGGTAATTTTTCTTCGCATAATTCTACCAAATGCGAAGTGTTACTGCTGTTGTAACCGCCAACAACAATGGCAAGATCTGCAGGCGTTTGTAACAAGCCGTATACCGCTGTTTGGTTATCGTTGGTTGCATAACACAAAGTATCTCTGGTATCTGCAAAACGTTCTTCAATAGTACTATCGTTCAGGTCGAATTTTTTAATCATTACTTGTTTTAAAAAATCAGCAATGCCTTGCGTATCGCTTGCCAGCATTGTTGTTTGATTTACCACACCGATACGTTGCAAATGTTTGGCAGCATCAAAACCTTCAGAAAACCTACCTTTAAAATCTTCGTAAAAAACAGTTGCAGTTTTTTCTCCGGTGATATATTTGCTTAAGGTTATTGCATCTTGCATATCATTCACTACAACAGTAGGTGTGTTGACCGCTGCATGAGAAAAGGTTGCCCTTGTTTCTTCATGTGTTGGTTTACCATGCACAACTACAGTGTATTCTTTCTTCGCGATCTGTTCACTACGGTTCCATACTTTTTCTACAAACGGACAAGTCGTATTATATTTTTCTGTAGGAATGCCAATATCATTTAATTTATTTTCAATGTCCAGTGTAGTTCCAAAAGCAGGAATGATCACCACATCATCTTTGGTCAATGATTCAAACGGAACTAATTGTTTGCCATAAGTATCCTGCAAAAACTGAACGCCTCTTTGTTGCAGATCTGCATTTACCTGTGGATTGTGTATCATTTCACTCAATAAAAAAATACGTTTGCCGGGGTTTTCATCGATGGTTCTGAATGCGATATCGATAGCATTCTCCACCCCATAACAAAAACCAAAATGCCGGGCAAGGTATATCTGTACCGGTCCAAGATCGAGTAATGTAGGAGTGAAGTCTTTCTTCATTTTATCCTCATTCTTGCGCTTATTTTTAATAGCAACAATTAAAGGACTGCGGTAAATTATAGGAACATTAAACTGCTTCATCTGTAATAAATAACAGCTGCAAAGGTACAATGTTGCCGTGTATTAAAATGTTTTAGCAATTTTCGGGTACACTGCTTAAATTTGAGCATATAACACCTCGTTGCCTGCCTGAAACTACAGGGTTTGATAAAAAATCTTTAATAATTAAGTCTTAATAACTATGGCATTTACACCTGCAAGCTGGACACATACTACCAATATCTACGAAGTAAATCTTCGTCAATACACGATCGAAGGAACGTTCAATGCATTTGCAAAAGAAATGCCGAGGCTCGCAGAAATGGGCGTAGAAACCTTATGGTTCATGCCGATACATCCCATTAGTTATTTAGACAGAAAAGGAACTTTGGGCAGTTATTATGCCGTGCGTGATTATACTGCAACCAATACGGAATTTGGATCGGTAGAAGATTTTACCGCTTTGGTAAAACAAGCCCATCAACTTGGAATGAAGGTAATTATTGATTGGGTGGCAAACCATTCAGGTAATGATAATATTTGGATAGAACAACATCCGGGCTTTTTTGTAAGAGATAGTAATGGGGCAGTAATGCATCCTTACGATTGGGAAGATGTGAGCAAAATAAATTATGATAGCAAAGATTTGCGCAAAGCAATGATCGAAGCGATGAAATTTTGGATAAGCACTTGCGATATTGATGGCTTCCGTTGTGATATGGCACATCTTGTACCATTAAGTTTTTGGGAAGAAGCAAGAACTACCGTGGACAAAGTGAAAAGTGATCTTTTTTGGTTAGCCGAAACGGAAGATATTCCTTATCATTTTGTTTTTGATGCAACGTATACATGGGAATGGATGCACAAAACAGAAGATTATTGTAAAGGTGCGACGGATATTGGCGGACTTTGGTACGTGCTGAATAAATACAAGGATAATTTTCCTTCTGCTGCTTACAGAACATTTTATACCAGCAACCATGATGAGAATAGCCATACAGGAACGGAGTACGATAAATTTGGCGATGCCGCGCATGCTCTGGCTGTGTTCAGTTGTTTGTGGAACGGTATACCAATGTTGTATAGCGGACAAGAATTACCGAATCTTAAAAAGCTGGCCTTTTTTGATAAAGATCCGATTGAATGGACGGGTAAATATGAGTTGCATGATTTTTATAAAACTTTATTAACCCTGCATAAAAAACATCCTGCATTAAAAACAGCTGATCCCAATGCAATTACTATAAATATTCAAACGGATAGAGCAGGACAAGTAATGTCATTCATAAGAAAAAATGGCAACGCTGAAATTTTTGTGATACTGAATTTGAGTAAGGATTATTTCTGGACAGAAGTAACCGATATCAATTTAACCGGAAAATTTACCAATGTATTTAGCGGTACCGAATACGATTTTTCCGCTAACAAATTCTTCGAGTTGCTCCCGTGGGGTTACTTGGTTTATCAAAAAATATAAATTCATTAACAAGCCGTTAGCTATTCAGCATTAAACTGGCAGCATTTTTTCTATTCTAATAAGTAACTCAACATATTGTGAGTTGAACAGTTAAAATTAGTTGTATGAAAAAAAGCTATTTGCTATTAGTAACAGTTGTTGTACTAGCTACTACAACTTTAAGCAGCTGTTATTGCTGCCGTTATGGCCACTACCATCATCACCACGGTTATTATCGTTAATATCAGATTTATGTAAAGCCATTCCATCAATGGCTTTACATAAATTATTACCTGATAAGTATAATATTTCCTTTGATAATTTCAGGGGTGCTAACATGATTGCAATCATAATAAGTAAGCCAATAAACATAATTTCCTATAGACATGGGCTGGCCCTGGAAATTTCCATCCCAGCCGGCATTCATATCTGATGTTTGAAATACCATTTGTCCCCATCTGTCATATATCTGAAAACTTTCCAGCCGGATGTTTTTTGCAATAACCTTAAACACATCATTTTGTCCGTCGTGATTAGGCGTAAACGCGTTTGGCATACGGATATAACTATCGTTACATGGCGGTGGTAAAATAATAATAGAATCACCTCTTACAGAAATAAAAACAGAATCTACAGATGGACAATTGGACGTAGCGTATAAATATATCCAGGAAGGATCATTAATAACAGCCGTAGGATCCTGAATATTTTTATTGCTGATTGTTGCAGTAGATATCCATAAATATGGTGCTGAAGAAACGGTGTTTAGTTGTACGATATCACCTTTATTGACTTCTGTCAGATTGGTTATTATTTTTATTGGTAAAGCTGGAGTTACTGTAAGATTAAGCACCGTAATACTATCACAGGTCAGCGTAGATAATGTATCGCGATAAACACCAGAACTGCCATAAGTTTTTGAACCGAAAGGGTATAATGATCCCTGACATATCGTTCTGTTGATCGTGTCTCTTTTTAAAGGACTGATAATTAAATTTAATGTTCTTTGTATGCTATCGCAACCACTGGCACCGGCTAACGTATCAATATATTGTCCTGGTGTTGTATGCCCAAGTACTGATTGTCCAATACAGATACTCGTATCAACTATTACCGGAACAAGCGGAGGCTTACTAAGTGTTACCTGAATAGAATCTTCAATAAAAGAACAGGATGAAGCACCATCACTAACAGTCAGCTTATACCAGTTGTTGGTTGACGGGTTATTATCTGTATACGTTGTAGCATTGGCATTTGTTATAATATTCCATACTCCGCCTGCATCTTGTTTGTACCATTGGTAAACAGGATTAGCATAGCCGCTGCCTAATACGGCATTTACATTTACTTTATTGGTGCAGACAGAACTGGTTGAAGTTAGTGCTAACGTTGGTCCACAAACGCTGAATTCTATATCATCAAATGCGAAATCATTATATCCTACAGATGTTAATATAAGGTTTAGCTTGAGAGATGTATTGTTACCGGAATTGAATGTAAAACCATTTTGTACCCATGTTGGTGCTGCGCTGACAGGTATTGCAGGAGTTGTTATTTGTCCTAATAAATTTCCGGGAACATCGGTAACATTAAATATAAAAGTAGGCAAGGAAGGAAATGAAATGAGGTCCATATTCATTGTCCATGTTGAAAATGTATAATCAGTATAAGGACAAAGATTATCTATTTGTCTGGAATAAAAATTAGGGACTCCTCCATCCATTACTAAAAAATAGCCGTTAATATCATTGGGAGTATGATCTTCCGTTACTTTGTGCCAGCAGCAGGTCTGATAATTAAAATAATTAACCAGTGAATAATTACCTGAAACTACACCGTAATTCTGCTTAATGTAAGCCGGATTAATGGCAGGACTGGCTGGGCCGACGATTGGTGTCCCACTACCAAAATCATCTTTCCATACAACATGCGTAGCCCCACTGCATAATCGGGTAGGGGCACAAACAGCATTCACTGTAAGGTTTAATATTACGATACTATCGCATGAAGTGACTGCTGATAAAGTATCGCGGTAGATGCCGGTTGTATTGTAAGTATGTGGCCCAACAGTATAGCTTTGTCCGGCACAAATACTTTTCACAAGCGAATCTTTTATAACGGGATTTACTGTAAGATTTATTGTGATAATAAGTTCCTGGCAATTACTGCCGGTTATTATCGTGTCCTTGTAAATACCTGTTTGATGATAATAGGTAATGCCGTCTTCACTAAGACTATCGCCCTCACAAATAAATTCATTAATAGGTGTGGGTAACACAATAAATGTAGCAGGTATTACAGTGAGATTTAAAACAACAATACTATCACAACCGGTAACGGAAGAAGTAAGCGTGTCAATATAGTTTCCTGTTGTTTTGTATACATGAGTGCCTACAACAATCTTGCCCGTTGAGCATATTGTTGTATCAATAGAATTTCCTAATTGCTTTACTGTAAGATTGGTAAAAATAAGATCGTAACAACCTTGCGCATTGATAACAGAGTCTTTATAAAATCCCGTACTGTCGTAAGTATTGGATCCTACGGTAATGCTGCTGCCTTTACATATTGTTAGGTTACTGGTATCTTTTTTCTGGACGCTCAAAAGTGTACTTGTTACAACACTATCACATCCGGTGACGGATGAGGCAAGTGTATCAATGTATACACCCGGTGAAGTATAAGTATGGCTACCTATACGTACAGATCCTCCAGTACAAAAAGGAATGGTCTGGCTATGCATTATCGTTGGAAGTAAATGGTAGGTCGTATTGAATGTATCTGTACAACCATTTATATGTATGATTTTTTGAATTGAATAAAACCCCGTATCGAAACGTGTTATAGGATTGATTGTAAGTGTATCACCTGTGTAAATTGTACCATTGGGTTTTGTCCATTTGTAAGTTGAATAAATGGAGGAACCATAAAACAATGTTGTGCTATAACAGTCAGGTGTAATTCTGTTAACGGGCGGGAAGGTGATTGTATCAACTGTGATTTGCGCAGTAGAGGCATTGCCACAACCGTCATAAATACGCGCTGTGTAAGTGCCCGTCTGTGTTACCGTAAACAGGTTACTGTTTTGAACCGGGAAGGTTTGCGGGCCGCTAACTATTTCGTATTGATAAGGAGGTACACCTTTTGTGCTATCTGGGACAACTTCTATAGTAGTGCCGCCTTTACAGATAATATAATTAATGGTTGAAATAGTGGGTGTTTGGTAGCCATCAATAGTCATATTTTGATTGATCACCTGGCAACCAAATGAAGTTCCCGTAACGGGAATTGAACCAGGTGGTCCCTGATACACAAATGAAAGCTGATAATTTCCTGATGGGACATTTAACATTGAATCGTTAATAGTGCCGGCAGTTCCGTAAAAGTTAGATCTGTTGATGGGCCCGCTAACAGACATATAGCCGCTACCGGTATTAGCTGTATAATGAATTACATTTTTTCCAAGACAACCTCTATCGTACCAGAATTTATGGCCCAGATTCGTTACGTTCGAAGTATTGACTGTTATCGAATCCATTATCACAGATCCACAGGTATCAATTATTTTAAAATAATATTTTCCTATACCCAGATTCGTAAACCCAAAATCATATATATCGTTTACGCCTCCGCCCCAGGCGGTATAGTTGAGCGTATCAGGATAAGTGTAAGTTGCATGGTATGCATAGCCCGGTTTGGTACTGCCGAGATCAGTAGGGCCTGAAAGTAATATAAGGAGCGGTTCTGATTTAAAATGATCTGTTTGAATATAAGCCGATGCTGCAGAATCCAGGCAAGCATTTTTCGAAATGCTTTTTGATGTTATCTTCGGTGGAAGTGATACAGCATTAGCAACAGTGTATGGCACTGAATAAGTATTACCACAGGCGTCTTTAATGGTAAATATGTAATTGCCATTTGGCACAGGTTTCATGATAGCGCCAGAGATTCCGTTATACTGGCCATGTGCAGGATCTCCTGCCAATGTTCCTGAATCAACAATTAAACTGGTTGCTGTATTTACAAATTGATATGTGACAGGTGCATTGATAGCTGTATATGTTTGATTACCGGATACACATGCGGGATTATTAATATCGAAATTGACTATTGTTTGGTAACTACAATTTTTAAATTGCGAATTGCTTGTTCCGCAGAATGTAAAATTTCTTGCATATTCAATTGGGGATGTGACGCTGTAACCACAGGTATTTTTTACAGTAAGCCTTACAGAATTGCCGTAAGTAAAATTTGGCAGCAATTGTTGTAAGTTAAAATAGCCGCCATTCCAGTGCATATCAGCCGTGTCGATCGTTGTAGGAGAGGTAGTTGTAAAAGTTCCGCTGGTTGTTTCAAAAGTGTAGGTTAATGGAAAACGAAATAGTGATGCCTGCATAGCTATTGAAACAATGGCATCATGACAATTGATCATTTCAATTCTAAACGGTGCAGCAAAACCAAGAGAACCGATACCCGGATCGCTTACAGAAGCAACAATAGTTCTGTAACTACTACATGCGTCTGTTACTCTAACAGTATAATTTCCTGATATTAAATTATTAAAAGTATCAGTTGCCTGTGGTGCTCTTGTGATGGGCGAAGGATTGATTAACTCCCATGTAAATGGCGCGTTGCCGGTGCCCGGGGTTAGATTACCTACAATTTGTCCGTTGCTATAACCTGTGCAATATGGACTGGTTGTTTGAGGCATAAAGTCTAACGGCGTATAGCTGCCACCGATAGTAACACTTGTGCTGGTATTATTAGCAGCGCCATCTGAAACTTTTACAGTATAATTTCCAGAAGGAAGAGAATTGAATACATTATTGGTTTGCGCGCCTGGCGTTACAGGGCCTGCAACGATACTGTAAACCAAAGGTAATGCTGTGCTTCTTGCATACACAGTAATGCTCCCGTTATTAGGGCAAGTGCTTATCGTAGTTTTTGCAGAATCGATTGTTACCTGTCCTGATCCTGTAAAAGGCAGGAAGAACAGGCATCCGACGCAAAATAAAGGCAATCTTTTCTTCAGGCGATGTAAAAATATTTTCATAGCAATAACAGTATATTAACAACAAAATTCAATCTTTCTTCAATGAAGATATTCGTATTTCTAAAAATGCAGCTTGTCTTGCAATTATTTTTTTTGGTACAAATAGTTTTAAAATACCATACGTGTCAATAATTATTGTTGCAACATCGAATAATAATAAGTACCAGTAAAGCTTATTATAAAATATAATCATAAAAAAAACGCCGCAAAATTTGCAGCGTTTTTTTGTAAAAAAATTTTATTTCTTTATTGATCTCCTAAAGAAATCGGATAATCATATAATCCATCATAACCCGGATAAAATCCGCTAATCGTTAATGAAGTTTCTTCACCGGTGATCTTTTTAAAATCTTCTACATTCTTCACCTCTTTACCATCAACTTTTACAATAATGAAACCATCTCTCATTCTTGTCTGATCGCTTAATGCACCGGGATTTATCTTCTTTACGATCACACCGCCGGCAATACCATATTCCTTCGCTTTTTTAGGGTCGAGCGTAACCAGCTCTGCGCCTAGTTTTGAGATAGCAGAGTTATCTTCTTTAACGATATCATAATTACCCGCGCTGTTTTTTAATGTAACATTCACTGATTTTTCTGCGCCGTCTCTGGTATAAGCTATAGCAACCTTATCAGAAGGTTTAAAGCGAGATATCTGTTCAACAAGCTCTGAGCTTGAGCCTATCGGCACACCATTTATTCCGGTAATAAAATCGCCTTTTTTAATGCCAGCAGCTTCTGCTGCACCACCTTTTGATACATCCGTAACAAAAACACCGTCACCATCTTTAATGCCTTGTTTTAATTTTACATCATCAGGCAAACCATCGGGCGCATAAGCAACGCCTAAAAATGCTCTTTGTACCGTGCCATATTTTATAAGATCGTCTACTACTTTTCTTACAATATTTACAGGTATTGCATAAGAGTAACCTGAGTAAAAACCGGTAGGAGAGGCAATTGCAGAGTTGATACCGATCAACTGTCCGTTAGTATTGATCAAAGCACCACCACTATTTCCCTGGTTTACTGCAGCATCTGTTTGTATGTATGATTCAACAGGAGAACTTGTTTTTGTTCCTTTGTTTAAACCTAAGCTTCTTCCTTTAGCGCTAATGATACCGGCCGTTACAGTTGTTTCTAAATTTAAAGGATAACCGATAGCTAAAACCCATTGGCCAACTTTTGCATCATCAGAATTACCATATAATAAAAATGGTAAATTGTTTGCGTCAATTTTAATTACGGCAAGATCATAGGATGGATCTCTACCGATAACTTTTGCCGTATATGTTTTTTTGCTGCTAAGCGTTACCGTTACTTCGTCAGCTTCTGCTACTACATGATTATTGGTAACGATAAATCCATCAGCGCTAATAATAACACCGGAGCCTGATGCTCTTTGTTCGGGTATCACGCCATTTTGCTGGCCAAAAAACTGATTAAAGATATCATCGTTAAAAAGATCGCCAAAAGGATTTTTTTGCATCGGTAAATTATTACTTACCTGCTTGGCATTTGTTTTTGTTTTGATATGAACTACTGTCGGTAAGCTAACAGCTGCAGCGCTTGTGAAATCTACAATGCCTGTTGGCGGAGGAGTGCCATCCGGCAGGCCAGCTAAATGATAATTCGATGGAACCACTCCCTGAACCTGTCCGGCAAAGGTGTTATTTTTTGTTGTAAACTTGTTGTAACCCCACATAACACTCACGGCAGTTACAGCACTAATTGCAATAGTAAATGCTACATCTTTAAGTTTCATTTTTCGTGTTTTTATTTTAAGCGTTATTACTAAAATACAAAATAACGATAGAGTTTTTGGATTGCAAATTGCTTCAATTCACCTTTAACAATTTATTAGTCAAGAATCACGGGTTTGATTATAAAGTTAACAAAAATTCAACAGTATCTACACCATCTGCATAGTCCGTCAGGCTTGGATATTGCGCTTGTCCAAGTGGAATGTCGATACCGGCAATACATTGAATTTCATTGTTGTTTTTTAAAGAAGCTAACAATGGTTCTATTGCAGGATAAAAATCATAATTCAGCTGACTGATCGGAGAAAAATTCTGATCACTTTTTATTAATAATGTACTCTCATTCGTCATGTAAAAACGATTATTCATTAACTGGATGGTTAAATTATAATCGTAATTATTTTTATACTTATCGTGGTCAGCAAAATATTTGTATTGGTGAAAAGAAGCGAGTAACGGAATGAAATCATATTCTTCCGGAACAAAAATTTTAGTCACATTACGGCAACCTAATCCAAAATAGACATGGATATCATCAGATAATTTTTCCAGTTCTTCTTTTGTTTCATTACCTTTTAATACCGCAACAGAAGTACGGTTATGTCGGATAAT
>Ga0210392_10000618_pt1 | contig 20968 bp, 8 predicted proteins | sample IncBWC30OmetaG_FD_161057 | JGI IMG/M metagenome (GOLD analysis project Ga0210392, IMG submission 161057) | Forest soil microbial communities from Barre Woods Harvard Forest LTER site, Petersham, Massachusetts, United States - Inc-BW-C-30-O ...
AATTTACTGCAATAGAAGCTGTTGATGAAATACAACCGGGTTGCGTTGCAATTGCAGCAGGAGTTGGTAATGCAAGAGGTGATAGCCTCATACTATTGATCCATGTTGTGTTGGCACTTCCATTGGCGTGACCCGGTGTTTCATTGCCTGGTGCCGTTCCTGTTGTCCATGCTGCGGCAACGTTGTATTGTGCAGTTGATAATGAATAAACTTTTTTTGCGCCGGATGAAGATATATATACAGTGGCGTTTGCGTGATTGTTAAGGGCTGTACCATAAGCAAACGAAAAGTAGGGCGTTGGATTACTGGCAGGGGAAGTAATGATCACACCATCTTCCGTATTATTAAGGTCTACATAGTTCCAATTGCCGCCTGTGGTATATCCTGTAGTTGGATACGTATATGGAGATACCGTATTTGCAGACGGTGGTGCACTACCATTGGATTCTATAAGAGCTGAACTCGCGGGAACAACATAAGTATAATCATGATTTGCATCAGTAGGATCATCCGGTAAAACAATACTGGGATTTTTATCTCCATCATTATATAGCAGTATGACAGATCCGTAAGGTACTTTTTCCCAATTAGAATTATTGGCAAAGCGAAGGCTTCCTCCTGCTATCCCTTGGCTGGCGCCGGTTCCCACCCAGCCATTATTATCATCAATCATCCATCCTCTTATATCTGCAGTACTGTCATTGCAAGTTTTTGTACCCACAACAACTAATTCAAAATATTCTTCACTACCCGCAGAACCCTGAGATACCTCATTTAATACTAACTGTGCTTGTGCTGCATTAGCAAAATATAGAAAAAATAAAATGGTAAATATTCTTTTCATACCTCTGATTATTGGTTATCGATTTCGGCTTTTAAAGCTGTTTGAACAGCAACAGGTAATGCAGTTAAAAATTTGTAACCTGTTGCTGCTTCAATTGAATTAATACTGGTACGATATATTTTCCAATTACTATTTACTGCATTGCTGTTAGGAATGTTTGCTGTAATTACTCTCGTGCTTGCTGTAATGCGCGATAGATCTCCATTGCCATTCGGAATCAACACTACTATTTTCCAAATGGTAGCAGGCACAGTTACATATCCATTATTAATGGTTTGTACCAAACCATTGTTACCGGTACCTCCGATTCCATAAGAGCCCATGATGATATAAGCTTCATCACCCGCATAAACCTGTGTGCGGATATAATTTTCCATGTTGGCCCAGGTATTTTCGTTTTGATAAGGAGCCTGTGGTATCACATTGTCCATAACAAACGTAAATCCATTAGCAGCAGTATCACTGGTTCTATCACCTGATGGACAATTGTGCCCTCTGTCGAAACCACTTCCGGTATATGACGCATCTGTTACATGATACCAACTAACGGGTAAGTATACACTATCAGGAAAAAATATACTTGTTGATCTGCCGGAAGATCCTAAATCGGATTGGTATAAATGCCAGCTAACCCAATTAGGTTCACCTCTAAAACTATTGTATGACAAAGAGTAATAACCTTTTTGGATCAGGTAATTAGTAGGACTGTCTAAGCTGCCAATAGCGTTACTTGGGTTGCCCATTAGTAAATTATCATTATCAGATAAAACAACCGGAGGTACTACAGTAGATTGTATTGGAGAAGGTTCGTTTTTTTTACAGGAAGACAAAATCACTACAAGAACAAATGAAATAATGCCTAGTTTTTTTAAATGTTTCATTAATTCTTTTTTATTGGATAATTTTTAAGCGTTTCTGTTAAAACAGTGGCTAACCTGAGTCCCGCGATCAATAATTGTTTTTTGATAATAATTGCATTGCTATCTATATATTCTCTTGACAGGTGATTGTTTTTAAAACAATACACAGTGTCTAATAAAGCACGGGATTGACTAAACCATTCCAATACATTTATCTTTTGTATAGATTTTATCTCATCTGCGCTATAAGTATTGTAGTAGCTCAGGCAATCATCCATGGTTATATTCTTATCCTCAATGATTTGTGTATCCCATGCACTGTGGAGATTAGATGAAAAATCAGGAGAGGTTATATTGAGATCATTACCGCCTTTATCTCCGGGATAGCCACAGTGTAATGGCTGATGAATATCACCTGTTAAATGAAAAATCAACAGGAGATCAGTTTTGATATCTTTATTTTTTACGGCTAGATGTTGTTGCAATTGTACAATAGCAGCATTAAGTACAGTGATAATGTTTTTATCTGCAGAAGGAACATAGTTCTGTCCTTTCTCAATATCCGCATAATGCCAGGTCTTCATAAAATCGTAATAACTATTCGACCTGTTATCATCCATCCACGTTCCGGCTTCTTCAAAACTTATACTCCCCAGGTACGATTGCACTTTTTGTTTAGTTGAATCATCTAAAAAGTGAGCAGCAATATCAGCAACTAATTTGTGCCCCTTACTTCCCCATGCAAATGAAGACTGTGGTAGTATGAAAAACAATGTTGAAACAATGAGTATTAATTTTTTTATGTTCATACTTTATTAATAGGCTGCAAAGCTAATTCTCTATAACTCGCTGCGGGGTTAACAAATCATTACGATTATATTAACTACAGAATATCTTCAAAATGGTAACAATCCCTTAATGTTCACATAACATTCGAAATAGACTTTTGCGGCATTAAACCAAACTAACTATACTAATTATGAGAAAATTGATGGTGATGTGCTTTTTGCTGCCTGTTGTGAGTTTTGTTTATGCTCAGAAAAACACGGATAGTTCTTTAATTACGCGCATAGATAAACATGATACTGCCGCTACGGCAACTATCAAAGAAAATGAATTGGAAAGTATTCCTGTTATTTCACTGGATGATGATGCATCTGCAACACAAAATATTTCTTCTCCTTTTGCAAAGGGAAGAGATCCTTTCTATACTGCAACGCATTTTAGTTTTAGCCCAACCCGTTTTTTAACCCGTGGCTATAGCAGAGATAATTCTGTTACCTATATGAATGGAGTTCCAATGGAAGATCTTTCTACCGGTTCTGCAACTACCGGGCAGTGGAGTGGACTAAGTGATGAAATGCACAATCGTTATGTAACAGTAGGATTGGAAAATAACACATTTGGTTTTGGTGGCGTTGGTGAGAATACAAATCTTGATACACGTGCGAGCAAACAACGGGCACAAACAAGTATAAGTTATGGACGAACAAATTCTTTTATTAAAAATGATACAAGAATAACACATTCCTCAGGAATGAATAATAAGGGCTGGGCCTTTACTGTTTCGGGCAGCCGCCGTTATTCTGATGAGGGATATGTACCGGGTACCTATTATAACGGATGGAGTTATTTTATAGGTGTTGATAAAAAAATAGGGAAGAGACAGCTACTTTCGTTTGTTGCATTTGCAGCTCCATCAGAAAGTGGTGGGCAAGGCTATGCTACTAAAGAAAGCTATGCACTTGCAGGCTCTAATTTTTATAATCCAAACTGGGGATATCAAAGTGGTAAAAAACGTGACGCTACTGTATTTAAAGGGAATCAACCTGTTGGTATTCTTACGCACGAATTTACAATTAATAAAAAGACTTCTCTTTTAACTGCGGTTAGTTACTCATTTGGTGAGAGAAGCCGTAGTGGTTTTGATTGGTATGATGCACCAAATCCTGCACCAAATTATTACACGTACCTGCCTAGTTATCAGACAGATTTCACAACTAATAATCCCGGATTAGCAGAAGAGATTGCAGATTCGTTAAGAAGCAATAAGTCTAAAATGCAAGTTCAGTGGGATAAAATATATAATACTAACCGTATAAATTATACTACAGTACAAAATGCTGGTGGTATTGCCGGTAATAATGTATCAGGTAACCGTTCTCTATATATATTAGGAGCAAAGGTAACTAATTCGAAAAAATTCAATTTTAATACTACGCTAAATAGCGCCCTTAGTGACAAATTAAAATTAACAGCGGGGCTTGCATACCAGGCTGAAAAAAATAATAATTATAAAAAAGTAGCCGACTTATTAGGCGGTGATTTTTATGTTGACGTTGATCAATATGCTCAATTAGATTTCCCCGGCGATCCTCTTGCTTATCAAAATAACGTAAATGCGCCTAACAGGGTTGTACATGTAGGAGATAAGTACGGATATGATTATAATATCAATGTAAACAAAGTTAGTGGCTGGGCGCAGTTAGCGGCTCATCTAAAAAATTTAGATCTGTTTGGTGCCCTGGAATTATCTAATACAGCATTTTGGCGGGTAGGTAATATTCAGAACGGATTATTTCCAAATAGTTCTTTAGGTAAATCGAGTGTGAATGATTTTACAGATTATGCAATCAAATTAGGAGCTACATACAAAATAAACAAAGAGAATTTTTTATACCTGAATGGAGGCTTATTAACAGATGCACCTAATTTCAGAGATGCTTATCTGTCTCCGGAAATAAGAAATACTACACAAAATAATTTGAAGAGCGAGAGTATTGCTACAGTAGAAGGAGGATATGTTCTAAGCACACCTGATGTAAAATTAAAACTTTCGGGTTACTACACTTCCTTTAAGAATGGTTTCCAGGTACAAAATTTTTACAGCTATCTATATAATGAATATGTAGATTATGTTTTAAGCAATGTTAATACAATAAATTTTGGCGGTGAGCTTGGTGCAGAAGCAAAAGTTACTAAAAATGTAACAGTGTCTGCAGCAGCATCTGTTGGCCGTTATTATTATGACAGCCGTCAACAGGTAAATATTGTTCAGGATGAGAACAACACTTCACTTTATCAGGGAACGGTATATTCAAAAAATTATCGCGTGCCTAATACTCCGCAGGAAGCATACAACCTGAGTGTTAATTATCATTCACCAAAATACTGGTTTGTAACCTTATCAGGTAATTATTTTGATCAGATGTGGGTAGAGCCTAACCCCGAAAGACTGACAGCTAAATCTGTTCAGGGAGTTGATCCTAAACAACAGAGTGGACTTTATAATAGTATTCTTGACCAGGAAAAATATGCGGGACAATTTACACTTGATCTTCGTGCCGGCAAATCCTGGATGATCAGAAAAATAACAAAGAAGCCATTATTCTTTTCAATTAACGGAGGTATAAATAATTTATTGGATAATAAGGATATTGTTGCAGGAGGATATCAGGGTGAAAGAGATGCTGCCAATGTTAACGGCGTATTCGACACGAAGTACACTTATGCAGAAGGAATAAATTATTTCATTAAAGCAACACTTAGATTCTATTAATTTTCAAAAACTACAATTTCTATATATGAAGAAGAGACTATTATACTCAGCGATTTTTTTTATGGCGATACTTACAACAGTAATTATTGCTTCTTGTAACAAAAAATTTGACGCTCCGCCATTTGGTGTTGCGCCGAATATTACTGCCAATAAAACTATTGCAGGTTTAAAATCATTGTATCAAACAACAGGAACGGTTGTTACGATTGATTCAAATTATATCATTGAAGGTGTCATTAGTGCTAACGATAAAAGTGGTAATAATTACAAAGAAATATTTTTACAGGATGCTACAGGAGGTATAGCACTTAAGTTGAATGGTACCAATTTGTACTCTTCTTATCCTGTAGGAATGCAGCTCTTCGTTAATTGTAAAGGCCTTGCTTTATCAGATTATCATAACGATATTGAGTTAGGCGTAGTTGATAACACAGTTCCGAGCAGTCCTGCAGTAACAGGAATTCCTTCTCAGCTTTTTACTAATTATTTAGTTGCGGGGACGTTGAATAATCCTGTTGTTCCTAAAGTGGTTACTATTGCACAATTAACTACTGCAGCTAGTAATCCTCCTTTTTTAGATTCTTTACAAAATACTTTGGTACAAATTCAGACAGCTCAGTTTGCTGATACTACGGGTTTGATCTATTCTGATACAAGTGCTGCAAAAGCAAGTGTTAGTCGTACGATACAAGATTGTTCAGGTAATACAACGGTTGCTTATACAAGTGGCTTCGCAAGTTTTGCCGGTGTTAAATTGCCATATGGCGGTGGTTCAATAGCTGCTATCTATGTGCCATATAATGCAACAACAGAATTATTAATCAGCGATACCAGTGCTGTTAAATTTACCGGCGCGCGTTGTAATGGAAGTACTCCTTCAGGTTCAAACATAAGCATTGCTGCATTACGTGCTATGTACACAGGTACAACAATAACATCACTTGGTGCATATACTGTTCATGGTGTAGTAATATCAAATGCAGCAACTACTAATATTTCAACAGGAAACGTTGTTATACAGGATGGTACCAGCGGTATCACTGTTTATTTTGGTAGTGTAACTATTCCTTATCATGTTGGAGATTCTATTGTTATTAATGCAACAGCCGCAAAATTACAATCTTACCAAGGTTCATTAGAACTTGATCCAAAAGGTACGCCTCCAGCTGCTATTGCAACGGGTAAAGTAATTACACCATTGAAAACCACTACTGCAAATTTGATAGCGAATATATCAACACTTGAAGAAACACTGGTTGAAATTGATAACGCAACTGTGCCATCAGGCACTTATAGCGGTAACAAAACAATTACGGATGCTTCAGGACCATTATCACTTTATACATTGAGTGGTGCAACTTTTGCAACAACGGCTTTGCCTACTGTTGCCAGCAATTATGTTGGTTATGCAACAGCATACATGACAAGTGGAGAAATACATATTCGTAGTACTGCGGATGTTACACCTTTCGGCGGCAGCACGCCACCTCCATCAGGTGGTAATACAAAGAGTGTAGCAGATATACGTGCTTTATATACAGGTACAAGTGTAACGCTTCCTGTAGATACGATTCACGGTGTAGTAATATCTGATGCTGCAACTAAAAATATTGGAAAGGGAAGTGTAGTGATACAGGATGGTAACAGTGGCATCCTGGTTTATTTTGGTAGTGTTACACTTACATACAATATAGGAGATTCAATTGTTATAGCTGTAACAGGTGGTACGTTGAAATCATATATGGGTGCATTGGAAATTGATTATCCAACAAATGCAGTACCACCAACTCCGGTTGCTACAGGTATCACAGTAACACCGAAAGTACTTACAGCAGCGCAGGTAACAAGCCAGTTGTCAAGTGTAGAGTATACACTTGTTACGGTTCAAAACGCAACAGTATCGGGAACAGGAACTACTTATTCAGGGCCTAAAACATTGACAGATGCATCGGGTAACATAACATTGTATACTGCATCAGGTGCTACTTATTCGGGAACTACATTCCCTACAACGGCTAAGAGCTTTACAGGCTATCCTGTTACATTTAATGCAACAACTGAATTAGAAATGCGTGATCCTTCTATTGATGTACAATAAAATAGTATAAAAAATATCAAAAATAATTTTAAGAGAAGCTTCAGGTAAAACGGAAGCTTCTCTTAAATATTATTATATCTGTTAACGACCAATCCTCTCCTCTAAAAACTTCATTGCGGCTATATTAAAAACTTAATGATTAGGTAGTAATTACTTTATATGCCACTTATATTTTTATATAAACTAACTGTTGAGAGGAAGATGAGAAAAATATTATTATTTGTAATTCTTGCATGTATTGCAAATCTTGCGAATGCGCAATGTCCTGTTGTCAGTGGTATTTTTATTAATGCTTGTGGAACATCAAGCGAAGGCTGGAATGAATACGTTGTTTTAAAAAACGGGAGCACACCAACACAAGCAAGTAAGATCACTGTTGCAACACCAAATAATGCAATAGTAGGGTATGATACAAAAGCAAATGCAACAGCATTAGTACATTCTGTATTAGATCCTGTTATAACATCAGCATCTTGTAAATCAACGGGTGCAACACCTATTCTTATTCCAATCGGGCCTTCTGATATTATTCCTGCAAGTGCTACCATTATACTTTTTACGGGAGGAAAATTTGAAGATTATCCTTATGATTTTAATAGTTATTGTGGCAGTACAGTTTACGTATTGATCTCTTTACGAAGCTCGGGCCCTGGTAGCGGTTCTTTTTCTAATACTGCAGCGCGAACCTCAACGATAACCACGACAGGATGCGGTACTACTCACAGTTATACGTATACTACACCTCCGGGCAGTGGTAGTGGAGGTGTTGATGGAGCGTTTGCTGCTTTTACATCTCCGGATGTTACTACTTTGGCAGCAGGAAATAGTGGTAATGGAACAAGTGGTGTTACGGCTGTTAACAATGGTTGCAGTGTTCCTCCACCTGTTGTTATTCCTCCGCCACCACCTGCAGCTATAACTAAAATAATAGATACAAGCAGTTGTCATAGTATAGTATTTGAAGGTAAAACGTATACTACATCAACGACGTTAGATAGTACATTTAAAAATGTTTCGGGGCACGATAGCGTTTACCGGACTGTGAATATTACGATTACTCCGATAATACCTTCAGCCAAAACTATAAATATAAATGCCTGTAGCAGTGTAGTGTTTGAAAGCAAAACATATTCATCTTCAACAATGTTGGATAGCACATTTAAAAGTGTTGGAGGTTGTGATAGCATTTACAGAACAGTGAATATTACGATCACACCAATCACACCTTTAAGCAAAACGATAGATACAAGTAGTTGTCATAGCATAGTTTTTGAAAGCAAAACATATTCATCTTCAACAATATTAGATAGTACATTTAAAAGTGTTGGAGGTTGTGATAGTATTTACAGAACAGTAAATATTACGATTGTTTCGATTGGTGCTTCAATCAAAACAATAGATACAACTGGTTGTGGTACTATAATTTTTGAAGGGAAAACATATACGTCATCAACAGTATTAGATAGTACGATAAAGACTATAGGTGGTTGCGATAGTATTTACAGAACAGTTAATATCAACGTTCTGGTGCCAACAAATAAAACTATTAATATAAGTAGTTGCAATAGTGTAGTTTTTGAAGGTAATACATATTCCTCTTCAATAATATTGGATAGCACGTTTAAGAGTGTTGGCGGTTGCGATAGTATTTATAGAACAGTGAACATCACCATCACGCCAATAGCGCCTTTGACCAAAACAATTGATACAAGCAGTTGTACCAGTATTATTTTTGAAGGTAAAACATATTCCTCTTCAACAACATTGGATAGTACATTTAAAAGTGTTGGTGGTTGCGATAGCATTTATAGAACGATGAACATTACCATCACGCCAATAGCGCCTTTGACTAAAACGATTGATACAAGTAGTTGTAGTAGCATTATTTTTGAAGGCAAAACATACTCCTCTTCAACAGTATTGGATAGTACATTTAAAAGCATTGGCGGTTGCGACAGCATTTACAGAACGGTAAATATTTCGATTGTTCCGATAGTACCTTCAACAAAAATTATCGATACAAGTAGTTGTCATAGTATAGTATTTGAGGGTAAAGCATACTCCTCTTCAACAATATTGGATAGTACATTTAAAAGCATTGGTGGTTGCGATAGCATTTACAGAACGGTAAATATCTCAATCGTTCCGATAATACCTTCTACTAAAACTATAGATACAAGCAGTTGTCATAGCATAACTTTTGAAGGTAACACGTATTCTTCTTCAACAGTATTGAATAGTACTATTATGAGCGTTGGTAGTTGTGATAGCATTTACAGAACGGTAAATATTTCAATCGTTCCGATAACGCCTTCAACAAAAATTACAGATACAAGCAGTTGTCATAGCATAACTTTCGAGGGTAACACGTATTCTTCTTCAACAGTATTGAATAGTACGATTATGAGCGTTGGTGGTTGTGATAGCATTTACAGAACGGTAAATATTTCGATTGTTCCTGTAACTCCGTCTACAAAAATTATAGCTGCAAATGGTTGCAGCAGCACAGTGTTTGAAGGTAGAACATATACATCCTCAACAATATTAGATAGTACAATTAAAAGTATTAGCGGGTGCGACAGTATTTACAGAACAGTAAATATTACTATCATAACACCGACAAATAAAAATATTAATATCAACAGTTGCAATAGTGTAATGTTTGAAGGTAAAGCATATACATCATCCATAATATTGGATAGTACGTTTAAAAGTGCCGGTGGTTGTGACAGCATTTACAGAACAGTAAATATTACCATTGTTCCGATAGCGCCTTCTTTCAAAATTATAGATACGAGCAGTTGTCATAGTATTGTTTTTGAAGGTAAAATATATTCATCTTCAACAACGTTAGATAGTACGTTTAAAAGTATTGGTGGTTGCGACAGTATATACAGAACGGTTCATATTACTATCAATCCGATCATAACAACGACCAAGATTATTGATACAACCGGTTGTGGTAATGTAGTTTTTGATGGTACTACTTATACAAGATCAATAGTTTTAAATAACACTGTTAAAAGTATTGGTGGTTGTGATAGTGTTTACAATGTGACGAATATTACGATCAATGATATTCCTGAAATATCTGCAGGAGGGCCAACCGTGACTGTCTTAGGCGATGGGCCGGTTACATTAAACGGAAAAATATTGAAGAATACCGGCAACGATTTTACCATTGTATGGACACCTGACATCGCTATCAATGATACCGGTATTTTAAATCCGACAGTATCACCGGTGTTAGAACAGCACTATGTGTTAACTGTTACTTCCGGTAAGTGTAGTGCAAGTGATGGAGTAGATGTGATCAGGACACAAAATATCGTGGTACCTAATATATTTTCTCCTAACGGTGATGGTATTAATGAAGTATGGGATATTAAAAATATAGAGCAATACGCTTCCGCAAAAATAACAGTGTTTAACAGATACGGGCAATTCGTTTTCGAATCTGATGGAGGTTACAGTAACAACCCATGGAACGGAACGTATAATGGACAACCGCTTTCTATTGGGACCTATTTTTATATCATTAAATTAAGTTCAAGCGCTACACCGATTAGTGGCTCAGTTGCACTAGTCAAGTAACATTGTTGTAGTAATCATTTTGGAGTACCCTAACAATTACAGTATGACTTATAAAACATCACTAGACAATTTGGCGAAAGTTATAACGATTGGCGCTGCAATATTATTCGTAATTATCATTATTAGACAATGCTCGATAATTAAAGATTCAATACAAATTATTCCTGTCTGTACAATAGTTTTTTTGCTTTTAATTTATTTTATAGCTTTTGCGTTCAGACCGATTAGTTATGACCTCGTAGCAGACAAACTCATAATACACAGACTTTTTACAGACGTAAAAATTGATCGAAATATAATTAAGAGTGTTGAGTTGTTAGATAGAGATAAAATCGGTTACGTTATCCGGACTTTTGGAGTGGGAGGGTTGTTTGGGTATTACGGAAAATTTGCAAGTAAAAAATTAGGAGGGATGACATGGTACGCAACGAGGAACGATAAAACTGTTTTGGTGCTGACAGTAGATGATAAAAAAATCATCTTAACTCCTGACGATCCGGAGAAATTTGTAGCAGACTTTAAGAGCGCTACCTGATTATTGTAACATATCCTTTTTGCGTTTGATGAAATTGCCCTTTGTATAAATAAGTAGCATACCAAACAAAACTGCCTGTTACATTTTGTCCCTGATAGATTCCGTCCCATTCTTTATAAGGATCAGTGTTGCTGAAAATAATTTGTCCCCAACGGTCGTATATGCTTAGCCGGTAGTTACTAATAGCAATCAAATTACCAAGGGCTCCAAAATTATCATTATGTCCATCACCATTTGGTGAAAATGCATTCGGAAAAAATACAGCGGAACAATTAACTTGTGTACGTACCTGTAGTGATGCTCTTCCTGCGCAACCTTTATTGTTTGTAACTGCTATAGAATAATCTCCTTCCTGGTTAACTGCGTAAGTTGAAGTTGTTGAACCATCTTGCCATAAATATTTTTCAAAAACTCCCGGGTTTAAAATTAATTTTCCATCAGGACAAATAGCCGTATCATCAGGCAATGATAGCTTTATTGAATCGCCATCAATTCTTCCTGTAACTGATGCAACAGAAGATTGGCATCCATTTATATCCGTAGCTGTTACATAATATGTTGTATCAGAATTGATAAGCGGATTAAAATTTTGTCCCGTATTAATTTGATTGTTTAAAGCTATGTCGCTGTACCATTTTAAGGAACCTGTTCCGGTTGCATTTAAATCAATTACTCCCGCACCACAACGAATATCCGGTGTAGTAACAGGAGCAGGCAATGGTGTTGTAATAATTTTTACTGAATCTATTGCTGAACAGGTATTTGCCTGCGTAACCGTTACAACATAATTGCCTGGTGAAAGATTTGTTGCTGTTTGAGTATTTTGAACCGGAGAGGTATTCCAGCTATATATAAACGGGCCACTGCCGGTTATAATATTTACTGTAGCGGCTCCCGCATTATTTTCGTTACTACAATATATAGGAGAAGTTACGGTTGTATTAATATTGATCGGAGGAGAATCATAAATAGAAATATCATCAAAAGCAAAGCCGTCGTAATTATTACAAATTGTTCCGGCACCAAATACAAATCTGAAAATTACATTTGTATATCCTGTCAGTGATGATATATTTTGTTTAGCAGTTACCCAACTGCCACTTCCTCCACCTATAGAACAACCGTGTTCTCCCGCGATACTTCCCGACCATCCTGCCGGCACATTAGGAGATAAGTATCTAACGGATGTATTGAACCAGTTATCATTCATGCAATCAAATGTTTCTCCTAATAATCCCACAGTTAACCAGGTCCTACCATTATTAGTGGAGTATTGAAAAGTAGCACCATCAAATGATTTTTCTGTCTCCCAGAATATTTTAAACTGAATATAAGGATATTGAAGAGATGAAAAATTAAAGCAGGGACTTTGTAACCAGGAAAGTTCATTGCCATTATATGAACTACCGGAAAGGCCGCCGGTGATCCAACACTTTGCTCCGTTTCCTGCGCTGTTGATGGTAGTTTTTGCTGGCGTTCCCCATTGCCAGTCTGAATTTGATCCGCCTGTAAACCAGCCCCCATCTGTAGTTTCAAAGTCTTCTGTGTATGGAAAAGTTGAAATTGGTGCAGCACATTGTGCAAAAAGATTATTCGAGAAACTACTATAAAGAATAACAATTAATAAAATTCGCCTTGCTGCCACTATCATTTAATCAAGATTTTAATGCCATATCAATATGGCCTCATATTGGGTTCGCAAGCTAACGCTTATCTGATTCAGCAATATTAACTTAATGTAAAATGTCTGTTTTTGCACAATAATTTACATTAAGGTTAAGATTTGTTAACACAGGGTGAATATTTTTACATTTCATGCTTTGTAAAAGAAGTTTTTACGCGCATTGAATTAATAAAAAAATATGCAACAATTTTTTATGGAATTATTTAATGCGATAAGAAAACCAATTTACGGAGTACTGTTACTTTTATTTTTCTTTATCGGAAATGCAAATGCGCAGTTTACCGCAGGACGACTTGTTGTAGAGCAAATGGGAGATGGATCAGCGGCTTTATCAAGTGCAAGTACGCCTATTTTTCTTAAAGAATTTACAATCGCAGGAATCGGAGGAATATCTGTGGCAATTCCAACAACCGGAGCATCTGCATTAACATCAAGTGGTTCCGCTACATCAGAAGGATTGATGACAAGGTCTTATGACGGACAATTCATATTGATACCAGGTTACAATACTGTGTCAGGTACAGCGGGAATAGCAGGTACTTCAACCGCAACTGTTCCACGTGCTGTTGGCGAAGTTAACAGTGCCGGAGCTTTTTCTATTCCGGTTACAACTACGAGTTTTTCTTCTAATAATCCAAGAGGAGTTGCGGGCGATGGCTTCGATGTATGGGGATCAGGAGCAAATTCAGGTGTGGTTTTAGAGGCTGCTTCAGGGGCAGGAACAATAACAAGTTCCACCATAACAAATTTAAGAGCACTTGAAATATTTAACGGACAACTATATGTCTCGGCATCTTCAGGTGTGTTGAAAGGAATTGGTACTGTTGGAGTTGGCACTCCAACAACAACATTCAATACTACTACTCAGATAATGGGTGTTGCCGCTAGTAGTCCATACGAGTTTTCTATAAGTCCCGGGGGAAATATAGCATACGTTGCTGATGATGCCGCAGGAATACAAAAATGGGTAAATACAGCAGGGACATGGTCTTTAGCTTATGTTTTAAATACAACAAAAAGCCGTGGGCTGGTTGTTGATTATAGTTCAGCAAATATTACAACAGGTATTGGCGCAATTGTTTATGCAACAGATGCGGTAACTACTTCTGCTAATGCTATTTTTTCTGTAACGGATGCAGGAGCTGCAGGAGCTACTGCTACAATTATTACGAGAGCTGTCGCCAATACTGTATTTCGCGGGTTAGCCTTTACGCCTGCAACTCCTAATCTGATAATTGCGGGGACGGCAACATATGGTATACAGACTTCTACTGCGGATACGTATATTGAAGGAGCAGGCCCTGTTACTACAGCAACACCAACTGCTTCTTTTGCAGTATCAGGTGCAAATCTTACAAGTGATGTAGTGATAACAGCGCCTGCGGATTATGAAGTTGGAACTAACCCAAACATTTTTGCTTCAACAGTAATTTTAGCTAATGCCGGCACACTATCAATGACGGCTATTTTTTTTAGACTAAAAGCGGGACTTGTTGCAGGTAACTATAATAATGAGAATGTTACAATAAACTCTGCAGGTGTTCCACAACCGGGCAATGTATTGCTTAGCGGATCAGTTAGTACCGTATTACCGGTAAAAATCAGCAGTGTAACAGCAGCTCCACAAAATAATAATGTTGCGATACAGTGGCAGGTTGAAAGTGAGATCAACGTAAACAAATATGAAATACAAAGATCTGTTGATGGCAAAAAATTCAATACGATAGATACGGTTGTTGCAAGAGGAAATAATATAACAGAAAATTTATCATACAGTTGCCTGGATATAAATGCTGTGAGCGGAGTGAATTATTATCGCATACGCAGTGTTGATAACGATGGAGCGGCAGCGTACAGTCAGATAGTGCAGGCAACAATTTCAACAGGTAATGTAGTGAGTGGTATAAGCGTCTATCCTAATCCGGTAGTTAATCATGCCATTAATTTACAGATCAATAATAAGCCTGCAGGTAATTATACAATTAGTGTATACACTAACGCAGGGCAATTGTTACTGACAAAAACAATCAGTTATGCAGGAAATAATAATGTGCAATTAATTGATTTACCTAATACTATCGGTGCAGGTATTTATCAGTTATTGGTTACAGATCCTGCTAATAACAATACAGCTATTAAAATTATTTTGTAATTTTTTTAGTTAAAAATATCGGTTCAGTATTCATCTTTATCTATCCTTAGTAATCTTATCCAATCTCTCTTTATTAAAAAGCGTTTATTCATAACAGTCATGTTGATAACTATTATGAATAAATGTAATGCTTCACATTTAGTTAATCATTTGGTAACATAGTGCAGATACTTTCGTGTCCGTAATATAAATAAGTTATATCTCCACATACAATAAAATAATTATGAAATTTAGTTCTACTCTATTCTTTGCATTTTCAAAAACAAAAAAGAAATTATTATATAAAGGTGTTGTTATAAAATATATTACAGTGGCAATCGTAAGCTGTTTGGTAACTATTCTTTTTTTTATGCCGCAGTGTGCAAATGCACAAACGCTTTTTTGGAATACAAATGGTACCTCCAACACCTTGACAGCAGCGAATTGGGGGACTTCATCAGCCGGACCATTTACTAATATATGGGTAAACGGCTCAAATATAAGATTTACTGCAACTAGTGCTATTACTAATGTAACTAATATACCTGTAGGTAATATAACAGTTGATCCCGGTGTTACTGTAACCCTGACGCCAGCAGGTACATTTAATACTGGCAGTGCAATTAGAACAGTTACGATAGGAGCTGGTGGAACATTAATATGGGGGACTCAGAACGTTTCTACAGCCGGCACAAGCGGTTTCATATTTAATGGACCTGGTACCTGGAATATTGGTACTCAAGGAAATGCATATCCTGGTGGATTTACTTTAAATAGTGGAATCGTTATAACTGGAGGAAATAGTAATTTTGGTAATGGAACATTAACTATTAATGGAGGCTCTATTCAGCTTTCAACTTCGAGAACATTTACTAACCCCATTATAATTGGAGGTGATTTTATTATTGGAAGTGGGGGTTCTACTAGTGGTACTCCTACATTTAGCGGAACGGTAGCACTTGGAAGTACAGCTCATGCTTTAACAGAAGATCTGAGTTCAGGAAATGCACTTACTTATAGTGGTATTATTTCAAATTCCGGAGGTGGTATTACTTTTGCCTCTACTTTAGCTAATACTACAGCAGGTTCTACGATAGCAATTACAAATACAGCTAATACATACACCGGTACTACTACAATTACAGGTGGTGAAGTAGTTCTTTCAGCAGATGGAAGTTTAGGAGCCGTTCCAGGTTCAGTTACTGCTAATAGTATTATTATTGATGGAGGTAGACTTACAACTGCTTCTCCGGGTTTTACTATAAATTCTAAGAGGGGTATTCAGATCGGTGCTACGGCAGGAACGTCAATTAGTATAAAAAGCGGTAGTAGTGTTACAATTTATAATGGAGTTATATCAGATAGGCCTACATTCACAGGATCTTGGGCAAAACAAGGAGCGGGGACAATGCAACTTGGTGGAGTAAGCATTTACTCCGGAGCAACTGCTGTTAATAATGGTATCCTTCAACTTACGTCTGGCGCCAATCGTCTTCCAACAGGAACTACACTTAGCATAGGTCAGACAGCAAGTGCAAACCTCGGTACATTTGATTTGAATGGTAATAACCAGATTGTAGCAGGGCTTAACTCTACTTCAGGTACAAATGCAACTGCAACTAAAAATACAGTAACAACATCTACTGGTACTTCAACTCTTACAATCGGTGGTAGCGGAACATACAGTTATGGTGATGGCTCAACAACTAATTCAGGAATAATTACCGGTGCAGTTTCACTTGCTATAAATGGAGGAGGTATACAAACACTGGGAGATATAAATACATTTACCGGGAGTATTTCGGTAACAAATAATAGTCAGTTACTATTTAGCCCTACTGCAAACGAAACCCTTGCATCTTCGCAAGTTACTTTAGGTGGCGGAACATTAGGAACCACAGGTATAACAGCAGGTAAAACGCTAAGCTTTGGCATATTAAATTTAACTGCCGGTACTAATACTATTGCTCTAGATAATAGCAAAGCTCAGATACTTAGCTTTACGAACTTAACAGGTACAGGAACTGTTACAATCACAAACTGGAAAGGTATAGGTGGAGTTGCGGGAACAGCGGGCCAGTTATTGATAGGGACAAGTGCAGCGCTTACTGCACCACAATTAGCTCAAATACAATTTAATGATGGTACAAATAATTATGCAGCAATGCAGCTTAGTACCGGTGAAATAGTTCCGGTACCACAAGTATTTATTGTGGCTACGAGTTTTAACGCAGGCGCATTTGGAAATGTTAGTGTTGGAGCAACTCCTGTTTTATCATACAACGTTAGTGGTTCATATTTACCTAATAATGTTGTTATTAGTATTTCTTCAGCCTCAGGTTATTTTTTACAAAGTACGGGTTCGTCATATAATACAACATCTATTACTTTAATACCATCAGCCGGTGCACTTGCAGGTACACCAATCAATGTACAGTTTGCACCAACGGCAGCCGGAGCTCAAGCTGGTACTGTTGCATTTAATGCAGGGACATATAGTGGTGGAGGTACAGTTACAGTCCCAACTTCATTATCTCTTTCAGGCACAGGAATAGGTGGATCAACAATAACTGTTACAGGAAGTCCGTTAACCGGTTTAAATTATACTGTTGGTTCGGGCCCGTCAGGTGAACAAAGTTTTACAGTAAATGGTATTAATCTTACAGCCGATCTGTTTATAACGCCGCCGGCATCGGGAGATTATATAATTTCGACAACATCAGGCGCAGAATCAAATACTCCAATTGATATACCATTTGGATCAGGCACGGTAAATACTACTGTATATGTAAAATTAGTTGCGGGCCTGAGTGCAGGCAATTATAATAGCGAAAATATTGTGGCATCTTCAACAGGAGCTACTTCACAAAACGGAGTGGTGAGCGGTACCGTAGCTCCAATTATTCCTTCAATAGGTATTACAGGAAGTCCATTGACAGGGTTTAATTATATCGTGGGTTCAGGCCCTTCGGGCGAACAAAGTTTTACAATAAACGCAACTAACCTTACTTCTAATTTAATAATAACACCACCGGTTTCAGGTGATTATATTATATCAACTATTTCAGGTGCAGAATCGAATAGTGTTATCAATATACCATTTGGATCTGGTACTGTAAATACAACTGTGTATGTTAAATTAGTATCGGGATTAAGTGTGGGTAATTATAATACTGAAAATATTGTAACATCTTCAACAGGTGCTACATCTCAAAATGCAGTAGTAAGCGGATCTGTGATTGCTCAACCAACAATAGTAGTAACAGGTGGCCCGCTAACAGGGTTTACATATATAGCAGGTTCAGGTCCATCGGGAGAACAAAGCTTTACTATAAATGCAACTAACTTAACTTCTAATTTAATAATAACACCACCGGTTAGTGGTGATTATATCATATCAACAACATCAGGCGCTGAATCAAACACGCCGATCAACATACCGTTTGGATCAGGCACTATAAATACAACCGTGTATATAAAATTAGCAGCGGGTTTAAGTGCTGGTAATTATAATACTGAAAATATTGTAACATCTTCAACAGGCGCTACTTCACAAAATGCAGTAGTGAGCGGTACAGTAATTGCCCCGCCGGTAATAACTGTTACTGGTAGTCCGTTAACAGGCTTTACTTATAATTTTGGTTCTGGTCCATCTGCACAGCAAAGCTTTACGGTAAATGCAACAAACCTTACAGCAAATTTAATTTTAACAGCACCTGCTGATTATGAAATATCAACAACATCAGGTACAGGTTTTGCCAGCTCTTTAAATTTGGGCAGCGGACCTACAGTAGCAACAACTACTATTTTTGTAAGATTAAAAGCAGGTTTAAGCATTGGCAATTATAATAGTGAAAACGTTGTTGTAACATCAACAAGTGCTACTACACAAAACGCAATTGTGAGTGGCTTAGTCTATAGTCCATTTACACCGGGAAATGTTGTTGTTTACCGTGTAGGTACGGGATCAACAGTACTTACAAGCGCATCTACAGCAATTTTCTTAGATGAATATAATCCTGCGGGAACGTTAGTGCAGTCTATTACGATGCCTACAGCGGCAGGCTCTGGAGGAAACTTTCCAATAACTGCAAGTGGTACCGCTTCATCAGAAGGGTTACTATCTTTATCTGCAGATCAGCGGTATATTCTTGCCCCGGGTTATGGGGCAGCACCGGGCGTAAGTGGTGTAGCAAGTACAACATCAGCAAGTGTAAATAGAGTTGTTGCAAGGGTTGATGCATCAACGGGAATAAATACTACTACGGCATTAACAGATTTTTCTTCAGGAAACAATATTCGTTCTGTAACGTCATTAGATGGAGATAGTATTTGGTTAGGGGGTGCAGGCGGTACTGTAAGTGGTGTTGCATATACTACATTCGGCGCAACAACTTCTACACAGATATCTACATCCAGTACTAATATCAGGCAAGTAAACATTTTTAACCGCCAGTTATATGCAACATCTGGTTCAGGTAGTTTTAAAACAGTATCCACTGCTGGCACAGGCTTACAAACAACAGCAGGACAAACAATGGTAGTACTGCCTGGTGTTACCAACTCAACCTCTCCATATGCCTTTTATATTGCAAACTTACCAACGGGCCAGGTTTTATACATCCCTGATGATATTACCGGTACCGGCACTATTTATAAATATTCTTTAGTCGGAGGAACATGGGTAGCCAAGGGTTCTATTCTGGCAGGGGCTGTTCGTGGATTAACAGGTACAGTAAGTGGATCTACTGTTACATTATATGCTGCTACCGGAGGTTCAGCAGCAGCAGGTGGCGGAACTATTTATAAATTTACAGATGCTACAGGTTATACAGGTTCAATATCAGGTACAGCAACAACGATAGCTACTGCAGTTACTAATGAAGCTTTCAGAGGGATAGCTTTTGTGCCGATTGCAAGTACAATATCACTTGCACCGGTTTCAAATCAAAGTTTCTGTAATGATGGTTCTTTAAGAACAGTATCATTTAATGCATCTGCAAATACCACGCTTAGCTGGGCAGTTACCAGTGGTTCAATACCGGGGCTAGCAACTTCCGGTAATGGAAATATTAGTTTTACGCCAACAGATACAGGAACAGCAACTATCACAGCCTATGCATATTATGGAGATAGAAATACAACACCAATCACATTTACTATAACCGTAAATCCTTTACCGGTAATTACAACCGATGTTGCACCATTAACGCAGACAGCATGCCTTGGTGATGTATCATCGAATTTAACTGTTGTAACATCAGGTACAGTAACATATCAATGGTATTCAAATACAACTAACAGCATAATTGGTGGTACAAGTGTGGGAAGCAGTAATGGCGGACAAACCGCATCTTTCACTCCTCCATCTGTCGCGGGTACAACTTATTATTATTGTGTAGTAACGGGAACGGGTAGTTGTTCCGTAAATTCGTCTATAGCAAGTGTAACAGTAAATGCCGGAACGTGGACAGGAGCTTCAGATGGTAATTGGAATAATCCTTTGAATTGGTGTGGTGGAATACCTGCTTCAAATACTAACGTAGTGATACCTGCAGGTACAGTTTATCCAACAATAAGCGGAACCTCTTTTGTAAATAATATCACCATTAATAATGGGGCATCCCTTACCGTTAGTAACGGAGGTACGTTCCATATTCATG